>Ga0190315_1001253_pt1 | contig 10513 bp, 9 predicted proteins | sample 48701101_MG_FD_161673 | JGI IMG/M metagenome (GOLD analysis project Ga0190315, IMG submission 161673) | Hydrothermal vent sediment bacterial communities from Southern Trench, Guaymas Basin, Mexico - 4870-11-0-1_MG | ecosystem: Environmental > Aquatic > Marine > Hydrothermal vents > Sediment ...
TCAGGATCTTGATGAGTATTGGAATTATCACCTCCATCAAGAGTATCAAAGAAATCATTTGGCCAAATTTTCTAACTTACCAGAAATATTACGATCTTTGTCGTAGTAAAGTGACTGCACCCAAATACTTTGTGTCGATAGTGATTATGACTATTTACTACAAGGTTATACAGACGTATCGAAAATAGTTAATGACAATCCTTATGTCTTTCAAACTTACACTTATTCGATTGAAAATTTTAAATGTTATGCTGAAAGTCTTCATGGGGTAGTTGTAAAAGCAACCTTGCAAGATGAACAATTATTTGATTATGTTGGTTTTTTAAAATCGTATTCCTCAATCATTTATGATTTATTTATCTATTCATTGCATCATGAAAAAGAGCACTCTAAAAGTTTTACAATTGCCGATTTTTCAAACACAATAAAATTATTAGAGCAAGTTGATGTTTCCTCTTCCAAACCGCTTAAAAAATTAAAGGAATCTGTTGAAAAGAAGATTGCAACCCTTGATAACATTTCAGATAAGCCAATAGGCCAATTTAAAGAAGAACTTCATAGCTTAGGTGTGACACCAGAAAACACCTATCTCTTTATAAAAGGCCATACTCTCTATGAAAATGTTGTTTGTATGTTTCTTAAACCAATTGAAAGATATTTAAGATCAAAACAATTCAAGCAAATATCTGAATTGAAAAAAGATGATGAAGAAGCAAGAGACAGAAGAAATCAGTACAAAAAATCGGTTATCGATATTGAGTTCGTATTGCGTCACAACACAAATTATTACGATTGTTTTTTAATGAAGAAAATTTTAAGTGATATAGAAAACTACAAAACAATGAATTTCTCTCGTTCTGCGGAAGCAGGGGAAACTTCGTAACCATAAATACTAAAGCCTGGAGCGCAAATAATAAACAGGTATTTTACCGTAAAGCTTGCCCCTGGCTGCTTCTATTAAAATACCTGAAAATTTAGGGTTCAGTCCTCAGAAGCCTCACAATGCTTAGATGAATACATGCCATTAAGCAGATAAAGAAGCTGGAAGAGTTGATTATACAAGCTTCACTTTGTTCTGATATAGACCGTTTCAAGGAGAAATTGTCGTAGTTTGTGGGTGGTACCTCAAAAGGGCAACCACAAGGGATGGCCCCTACGTTTCCTTCTGCCGTGGGGGCAATGCCTATTTTGCATGAACTTTATCTCACGCTTCGCGCAAATTCGCTAAGTATAATAACTTGGCACCTTTGCGCCTTTGCGCCTTTGCGTGATAACTTTTAATTTTTCAACATCGCTTTTAAAAATCGCCCAGTATACGATTGCTTTTGTTTGGCAACCTGTTGTGGTGTGCCTGTGGCGATGATTTCTCCCCCTCCTTCTCCCCCTTCTAGCCCTAAATCGATTATCCAATCTGCTGTTTTGATCACGTCTAAATTATGTTCAATCACGACGACGGTGTTACCGTTATTGCGTAGGCGGTGTAAAACGCTGAGCAGTTGTTCAATATCGTGGAAATGTAAGCCAGTTGTGGGTTCATCAAGTAGATATAAGGTTTTGCCGGTGTCGCGTTTTGACAGTTCTCGTGAGAGTTTGATGCGTTGCGCTTCGCCGCCGGAGAGGGTGACGGCATTTTGGCCTAAGGTGATATAGGATAAGCCGACATCTATGAGCGTTTGCAGTTTTCGGGCTAATTGGGGTATGGGATCAAAAAAGGGGCGGGCTTCTTCTACTGTCATTGACAGTACTTCGGCTATGCTTTTCCCTTTGTATTTGATATCTAAGGTTTCACGGTTATAACGTTGCCCTTGGCAAATGTCGCAGGTGACGTAAATATCCGGTAAAAAGTGCATTTCGACTTTTGTGACGCCATCCCCTTGACACGCTTCACAGCGCCCGCCTTTGACGTTGAAGCTAAAACGGCCGGGTTTGTAACCGCGTGAACGCGATTCCGGGGTGGCGGCAAATAATTCTCGAATGGGTGTGAACAGGCCGGTATAGGTGGCCGGATTGGATCGCGGGGTGCGGCCTATCGGGCTTTGATCGATATCGACGACTTTATCTAATAAGTCTAGCCCTTCAATACTCTGATAGGGGGCGGGATCTAAATGGGCGCGATTGAGTTCATTGGCGACAATCGGATATAAGGTGTCATTGATCAGGGTGGATTTCCCTGAACCTGAAACGCCTGTTATGCACGTCATTAATCCCAGTGGTAATTCAAGCGTGATGGTTTTGAGATTATGGCCACTGGCCCCGTGTAAGTATAATACATGTTGTTTATCAAAGGGTTGGCGTTTTTTAGGAATGGCTATGCGGCGTTGTTTGGATAAAAATTGTCCGGTTACCGATTCCGGGGTTTGCATAATGGTTGATAGCGGCCCTTGTGCCACGACTTGTCCACCATGTACGCCGGCCCCTGGCCCCATATCGATAATCTGATCGGCCGTTTGTATGGCTTCTTCATCATGTTCCACGATAATCACGGTGTTGCCTAAATCACGTAAGCGAACCAAGCTATCTAACAGGCGTTTATTATCGCGTTGATGTAGCCCAATTGAGGGTTCGTCTAGGATATACATAACGCCGACTAAACCGGCTCCGATTTGACTGGCCAGTCGAATACGTTGGGCTTCGCCACCCGATAAGGTGTCGGCGCTGCGATCTAAGGTGAGGTATTCTAGGCCGACATTCACTAAAAATTGTAAACGCTCAACCACTTCTTTGAGAATTTTGGCGGCAATTTCACCGCGTTTTCCAGGCAAGGCTAACTCTTCAAAAAAGGTTTTCGCGTTGCCAATGGGTAAGGCGGTTAATTGCGGTAAGTTATTGTTTTCAATAAAAACATGCCGTGCTGCTTCATTTAAACGGGTGCCTTGACAATCGGTACACGGTTGTTGACTTAAATACTTACTCAAGTCTTCACGCACGTTTTGAGACTCGGTTTCCCGATAACGCCGTTCCAGGTTATGAATAATCCCTTCAAACGGTTTTTTACGGCTAAAAGTGGTGCCCGTCTCTGGATTGTAATTCACTAAATTAATTTCTGTTGTACCGCTGCCGTAAAGCAGCACATTACGGATTTTTTGGGGTAAGGCTTGAAAGGGTTTATCCAAATCAAATTGATAATGGTTGCTTAACGATTCAAGCATTTGAAAATAAAAGCTATTTTTTTTATCCCATCCCCGTATCGCGCCATCGACTAAACTCAGCGCCGGATCAAGAATCACTTTAGCGGGATCAAAAAATTGTTTGATGCCTAAACCATCACAAATTGGACAGGCTCCAACGGGATTATTAAAGGAAAATAAACGCGGTTCTAGCTCACCCAGACTATAATTACATTCAGGGCAAGCGAATTTTGAGGAGAAGATGATATCAGAAATCGCCTCTTTCTCTTGTTTTCGAGACTTCTGACGTTTAGCACCTGATTTCTGAGGTTTGTCTTCTTCCACCATCACACTGATTTGTGCTAACCCCTCCCCTAACTTCAAAGCGGTTTCAAAAGATTCTGCTAAGCGCAGTTGCAAGTCATCCCGTACTTTAAAGCGATCAACCACGACTTCGATAGTATGTTTTTTATATAAATCCAGTGGGGGTGCGTCATCTAACAAAACAATTTCACCATCAATCAATGCGCGAATAAAGCCTTGTTTTTGCAGCGATTCTAACAATTGACGATGTTCACCTTTACGTTCTTTGACTACGGGGGCGAGTAGCATTAAACGAATGCCTTTAGGCAAAGCCAAAACTTGATCAACCATTTGACTCACTGTTTGCGCTTCTAAACAACTGCCATGCTCTGGGCAATGCGCGTCTCCGACACGCGCAAATAATAAGCGAAGATAGTCATAAATTTCGGTGACAGTGCCGACAGTGGAACGGGGATTATGTGAGGTTGATTTTTGCTCAATGGCAATCGCCGGCGACAAGCCTTCAATATGCTCAACATCAGGCTTTTCCATGATAGACAAAAATTGTCGCGCATAGGCCGATAAAGATTCGACATAACGCCGCTGGCCTTCTGCGTAAATGGTGTCAAAGGCTAAAGATGATTTACCTGAACCCGATAAACCGGTAATGACAATCAGTTGATCGCGTGGCAAGTCAAGATCAATGTTTTGCAGATTGTGAGTACGCACACCGCGTAAACGAATAGTATCCATGTTTTCAGTTATCAGTTATCAGTTATCAATATGTTGGAGGGGTAACGTGTGTTTGTTGCCCACCGATTAATTATATCGTATGGAGAGACGCTATAACCCACTGATAATTGTTCAGTGATTGATAATTGTTAAAAGTGGTGGTGCCCGTTTTTGAGAGGAATGGGGAAAGGGGGTGGGCGTGAGATTTTATCTCACGCAAAGGCGCAAAGGCGCTTTCGTCGCATTTTTTGTTTTGCGGCGAAAGCGTGAGAATGAAAATGAATCTGACAAAGTGGGAATGGTGGGCTTTAAAAACACGTTACCCAACAAGAAAGGGGGAATGGTGGGCAACAAGGGCGATAACAAAGGTTCGCCCCTACATCGCCCCTTCCTTTAATGTGTTACCGGTGGGCTATTATTTAGAACCATGCCTCATTAAACGCAATACCGCCGGTGTTCCTTCTTCTAATTGAATGATTTTCTTCGATAAGCTTGCTAATACTTGGGGATCGGAACAAAAATAGTACGCTTCCTCGTGAAGTGAGAAAGCCAGTGAGCAGCCTTTCCGGGCTACGATTAGCAAATCAGGATCGGCACTTAATAGCATAATGGCAAAGCGGCCATTAAGCCGTGTTAGGGCTATGCTGAGGGCTTCCAGCGGTTCGATGCCTTTTATCAACAAATAACGGTTGATTGAATTATGAACCAGTTCACCGTCGGTTTTAAGGTACGGATACCCCAGTTGCAATAGGTTTTCACGTACTTCACTGGGATTATCCAAAAGGCCGTGGTAAACCAAGGCTAATTCTTGATTGGCGCACAATTCTACCCCATAAGGCGTTGTCTCATCTTGGGATGCCTTGGAACGAGCATAAGCGATACCCATTGGCCCAAGAAGGGGTTGGTTTTCTAGCTCTTTTCGCCAGTTTTTTTGCTGCTTGTCATGTCTTATACGCCCTGCATTTAAAGTCGCTATGCCGACTTCCTCAAATGGCCCCTGTTTTTGTTCTAGCTTTTCCAGCCTTGAAAGTAATAACATACCCGCATCTTCATCATTCAAAGTGCCTAAAATCAGATGACTCATGTCGATGTTTCCTGTGCGTGGATTTGAGGCAATCACTCGCCTACTGTAACCCGTCAGAATGATTATGACGCCTGACTCAATGCTTGATTTATTTTCAGGTTAAGGGTTTTTAAATATCCGGTTAAATGGATTTAAAGGGCTTTTTTTTTTAAAGCCTTAACCAGAAACGATTGAGTTGGGCTACTATACACGATGACTTTAATGAGGTCTAGCCCTTTCTTGAAGATTTTCTGTGGAATCAGGAAAACAGTGATGTTTCAGGCTGGAATGTTCTTATTTAAGAGGGCGATAACAAAGGTTCGCCCATTTCTCGTAGGGTGGGCTCGCTGTCGGCATTGAACTAAAAACGTTCTTTTGTAGGGCTCCCTACGTATTTTTGTTTCCCACCATTTTATTATCAATATGTTGCCCACCGATCAATGTCGGATGGGTAAAGATTGTTGCCCACCGATCACTTTGAACTTCTTTTGATGTCTCTATTTAGTTATACTGAACGAAAGTTTCAGGCGGGTTTTATGTCGAATGCAACTGGTTTCGCTTTCGCGATTAAAATCAAGCTAAACGCTAAAGACGCTAAAGACGCTAAAGACGCTAAAGATGCTGTCAAGATATGTAGAGCAGCAAAAGTGTTTTAACAAAATTCTTATATATAGAAAATGTTAAAAGATTTATGTTTCCCTACTTAAATCGAAGCGTCTCTTGCGTCTCTTGCGTTAAAAATAATAATCAAGGATCGTTATGCCTTATTCGCTTAGGAACAATAAAAATGTATCCCCTATTTCTTTGCAATTATCCTCTTAAACAATAAGTACGTTCCATAATGCCATCCATGAGAACTATAATAATTAAAGTGTTCCAACACATTGTCATCTTGAGTGTCAAGTTCAACATAATATTTTTCTGTTGCGCCATTAGGATGTAAAAAAGCAGCCAAATCTGATAAATTTACTTTTCTTAAATCTAATCTGATAGGATCATTGCCGCAAGAATGCCATAATTTTAAAATTCCATATACATTTCCATCTTGATTCATTTCTATACCCTGTTTTAACGCAGCTTGAAACACTGAACTTTTTACGGGAATTTCGGTTATATTCGGCAATTCAACAAAAGTTCTATCTTGAAGCAATATTCCATGTGGGTATATTTGCGATACTGTTTTTGGATTATCAAGTTCATCAATATGTTGCCTAGTAATGGGCAATAAAGATAAAACAAACCCTATTCCAATAACAATAAATATAATTCGTATTACCTTTTTTAGCATCTCATTAAACTCCTAACGCAAAAATTTAGCTGCCACCCTCAACGAAACGGAGAGTGGCTGGCGACAACAAAACATTAACCTTGGCTTTCAACTATAGCTTTTCAGAAAAATATTTTGCTTTCATTTTAGCAAGTTATAAGTACTGAAGCACAAATAAACAGGTATTTTAGGACAAAGGGCAACCACAAGGGATTGCCCAGACATAAGGCTCGTAGGGGCAATCCCACGCGCGAGCCCCTGGTTGCTTCTATTAAAATACCTCAAAATTTAGGGTTCAGTACTTACTTAGCATCGTCATAAATTGCGCTTTTTTTAACAAGCCAACAGCTAAAGCAGTTGTCTAAAAGCTCAAGTCACCTAAAGGTGACTAACCCAATATATCCATAGCATTGCAAAGGTTTTTAAAAGCAAAAGGAGCTTGTGTGGCGGTTGGCAGTATATGCAACCTCGATTTCTTTATAGAAGTTAAAAACTGATAATAGTTTTTTACCTTGGCTCGCAACTGAGTTTTATTTATTCAGGTCAAGAATGGTTGCCATTGAACAGTGATGAAACGGGTATCGTTAAAAACCTCGCCGAACTGAATAAACTTTCTGCGAAAACGGGTGACATTGTTGCCGTAGTGGATGCGGGGAATGCTCAATATGATCACTTTTTCTATGCTGACGGCCAATGGAAAAAACAAATCAGGGGTGGTGATGCCGGACAAATAGTGATTAATGCCGATCACGTTCAACTCACGAATAGTTCTGAAATCAGCACGGGTTCCATCAGTGGCGGTGGTGGTAGCGTTACCCTCAACGTGGACAAGCTGGTTTACCTCACTGACAGTCAAGTTTCTAGCAGTGTGCAAGAAAGCGTAGGCAATGGTGGTGATTTAAGTATTTCAGGGGGCACAATTTGTGAACATGAACAACGGCCAAATTATCGCTCAAGCGTATGAAGGGCGTGGTGGTAATATTCATCTAGGTTCCAAGCAATTGGTCAAATCACCTTGCAGTCAAATCAGTGCGTCTTCTCAACTGGGCATTAACGGCAACGTGGAAATTGATTCGCCTGATGTTGATATGAATGCATTTAGGGTTATTTTGCCAAGCGGTTATGTCGAAGCACAGTTAAAGCAGTGTACGAATGAAGAAATTGACAATCCCAGTACCTTCAAAATTGATTTGAGTCGTAAAAGAGCCCTGCCTTTTGGCAAATAAGAACAACATAGACTGTATTTTATAAGGGATTAAAAGCAAAAACGACAAGGATAGTATAATCGAAGGGATTGGTTCTTTCGATTAAGAGATTGGTGATACTTTGTTTTAATCCTTTCATATATAGCGTTTCCCGATTGAATAAAGTACAGTTATATTAAGAAAATCGAACCGCAAAATAAATTTTGCACGAAAATCAATCCGGCCGCAAAATAAATTTGGAACGAAAATTGCGCCACTGCAAAATAAATTTGCAACGACAATCAAATTTGTACTTAGCGTAGCACACCGAAGGTTCATTCAATCGGGAAACGCTATACAATCCCTGTCGTTCATTTTCGGAGAAACCCATGAAATCACAAATTATACTCACAATTTTTTTATTAATCATCAGTTTATCTACCAACGCTGAAATCAGCATCGACGGCACCCTGAGCTCCCGCGCCAATTTACTCGGCCCTGATTATCAAATCGGGGCGGACTTGGGCCGCCAACATGGTGGCAATCTTTTCCATAGCTTTCAAGACTTTAACTTGAATAGCTCTGAAAGTGCCACGTTTTCTGGCCCGAATAGTGTTAGTAATGTGATTAGTCGCGTCACGGGCGGCAATCCTTCTAATATTGATGGGCTAATTCGCTCGACAATGCCTAACGCCGATATGTATTTCCTGAATCCGTATGGGATTATGTTTGGGCCTAATGCGCGCTTGGACGTGCAAGGCTCTTTTCATGGTAGCACGGCCGATTATCTGCGTTTGGGAAACGGGGGACGTTTTGATGCGCGTTATCCGAGTGACAGTTTATTGACGCTTGCGCCGATTGAAGCTTTTGGTTTTTTGACCGATTCACCTTCTAGCCTTAGCATACAAGACAGCAAATTATCCGTATCAGAAGGGAAAACGCTGTCATTCATTGGGGGTGATTTACAAATCACGGGCACCAATGCTTTTCGTGACGAAAAGACTCGTTTTCCGGTCGGTGATGAAGCGACTGTCTTATCAGCACCTGCTGGACGTATTAATCTAGCCAGCATCGCTACCCCAAATACCGTGAAAATAACCCGTAATGATTTGAAACTCACCCTCAACGAGCAAGACGGCCTTTTTCGCGCTACAAATAGTATTTTTGATGTCACTGGCGAAGGTGGGGGCAGTCTTTTTATCCGTGCAGGTGATCTCACACTCACTAATACTCAAATTGATAGCCAAACGCTTGGTCATCAAAATGGTGGCTTGATTGATATTCAAGTGGCTAATTTACACTTAATCAATGGTTCAGAATTATTCACCCGAACATCGGGAACAGGTAACGCAACCAGCCTTCATATTCATGCCACTGATACCATTGAACTTTCAGGTATGAATCAGAATCAACGTGCGAGTACCATTAATGCGTCAACAGTGCTTGAATCATTTGATGGTGGTGATGCCAGTGATATTCTGATAGCAGGCCACAATATATCATTTCTGGATGGGGCCCATATTTATTCCGAAACGCAAGGAGGTGGCAACGGTCCTCAAATCACAATCAGGGCTGAAGAATCAGTGCGATTTTCTGGCGTTGATAGTAGTGGTTGGCGCATAGCGGGCTTTACGATGGATGCCATGAGCAAAGAGGAAGGCGCGGGTCATGCCGGCAACCTGTTTATTGAATCCAAAGACATCAGCTTTGAAAATGGAGCAGGGATGCAAAGTGGTACCGCCGGTCAGGGTCATTCCGCCAATGCGACTATACGTGCGACTGGCACATTTACCCTGAAAGGACTGCATAAGGACAGCACTGGGAGTCAATTGCATAGCGGTGTGATGGACAGAAGCACTGGCGGGCAAGGTGGTCATCTCGTAGTTGAAGTTGGAGAGTTAATCATGGATGACGGGGCGCGTATCTATGCGTCAACCAATGGCCCGGGTAACGGGGGTAATATTACTATTCTTGCCACTGGAACGGTTATATTATTAGGCATTAATGACCAAGATCAAGCCAGCCGCATAGTCAGTGAATCTAAGGGCGGTAAACGTGCTAGCACGGTTGGAGAGGGGGGTAGTATTGTATTAACCGCCGATAAACTCACGCTACGCGACGGTGCAAACATCAGCACATCAGCAAAAGCCAGTAGCAGCAAATTAGCCGGTAAAGCCGGTGAAATTCAAATCACAGTTGGAAAAAACATTGTCCTCACCGGTTTCAATCCCTACGCGGAAGAACGGGTTGAATCGGGTAGCGGTATTTATGCTTTTTCTAAAGGGTATGCTGATAATTCGGATGATGCGGGTCACATTGTCTTGAAAGCGGATTCGTTAACGATTAAAGAAGGTGCCGTTATCAGAAGTAGTACCAATAATAATGCCCAAGGCGGCAATATCGATATCGAAGTTGGAAAAACGCTTAATATTGTGGGTCATACGTCACCCCTTCAGGATATTCAATTGGCGAGTGGCATTTATGCTACCTCAGAGAGTGTTGATGCTGAAGCTGGTTTAGGGGGGAACATTGTTCTCAAAGCTAATCGCTTAGTCATAAGCAATCAGGGTACGATTGCAACCGCCAGTGCTGGCGGCGGCAAAGCGGGCAACATTACCCTTAACCTGAATCAATTACAAATGGATAGCAATACCTCCATTAGCTCCGAAAGCCAATTGCCAAATAAATATCAATTTGCCACACTGTCAGACCGAGATAAGGGTATCGTTATCTTAGAACCTGTTCAAAATCTTTTATATGTGTTAAAATCAAAAAAGATACTAAAATAAGAAATAATTAAGGAATAACTTATGAGAAAAATTTACCCCAGCGATATTAGTCGAGAAGAATTTGAGAA
>Ga0190315_1001255_pt1 | contig 10507 bp, 5 predicted proteins | sample 48701101_MG_FD_161673 | JGI IMG/M metagenome (GOLD analysis project Ga0190315, IMG submission 161673) | Hydrothermal vent sediment bacterial communities from Southern Trench, Guaymas Basin, Mexico - 4870-11-0-1_MG | ecosystem: Environmental > Aquatic > Marine > Hydrothermal vents > Sediment ...
TGGATGAAGCGGCCATGCTGGCGGCTTTGCCTAAAGCGCCTACCTATTACTCTCCTCACGGCTCCCATCCCGAAAAACTGAAAGCCAGGCAGGAAGCGGTTTTAAAAAGAATGGCTGAATTGGGATATATCACTTCTTCCCAAGCCGAAGAAGCCATAAATGCCGATGTGTTTGGCAAATTAGCTTCCCATTGGGAAGAAATTCAAGCGCCTCATTTTGTTATGTTCGTGAAAGAATATCTGGAAGCCAAGTATGGCGATCGGGCTATAGAGCAAGGGGGTTTTAATGTGTTTACTACTCTGGATTGGGATAAACAGCAGATTGCCGAGAAAGCGGTGCGGGAAGGGGCGGAGAAAAATCAAACGCGGTACAATGCCAGCAACGCGGCGCTGGTAGCTATTGATCCTAAAACGGGACAAATTTTAGCCATGGTAGGATCTAAGGATTATTTTGATAAATCAATTGACGGGCAAGTCAATGTGGCTATTCGCGATCGCCAGCCGGGTTCGTCTTTTAAGCCCTATGTTTACCTTACCGCTTTTACCGAGGGTTATACTCCCGAAACTATTCTTTTTGACGTGGAGACGGAATTTGAAACGGGAACGGATAAAGAATACAAACCGCAGAATTATGACGGAAAATTTCACGGGCCGCTGAAAATCAAAGAAGCTTTAGGAAGGTCGCTTAACATTCCAGCGGTTAAAACATTGTATTTAGCCGGAGTGAAAGATTCCATTAAGATGGCGAAACGTTTAGGAATAACCGGGTTAAATCAGCCGGAACGCTACGGGCTCTCGCTGGTTTTAGGCGGAGGAGAAGTGAAATTACTAGACCATGTAAGCGCTTTCGGAACTTTAGCCAACAAAGGAGTTCGCCATGAAAAAACGGCTATTTTAAGAATAGAAGACAATAAGGGGAAAATATTGGAGGAATTCAAGCCGTCTCCCGGAGAAGAAGTGGTAAAAGAAAAATATGTGGCTATGATTGACCACATTATTTCCACTAATAAGTATCGCGCTCCCGCTTTTGGGGAAAATAACCCTCTCCGTTTTGACGACCGTCCCGTGGCGGCCAAGACGGGAACTACCAATGAGTTTCGGGACGGCTGGACGATTGGGTACACTCCGTCGCTGGCGGTAGGCGTTTGGGCGGGAAATAATGATAATTCTCCAATGAAAGAAGGATCCGCCGGAGCTTATGTGGCCGCGCCCATCTGGAGGAGTTTTATGGATCAGGTTTTAGGAAATTATAATATAGAGCAATTTCCTAAATACGAAAAGGAGGAAGATATTGAAAAACCCGTTCTAAGAGGCGAATTGGACATCAAAAAGGACGTTAAAGTGTGCGAGATTCCCGGCAAGAAAAATAAGTATTGTCTGGCTAATAAATATTGCTTGAAAGAAGACGAGAAAAAAAGAAGTTTCGCCAATGTTCATAATATACTTTGGTATGTTGATAAAGACGATCCCCGGGGAGAATATCCGCAGAATCCCGAAGATGATCCCCAGTTTAAGAAATGGGAAAAGGGAGTGAAGAAATGGTATGAAAAAGAGGAGGATAAATATATCTGGGGAGAAGCGGTGGAAGAAGAATGCCGCCAAAGCGATTTCAGCAAGTATCTTCCTAAAATTGACTTGTCGGTCTCGGGTGAAAATTCCTCCCAGCTTACCATCTCCGTGGACGCGAGCGCTCCTTACGGCGTGGATAAAGTCAAAGTTTACATAGACGACAAGGAGATAAGATCTTTTGACCAAAAAGATTTTAGTTTTAAATACTCCTTTTCCGCCGAAGAAAACAATACCACCTTAAAAATCAAAGCCAAAATCACCGATAAAAACGGAAATGAAGCCGGCGACAGCAAGGATGTAAAAGTGAGTTTTTAGAATTTTTTCTTGACAAATTGCATAATTTAGTGTAATATTGTAAGTGTAATTACATTTTTTATAGTAAATATGTTATTTTTACCTAGGATAATTCAACCAAAAATAGAAAACAGGCTTTTTAAAGGCAAGGTAATCGTTATTTATGGGGCTAGACAGGTAGGAAAAACAACCCTAGTTAAGCAAATTATTAGCAAATACGGAGACAAAAAAAGTCTCTACTTAAATTGCGAACTTTTATCTGTTCAACAAAATTTGTCAATTCCCGAAGCGGAAAAATTAAAAAATTATATTGGCGAGCATAAATTAGTGATATTGGATGAAGCCCAAAAAATTTCCAATATCGGATTAATCCTGAAAATTTTAGTGGATACTTATCCGGATATTCAGATAATTGCCACAGGATCTTCCTCTTTTGATTTAGCGGAAAAGGTAAGCGAACCGCTAACCGGACGAGTGGATAGATTTATTCTTTATCCTTTTTCTTTTAAAGAAATAGAACAAAAGTATAATCGTTTTGAAATAAGCGCCAAACTGGAAAATATCATTCGCTTTGGTTCATATCCGGAAATTTTCTTTTTGCCGGAAAAAGAAGCTAGATTTAGACTGGAAGAAATTTCTTCCGATTATTTGTATAAGGACGTTTTATTGTTTGAGGGGATTAAAAAGTCAAGTGTTATCGTTAATTTATTGCAATTGCTGGCTTTGCAATTAGGCGGCGAGGTTTCTTATCAAGAGCTGGCGGCGCAATTAGGCATTAGCCGTTTGACGGTTCAAAAATACATTGATCTTTTGGAACAATCGTTCGTTATTTTCACTTTGCGGGCATTCAGCCGCAATATCCGCAAAGAAATTTCTAAATCAGTGAAAATATATTTTTATGATTTGGGAATTAGAAACAGTTTAATTCAAAATTATAACGCTCCGAAACTTAGGAATGATACAGGCGCTTTATGGGAAAATCTGATGATTATAGAAAGAATGAAAAGAAACGCTTATCGTCAAATTTTCGCCAATTATTATTTTTGGCGGACTTATAATCAAAAAGAAATTGATTTTATTGAAGAGCGAGGAGGAAAATTGCGCGCTTTTGAGTTTAAATGGAATCAAAACAAAAAGAAAATACCTAAAGAATTTTTGGATGCTTATAAAAATTCCGAGTTTAAACTGATTAACAAGGATAATTTTTGGGAATTTGCGGGATGATATGGCAAGCCAAAATTATCAACAAAAACAGGATAATTCTCCTGTTTTTGTTTCACGCGAAACCGACCACTAAACTGGTTGTGCAGGCCGGCAACAGAAGTAAAAGAAATAAATAAAAAATCTATTTCTTCACCCTTTTGCCGGTTTTTTGGCTGATTTTGACGGCCTTGCTTTTTTTGCTTTCAGCGCAACCGCCCGCGCTTCCTTTTCCTGAACACATATAATTACTTCCTTTCCAGCCTCTTTAAAATTTACAATCCGTTTTCTGCCCGAGGCACGGCAAAAAACAGATTTTATTAAAACAGTTCTTGTTTATTTGATTTACTTTTCTTTCAATTTCTCTGAAATTGGGATGCCGTTTAACTTTCAGCGCGTCCAATACATTTCCTATATTATTTTCCGAGCAATTTTTTCTAGGGAGATCCTCCATGCTTATTATTTTTCCGTCCGGAGAAACGACTATGGCCGAAATTAAAGTCTGGAGAGTATTAGTGAATCGGACGGTAAGATTGTCCCTCTTCGCGAAAATAAATTCCTCATTAATATAAATTGAGCTACCTAAAACTTTTGAAATAAATTCCGGAAAATTTTCAAAAGAAACCGGATAAACATCCAACAGAACATTAGCGTTTTTGGACATTTTTTCCAATGCGGGCAGAATTTCTTCAAGGTAAATTTTCTCGCTCACTTTCAGCCAGTCGTTTTGTCTGTCGTCGTCTCTTTTATGAGGAAAAGTTGGCACTAAAGTGTGAAAAACATATTTAAATTTTCCTACTTTTTGAAAATGGTTGAAAAATTTTTCAATTTCTTGGTAATTCAGGTCAGTAAGCGTGGCGGCCAGATAAATATCTTTAGCCACTTTGCTTTTAACCGCCAGTTCAATAGCGTTTTCCACCGTTTCAAAATTTGACCCGCGCCTGATTTTTTCGTGCGTTTTTTTTAATCCTTCAATGGAAAAATCAATATAGTCCATTTTCGCGTCGGGATATTCTTCCATAAATTCTCGGAAAAAACTGCCGTTATTGACTAACCCGCATTTTAATTTGTATTTTTTGGCGGTTTTAATCACGGCGTAAACTTTTTTTCTGGAATCCGCCGTTAGCAGCGGTTCCCGCCCGATGATAGCCACTAACTCGCCATTTCTTTCAGCGAATTTTTTAATTATTTTCTCCCACTCATCGGCGCTTAACTCCGGATTATCCAAAGAATATCTTTCTCGCGGGCAATCGCAATGCAGGCATCTCAAATTACAAGCTGAATTTATGTAAATGGAAAGGCACCGCGGATAATAATTGCGGATATTTTTTAAAAAGGATTGTTTGTTCCCTTTTTTCAGCTCCAACAGTGCGTTAGTCAGCTGATTTAATTTTTTATTTGTCGTAGTCATAAATTTAGCTGGCTATCTTATTAAGTCTAGATAGTTTGGAGCAATTATGTCAAACTGCTTGACAAACTAAAAAGTATTTGATACCATAATAAGCGAAAATAAGCGGGAGTAATAAATTATGGCGTCAAAAATAGCGTCATTTTGTAATAACGTCTTATGATAACCCAGGAACAATTAATGAAAATCGGCTTGCCGTCCAATCAGGCTAAAATATATTTATCCCTTCTGGAAAACGGCCCTCAATTTTTACAGGAGATTTCCAGAAGCGCCGGAATCAAGCGCACGACTCTTTACGCTATTATTGAAAAGATGATAGCTAAAGATTTGATTGGTGTTGAAATTAAGCGAAAAAGAAAAAGATATTTCGCGGTGGATCCGGAACATTTTTTATCGCGGATGCGGGAACAGAGATTTTTTTTGCAGGCTTTAATGCCCCAGCTTAAAACGCTTTTTGAAAAACAAGGAGCAGGCAATCGTGTTCAAGTTTACGATACGATAAACGGGCTTAGGAATATATTGGAAGAAATAATTTCTTTAAATCCTGAAAAAGAAGAACTCCTGACCATTGAAGGCGATATTCGGCAGGCGCTTAGAATCGGTTTTGATTTCTGGAAAGAGTTGCTGGCTGAAAAGAAAAGACTGGGAATTCCTTCCCGCACAATCATTCCCTCCGGCGAGAAAGAGGAATTTATTATCCGCGACCATAAAATTAAATTGCGGACCAGCGCTTTTCTGCGGGATTTTAAAATCATGCTGTATCTCTACGCCGATAAATCCGCCATAATGATTCCGGCGGATACTTTATGTATTGTTATTGAAAACAAAAAAATCAAAGACGCTCTGGCGGCTTTGTTTGAAATGATTTGGCGCCGATCCAAACCGTGGCGCTGAAGTTTTTACAGTTAATGATTTTAAATTTAGGCGAAGCGAAAATAAAAAACTTAAGAAGAATATTTTGATTGCTTACAAAAATTTGACTATATTTCTCCCGCCACTCTTTCCACTTCTTCCAAAGTCGTTTTTCCTTCCAAAACTTTTAAAACACCGTCTTGCTTCATAGTGAGCATTCCGTTTTCAATGGCTTTTTCTTTTATCCGTGAAGATAAAGCGTTTTGTGAAATTAATTCCTGGATATCTTTGTCTATTACTAAAACCTCGCTGATAGCCGTTCTTCCTTGATAGCCGATGTAATTACACTTGGAACATCCTCCCGGCTTGTAAATATGGCTGATGGATTTAAACTTGGATATGTCCACGCCCGTTTTTGGAGAAATAGTCTTCAAAACTTTTTCTATTTTCCCTTTTTCTTCTTTAGTCAGTTTTACTTTTTTCTTGCAATCGCAGAGCCGCCGCACCAGCCGCTGGGCGATAAAAGCGTTAACCGCGGACGCCAAATCATCCGGCCGCGCGCCCATATTAATTAGCCGCTGGATTGATCCGGCCGAATCGTTGGTGTGCAAAGTGGAAAGGATGAGATGTCCGGTTAACGACGCTTGAATAGCGGTTTTGGCGGTTTCTTCGTCCCGAATTTCACCCACCAGCATAATGTCGGGGTTTTGCCTTAAGAGCGAACGGAGCGCCGTGGAAAAACTGTAGCCGTTTTCATCGCTTACTTGCGTTTGCAGTATTCCTTCCAGTTGGTATTCAATGGGATCTTCCACTGTTATTATTTTTACTTCAGGGTTGTTTAATTCTTTCAACAAGCTGTATAAAGTAGTGGTTTTTCCCGAGCCGGTAGGACCGGTGTTTAAGATAATTCCGCTGGGCTGTTTAATTTGCTCTTTAATTTTTTCCAAATTTTGTTTCCTTATTCCCAGTTTTTCTATATCCAAAGCCACGGCGGATTTATTCAATAATCGCATTACGGCTGTTTCCCCGTAACCGCCCAAAATTATGGATACGCGGACGCCTACCGTAGTTTCCGTAATATTCTTAAAGGGCTTTTCTATGGTTATGGAAAAGCGGCTGTCCTTAACGCCTTCCCGGACTTCGGCCTTAAAACCGCTTAACTCTTTTATTTTTCCCAAAAGGGAAGGATATTCATTAAGAGGAATTGATCCGACGGTTTGCAATATTCCGTCAATTCTAAATCTGATTTTCACTTCTTTTTCTCCCGGCTCAATGTGGATGTCGCCCGCGCCCAAAAGCAAAGCGCCGGCGAAAATAATTTTTAAAACCTCCTTTTGGTTGTAATCGCTGATTTTTTCAGAAAGCTTTTTCAGAGAATGAATATTTTCGGCGGCAATCTTTAAATCTTTTTCCGGAATTAAGATGGCGCGGGAAAGAGACTGCTCCATTAATTTTTCATATATGTTTTCCAGAAATTCAGTTTGCCCCGTAACCCGCCAGACTTCTTCTATGGAAGTTATGCCTTGCAGAGCTTTTAATATCCCGTCCTGGGTCATTGTGACCATGCCTCTTTCCAGGGCGGCCTGCGCTATTTCGCTTTCCCCCGCCATTTCCAATATTAATTTTTCAATAGTTTCGTCAATAGTGAGCACTTCAAAAATTCCTATTCTTCCTTTGTAGCCTAAATTATGGCATTTGGGACAGCCGACTGGGCGATAAAGCGCGGAGATATTTTTAGGAATTTCCACTTTAGATCTAGGCGAGATTATCGCTAATAATTTTTTCAGCGACTCAACCGTTTCTTTGGCTGGCTCATACTTTTCTTTACAGTAAGGGCAGAGCCGCCGCACCAATCGCTGAGCTATAAGAGCGTTAACCGACGGGGGGATTAAAGAGGGTTTAATTCCCAACTCTATTAAGCGCGAAACAGAAGCGGAAGCGTTGTTGGAGTGCAAAGAAGAAAGAACCAAATGTCCGGTAAGAGCGGCGTTAACGGCGATATCAGCTGTTTCATCGTCTCTGATTTCACCCACCAAAACGACGTCTGGATCTTGCCGAACGATGGCCCGAAGCCCTTTGGCAAAAGTATAATCTTTATTTTTGCTTACTTGGGTTTGGGAAATTCCTTTAATTTCATATTCAATGGGGTCTTCAATAGTTATTATTTTTATGTTGGGAGAATTCAGTTTGTTTATAAGCGCGTAAAGAGTAGTGGTTTTTCCCGAACCGGTGGGACCGGTGGTAAGGATCATGCCCGCGGATTTATCCGTTTGTTTCTGGACGCTTTCATAAGCCAGTCCTGTTAATCCCAAATCTTCAACCCCTAGCGCGATGTCAGATTGGTTAAGAAGCCGCATCACCACGCTTTCTCCGTGACTTCCGGGTATAATGCTCACGCGAATGTCAATTCGCTCCGATTGCCGGGAATGTTCAGCTTTCTCCGATTTCTTTTTCAAATTAATGGAAAAGTGCCCGTCTTGGGCAATGTCGCGGATGTTAATTTTCATTTTTCCCATCATTTTTATCCGCGAGAGGATGGAGGAATACACGCTTAAAGGAAAATTTCCTATATCCTGAAGCACGCCGTCAATGCGGTAGCGCAAACGGAACTGATTTTCTTGGGGCTCCAAATGAATATCGCTGGCTTTCATTTTTATGGAACCCGACATAATTATGTTGATAACTTCGGTAGTAGAAATTTCTTTTATTCTTTGCTTTAGTTTTAAAAGATCTCCGAATTTTTTCTCAAAACTTTTTAAGTCTTCTCCTTCCAGCGACATATGGTAAAGGTCTAAATCTTCCAAGAAATTGGATTCCTTGTATTTTTTTAGGACTTTTTTCAGGGAAGAATTAGAAACCACGGAGCAATTAATAACCCATCCTTTTTTTTCTTGAAGCTCTTTAATATAGTCAAAAACTTTTTTGTTTCCCGGATCGGCAACGGCGATTTTTACTTTTTTCCCCGTTTTTTGAAAAGCGGCTATTTTAAGCTGCAGCGATTTTTTTTCGGGAAGAAGTTTAACGGTTTCCGCGTCAACGGGAAGCAAGTTCAGGTCCATATAAGGAAGGTTGTATTTTTTAGCTAAAGCTGACGCTTGTTCCTCTTCGGATTCACTTTTTATTTTCTTTAGTAAGCGCTGGGTTTCCAGACTCTTGCCGATTTTTGTTTTATTGGGCACGATCCCTTTTATATATTTAGTCATATTTTTCGCTTGGCTTTTATCTTTAAAACTCCTTGCCTCTATTTTAGCCCAGTTTGCTTCAGAAAGCAAAAACCGCGGGTTTGCGCCCGCGGTTTTTTATTCTTCTAATGATTTTATTTTTTCCAAGACTGTTTTTTCCGCGGCGATTATGTCACTGTTTTTTATTTGAAACTCGTATAAGTTTCCTTTAATTTCTCCTTCCAGTTTGAGAGACGCGGCTAATTTTTTTAAATCTTTTTCTTCGGAAAGTCTAAGCATCCCTTTAATGATGTCGGGAGTTTCATTGAAAAGAACCATAAAAATTTTGCCGGACGAATAGTTGTCTTTGATTTTTTCTAAAACAAGGGGAATGTCGGAAGGTTTGCTGTGGCTTTGGACGAAATCTTCCAAAGAAACCAGCGACCAAACCAGCTTTAAATTCTCGTCCCATTTGACGCGGGACATAATTCTTCCCCAAAGTTTAAGGAGATGAAGCGGCTGGGTTTTGTATAAATGGCGGATGATTCTTTGCTGGTCGCCTCCCTTATCCATAAGCCGGGCGGAGAGCTGGAGCGCTTTAGGGGTAGTGTTCTTTTTCTGGAAACTTCCCGTAGCGCTGATAATTCCCGTGAGGAGGCAGTTGGCGATGTCTTCATCTAAAAGGGAAGGATTAATCCTTTTAAAAATTTCAGCCAAAATTTCGCAAACAGAAGAAGCAGTGATGTCCACTATGTTGATCTGCCCGAAATTGTCGTTGGAATTGCGGCAGTCAATGTTGACTACGGGAACTTCATAAAAGATGTCGGGATTTTCTTCGTAGATTTTTCCCAGCGATTCTTTGTCGGGAGATCCGATGACGATTACGAGATCAAATTTGAATTTAGCCGGTATGAAGGAAAAGTCGCGCGGATCAATGGAGCCTTGCTCGGGCGTAATATAGATTCTAAGCTCGTCTTTTTTTTCCACGACGCGGGCGTTGCTGATTTTGTTGCGGAGAGTGTTGAAAGAAATAATAAAATCCCGCGCGCCGGAAATAGTGTCGCTGATGTTTTTCGGGCGGGGAAGAAAATTAAAGCGGTCCTTGCTCTTGAAAGGGTCGCTGAAAGCGATGGTTGGTTCAGCGCCGGTTTTTTTAAGGAAAAAATAAAAACTCCACCCGGCGCTCACAGTGTCATAGCTGGGGCTTTGGGGAAGGAGAATTAAAATATTTTTTGATTTCTTTAAAATTTCCTCCAGTTGTTGGACGGGTTCTAATGCCATATTGTTTTTCCATTAAATAATTTTCGGCCAGTGGTTCAGACTAGCAGGATTTGTTTTTTATGTCAAATAGCTGGCCTAGTTATGTAGTGAAATCGTCTTCGCTAAAGCTACGGTGCAGCAAAACTCGCCTTCGCTAAAGCTACGGCGCAGTAAAGGCGGAGAAGGAGGGATTTGAACCCCCGAGCCTTGTGAAAGGCTAACGCTTTTCGAGAGCGTCCCGTTCAGCCGCTCCGGCACTTCTCCGTGTTATTTCATTCATTAAACCTCTTAATTGCATTTTTTAAAATCTTTTACTCTTGGTAGTTTTTATAGATTATTGCGCTTTTCGCCCTGTCATTTGACAGGGCGTCCCGTCGGATGACGGGACGAACCTTGCGGAGAAGGAGGGATTTGAACCCCCGAGCCTTGTGAAAGACTAACGCTTTTCGAGAGCGTCCCGTTCAGCCACTCCGGCACTTCTCCGTTATTTTCCATTTTGCCATTTTTAATTTATGTTGTAAAATATAGCTATGCGGGATACTTCCAATGAACAAATAAATAATCCAAAAAAAAGAATGGAGGCGGAAACGGGAACAGAGTTTACGGATCCGCGCGAGATCATCAGCCAGCTGGAAATAAAGGAAGGCGGCGCGGCGGCTGACTTTGGTTGCGGTTCCGGCTATTTTTCCATTCCTTTCGCTCAAGCGGTGGGAGATGAAGGCAAAGTTTACTGCCTGGATATTTTGCCCCAGGCGCTGGAATCA
>Ga0190315_1001259_pt1 | contig 10494 bp, 12 predicted proteins | sample 48701101_MG_FD_161673 | JGI IMG/M metagenome (GOLD analysis project Ga0190315, IMG submission 161673) | Hydrothermal vent sediment bacterial communities from Southern Trench, Guaymas Basin, Mexico - 4870-11-0-1_MG | ecosystem: Environmental > Aquatic > Marine > Hydrothermal vents > Sediment ...
ATACCCTATCAGCTCTATCAGAGGGTGCCTCAATTATTAAGACTATTTTGCGCTCATCAAAATTGAGTGACCTAATCAGGAAGGACTCATTATCAATATTTACACTTCCCCCTGAGAGATTAATCACCTTAGGGGCCGCAGGTTCATAAAAGGGGAAAGGAATTTCTGCTTTGGAGAATGAAAATTTTTCTTTAAACCGGTCAAAGTTTTTTCTTATGGCCAAATCGGTGTACGGTATCGTATCCTGAGGAAATATTCTGATTTGTGTTACCGTTGGTCCTTTTATTATTTTCATATTGAAATCCTTTCCCTATATTCCTCGCCTGTAAATTCTTCTTCAAAAGGTTCATTCTGGCTAGTTTGTTCGTCGCTCATCCTAGAAATTTGCCTTGTTGAGACCAGGAATGGTTGCCTAATCAGCTGCCACGTTTCTCCGAATATGTCCCTTGCCCTCATTCTTAGGGGTGCGGAGTGTTGCTCTAATATTTCTCTCAAATAAGTTTTAATCTCTTGGGTTGCCTCTTCTAAGTATTCAATTCGCTCTTCAAGTCGTTGAAATCTTGAAATAATTTGGTCTTCGTAAGGCACTCTCTCCAAAATAGACCTCACATACTGATTAAGGCTCACACTGGCCCTTTTTGCCTTGAGTGCAAGCTGTCTATGTAATTTTGCTGGGATCCTTAAGAGAAACTTCCCACTAAATTGGTCCTCTGTAGCTGGTTCAGGAATCTCTAACCCTCTTTCAAGGCTAACTTCTATCCATGCCTTTTTTGCCTCTTCCAATTTTTTGAGTGCCTCATCTACTGTTTTGCCCTCAGCCCCACAACCGGGCAAATCAGGTATCTCTGCAGCAAAGTACTCCCTACCATCATATTCAGTGTATTTTTCAATTGTGATAGGGTAATTTAAATTAAGGTAATATTTTAGGTCCTTTTTTTGCAAAATCCCCACCTCCTTTTTTAATCTTCTTTATTTAGCCAAAAGGTCCAAAGCATCTAAAACTTCTATTGCCCTTTTTCTAGCCTGTTTTGAGACAAAAGGGTCCCCCTTCCCATGAGGTTCATGAACAGTAAATCTTTGATCTTCCCTAATAAACACTCTTATAGAACCACGCTTACTTTGCATCTCAAAACCAAAATCTTTAATCAAGATATCCTTAAAATATCTCCATGGTATTTTTATCGACAGATTTGTAAAATTTTCCCGGTAAAATTCCCTTTTTTTCTTTTTTGCCACCTTGAATCACGCTTTATGATACCACAAACAGTATCATATTGTCAAAGGATTTTTAACCGTAAGCTCTTCTAAAGATATTTTAATTTCCTTCAGCTCATCGTCAGTTAATCCCCAAATTTGTGCTGAAATGGTGTCTATCTCTTCTTCTAGCTCTTGGAGCGTGTCTTTATCATCTACATTACCTGTTAGATGGGCCTTTTTTGACAATTCGGCAAGCTCGACATGAAGGGGATTTCGGGAATCAAATTTTGGGATGCGGATGTTTTCTAAAACATGCATTGACCCCATGCTTTTTCCACCTGCTTGAGAATATGAAATAACAGCGAACTGAAAAGGTGAAGAATTAACTGTTGCAGCAATATAATGAGCCTCTTCTTCGCTACTGCAAGCAACTAAGGTTATTGTTTCTTGTGGAATGATAGGCTTTCCTTCCAAGGTGCTTACTACAGCAGCCTCAATGTTTGCAATTCTTGTCCACACCACCTTATACGGAGCAAAAGTATAATTACCAACAGCGAACATTGTATAAAATGGGGCCCCTTTTTTTAATCATATCCGTTATTCCTCTTGATTTCCTTTCCCTCAAAGTTTTTTCAAACCTTTTTAAATATATATAAGTTTTAGGATATTTGGTTTTCATATCTTCTTCATCTATACCTCTGCGTTTAATAGGGTCTTGTGCCATAATAATATAGGCCGAGGGCTCTGCCCTCCATTTTTTTACATCTCTTCCTCTGAGTAATGGATAAAGTAAATCTAGCTCAATGGCCGCCTGGACACTCTCTATTTTCTTTTTTGTTCCTTCAGTAATATTTGAAATTATTACAAGCCCATTTGGCCTTTTATCTACAATTTCTACCCAATAGACTGCATTAGCACCACCGGTATAACACCCTGCATGGGCAGTATAATCTGATTGCCCTAATACTTTCCTCACTGCCTTTAATGCCTTTGGTCTTCCTGTGATCCAGGGAGATGTAGAGTCTTTTTCGTCCACTGGTTCGGCATAAAATTTTTTGTAGGTAGCAATCCTTGTTACTTCCTCAAGCTGGAGGTTATCTTTAATTCCTTTGCCTTTAACTTTCTTTACCCAGTAATTATAAGGGACAGGATATTTTGTAGGTTTCCCTTTATAAAGTATCACAATTGATGTTCTATTTCCAACACCTTCAAAGGGCTTAAGTTCAACCATATCGTCAACATATAATACCTTTACAGGCTTATTATTACCTAATTGAAACCTCCTGAACCCCTGACCCGCTCCTGCGGTTTTAAATATGGATTGAGTGATTAAAAATCCAAGTCTGCCGTTTCTCTTTAAATATTTATCTATTGCTACATAGGTCATAATCATTGATATATCCTTTTTACCTTTCCCTAAAATAGTGTTCATACCTCCGTGAGGGAAAAGTCCATAAGAAATCCATAAAGGTTTAGTTTTGAGTCTATACTGCTCAGGCAGACTTTCCCAATTTATCCATGGTGGATTACCGACTATATAATCAAAATCACCAACAAAGAGGGGAGCAAAGGCATTTTTTATAATCCTTGCCCAGATACCGTTTATGCCCTGTTTTTCAAGATTTAATAGCTTTTCGTATAGTTCATAGATCACCTTGATATCCTTTTCATCCCGATCCGGAATTAAAGGAAGTCTTTGGCAAAGAATTCTTATAAAATGATCTTTATTTAATTTAAGTTTTACTGCCTCTTCTAAAAAACTGGATAACTCATCAATATATTCTGCTTTGACAAGATTTTTTGGAATAAAAAATGGGCCAACCGCTGTATTGACTTTTAATTTGCCCCATCCAAATAAATCTTTATCCTCTTGAGGGGTCATAATTGAGTCACAAAGATAAACAGGAATGGTTATAGGCTCTTTCATATGCTCAAGCAGGTCTCCTAAAGCCAAAAGATAATTTGTCCTAGCAGAAATGACTGCTAAAGGATTAAGGTCAAAACCTACAACATTTGAAAGTATCTTTTCTAATACTATTCTTGGCTCAATTTTCTTTTCTTTGGCATATTGTTTTATTTTCTTTATAGCAATTACAAGGAATGTGCCTGAACCACAGGCAGGGTCAAGTAAGCGTTTGTTAGGGTTGCCTTCGAATTTCCCCCCCTTCAAGCATATTAAGTAATCTTTCAGCTAACCAATCGGGCGTATAATATTCACCTAAATTGTGCCTTAATTCTTTTGGCATAAGTTGCTGATATAGTTTTTTTAAAAGGTCACGTGTTGTATCTGGGTCTATATCAAGGGTTAAGAGAGAATAGTTGGCAAGAGTTGAGATAAGTCTTTTAAAGGCATCATAAATAGCATTATTCCACACATCCAAATACCAGCCAAAGAAATCTCCTTCTAAAAAGTTATTGATGCCGATATCTCTAAATATGCCACCATCTTCCATTCCTTTTAAATAATTTTTTAATTCTTCATTAGTAAATGTAGCTACTTGTTTTAGGTCAGTCTTGCCTTTTGGCATAATATAGTAATGAACAATTTGAATAGCCAAAAGCTTTATAAGAACAGCATAATAGGTATGAAGGGAAAAGAAAAAAGGAAATGGTTCTACATTCTTAGCGGGAATCCCAAATTTTCTCGCAAAATCTTCAATCCTTAGTTTTGAGGCCCTTTCATAGTCACAGACCTCACTAAATTGTAGCCTCCACTGCTCAAAAAGTGTCTTGACCTTCAGATTATCTGAAGTAGTTAAGGCATTAAACAGGGTGCTTACAACCTTTCTTGAAATCCGGTTATTTTCCCCAAAGTCTCTAACCAGATTTTCTGGAATGAGGGCGAGCTCTGTGGAAAGGGAGGCTAAGAGTTTTAAAAATTGTTCTGTGGAGTAAAGCTCTACTTTTTGGGGTTGATCTATGTACCATACACCTTCTTTAAAGCGGACAAAGATGAAATAATAACCATCGAAGGCAACACCTGCTAGGCGTTCTTTCCTGTGCCTTTCCTTTTTTGCTAGATCTTCTATATAGTCCTTTACCTGTTTAATTGAATCCCTATTGGACTTATATCTATTGTCATGCCTTAATTTTCCTGGACATTCATATTCAATTACAAGGCGATTATATACTGCATCTACTCTACCTCTTATAAGGGTACATTCTTCTCTTATAGGGATGGTAAGTCTTACTTTTTCAGCAAATTGCTCAATGAGTGGGGCAATTTTTGTTCTAAATTCTGCCTCATTTCTTGATAAGGAAGCAGCGTCTTGTATTTTCTTTGTAAAATCTGGGACAATATTTCTTATTTGGCTCTCTATATCGATTGTCACTTCTAAAACTCCTGTTGCTTAAAGGCGGGTTTAGGAAAGATTATCTTTACTGGTTGACGATAAACCGCGTGGACCAACAGCAATTCTCCCTTAGAAAGCCTTGTTACATTAGATTTTATCTCATTGTCTAAAAATCTATAATCAGGTTGAAGCACCTCTGCCGAACCACTTCTGCCAATTATCTTAGTGGCACAATTTCCAGTGACCCTTGAATGGACAGCACTCATAAACTGCTGTGCAGAGATAAGAATTACCCCAAGAGAGCGGCCCCTCTCTGCTATCTCAAGCACAAGCTCTGTTAGGGGTGAGGGCCGTGGGCCTGAAGGTGCATATTTATTTAGCTCATCGACAAAAAATATAATCCTCTCAGGGACTGGTTCCCTCCTATCCTCTGGAGGGTCGGCCTTAAGTGTATAAACTGACCTTAGTATATCGCCAAATACAAGCATCTGCTCATATTCCTGAAGCCGGGCAATATCTATTACATAGACGTGGTCACCCTGTATCGTTAGTATTTCTTCGGCAAGCACCTTTTCGTTAGTAGACCTATTATCTACAAAGATGCCTGTTTGGCTTACCTGTACCATCCTCCTCATGTGTCTTCTAAAAACGCCTATAGATGAGCCCCTAATGCCATGCCATTCCTTTACTGCACTTCTTGTTTTTGGATCAAAGAGCGGTTTATCATTTAATAGGCTTTTCCAGCTGTGGACATTTCTAAACTCTGGCTCATGGCTTCTTACACCCTCTTTAATCTCACTTATAATAGACTCAAGTGTAAAATATGCATCTGGGATTTGGGCAAATAAAAGGTCAAGCTTATCGGCCGCCGACTCAAAGTTATATGCATATATTTGATAAAAGTCTGGCTCAAGAAAGCTATTTGGCCTACCATCCCTTCCCCGGGGAAGGTAATAGTGTACCCTTTCTGAATCAAAAGGCATCGGTTCTAGACCAAGGGCCTCCCACATCTCCATCTCTTCTGTAGAAAATGGCCTTTCTCTTCTCTGATCTATTTGCAAAAGGTCTCCATGTTTCACATTTAGGATGATTATTGCGATTTTATTTCTTTCCTCCTCAGGTGTCCTTTGGAGTATGGATTGGATCAGAAACATGGCATAAGAGGTCTTTGTAGCAAGGCCGCTAATGCCTGAAATATTTACATGGGCAGATTCAGGGCCTAATATATAGCGGCGGTCAATATAGGCAACAGCGGTAGCACCATTGCTCATCCTAATCAATCCAGCAGGTATCCTGTCTTCAATTGCCATAGTGTTTATACCAAGTGCAACCTGAATACCCTCCTCATCAGCAAATCTTACTATCCTATCACTTTGTACAGGCATGTAGACATCCCTATCATTGCTGAGCACATTTACCTTAGCAATGGTAGTTCCCTGCCTTGGCGTACTTGGCTCTTCTTCTAATTCACCAAAGTTGCTAGAGATAAAGTTTGAAAGGTGTGTAGGTGAATCTGTCCTATGCTCAAGTATGGTTACTAGGCCATATGTCTTGCTTTTTCCTTCATGGCTAACCTGATCTACTTCTACAATATCAAATGGATTTACTATAACGGATGGAGCAAGCCAAAATGTAAACTTATCAGAGGTACTTGGGTCTTTGTCTGTAGCTGAAGTTTTGCCTACTTCTCTTATAAGGTTTTTATCATTCATAAGGTACCTCCAATGGGTGGCCTAGGCCACTTTATTGTACCTATTAAGACCTCCTTTGAGAAGAAGCGGCTCTTTATTACTTGTTCCGCTACATAAATGGGGTAAAGGCAGGCATGCCATCTTCTATCTAAGCCATAAGGAGTAACGTTTCTTTCTGCCACCAGGGCAGATGAGATAAGGTCAGCAAGCTCTATGGGGATAGGCTTTTTATCGGGACGAGGGACCTCCACTTTTACTACACCCATAAGTGGATAATCCACTTCCTTTTGCTCTCTTAGCCTCACATACCAAAAGGCCACTTTATCATCATATGTGCTAAAGGCAACAGTCCTGTGCTCATGAGGCAGACCAGCAAGGATGGTGCTGATATCCTTTCTTTGAGAAGGCCTTTTACCAAAATAAAACATGGGGTCTTTCCTAAAAGATTTTGCTACACCAATAACATATGGACCTTTACTATTTTCCCACAAGTCCCAGATATCTTCTTCCACAAACTTGACACTCCCATCTAAAATAAGCCAGGCATCCTCATTTCTTGCTGCATCCGTGGCCTTTATAAGCTCGATCTCAAGTTTGTGCATTTTTGATCTTGCCTTAGCCCCTGCCTTATCCCTTGGGTCTTTCCTTGCACCAACCAATTTGTCTGATGAAGATCTGTCTGAGAGAGTAAAGTCAACAATCTGTATGTCTATCTTATGGATCTGGGACCAGAGTGTATCTGAGATACCTTGATTTTCCTTTGGCAGTAGAAGGAGAACCTTTTGTTTGTGTTTAAATATCCTTAATTGACCACCTTGTTGCCTTTCTATGACTGCAGCCCCCACCTGTGCCAGTTCTATGGGAAATGATCTAGTTCCCTCTATTGCTGTGCCCAGAAAATAGGTCCTGATGCTACCATCAATAAAAAAGCGAAAAAGTTTTTTGTCCCTGCAGATTGGGGGTGTATGACGATAAAGATTTTTGGGATCTGGTTTTGGTGTTTCGGCAAAGGCAGTTACAGTATTTGCTTCTGCATCTACTAAAATGTCTTCTATTTCCTCTTGATCTGGCCTTTGCAAATCCTCTACTGCCCCACCTGTGGCTGGCAAAATTTTTAGCTCCCTCCCTAAGAGGTCTAAAATAGGTGTGATCTGAGTAAGTGGGTTAGCCATAGCTTTAATTTAACGTCTGTGTTCCATCTAGCAATATCTGCCTTGGATATTAAATAAATTGTTTCCTAAAAATTATAAAAAAAATGAAATTGACAAATTTTTAATTTTATGTTATAAATTCACCTCATATGAATGAGGTAATTTCTCTTGAAGGACTTGAAGTAACTTATTTGCAGGAGTTTAAATTTAAGTTTTTGCTATTTTGTTTAAAAATTTCTCTTAGGTTATATTTGGCACTATTTTATATATTTGGTGTTACGGAAAAAGACCTTTTATCTTATACAGTATGCCTTTTTAATCAGGATAAATCAAGAGCACAGAAATATATTGAAAGTATACGTAAATCGGTTGCCTTGTTGGACAAAAGAGCACAAATGCTACGTCTTAATCAAGCACATGTAGAATACTTTTTAAGTGAAGCAAATGAATTTTTGGAGGATATTTCATTAATCAACGCTTCCCAAGAACAATGGGACCAATTTAGCAATTTAGTTTCTAGGATAGCAGAAGAAAAAGAGCACTTACCTACCATTTAGCTTTGTGCGTGTCTATATTTGCCCTAAAGCCCATAAAGCACTTAAGGATATTTCAAAAAGTCACAAAAAGGAAGATCTTGCTACAAAAATTAAAGAAAGTGTAAGCGAAGCAAGTAATTTTATTTCTCAAAAGCCACCCTCAGAGTATCCTTCATGGATTATTCTTTTAGGGAAAAGTGGAGAATGGTCTTTATACAAAATCCGTGTAGCTATTTCAGGTAAAGGCAAAAGCAGAGGACTCAGAGTCTACTTGGCTTGCAAGAACGATTTGACACTCTTACTCATATTTCATTTGAAAAGCAAAAGAGAGCAATATACAATGAAAGAAATTTTAGAATTTTTGAAGAATTGTCTTGTATCAATTGGCAAGACATAATTTAACACCACAACAAAAGCTATATCTGATTGGAAAAAGGCAAAGGATTGAGAAAAAACCACATGTGGGCAGACCAAAAAATAGCGCAACAGTTGCGCTATTTAATAAAACAAGTAAGAAAATAGCCGCCGAATTACGAATAGGATACAGAACAGTAGAAACCGCTGCCCAATACTCAGAAGCCGTTGATAACCTATCAGGCAAGATAGATAAAGAAAAACTAGATAAAGGCCTGTAAAGGATGTTATTGGCCTCACATTAATCCATTCCAAATATTACCTTTCGATTAACATATATATTGTAGGCTAAACATATAAACAAATTTCAAAAAAAACCTGTTATTCTAAGGCCTGCCTTTAGGTACAAAATCTTTTAAGTCAACCTCGATCAAGTCTTCCTTATCAAAAGTTGACTTTTCACTTTTTTCTGGAGGAGGGAAAACTTCATAATTATCACCAAAGGTATTCATTAACATTTCTACTAATTCTTGCCCGTCAATTAATTGAATTGGTTTTCCTTTTGCATAGTTTTTAGCAGGTTGACTAAAGTAACCAGAGGTTACTAGAATAGCCTTTGAGGCTCTTTTATCTATCATAGCACCATGAAGTTCTCGAACTATTCGCACACCAATATTTCTTTCAGGATGGTGTTTGCACTGTACAACTATTCCTTTATTAGACTTTTCTAAATACAAATCAATGCCTTCATCCCTAGATTTTTTGGTCATGTAAACTTTGTAGCCATTAGCCTGATACAGTTTGCCAACAATCTTCTCAAACTCAATAGGGTCTACTTCTGATAAAGCTTGAAGGTTATTAAGTGATCTTAGATATTTTTCTTCTTTTTTACGTTCATAACGGTCCTTTTCCATTATAAACAAAATGATAAGGATTATTGCCAATATAAATATTAGTCCTTCCATTTCCCAATGCTTAAAAAAATCTTCTTTCATCCATAGTTAACTTATGAAAATTTAAAACGTTAGTCAAGCACTTAGATCATTATAACAATCTTAAAGCAAAAAATTCTGAGATAGACCAGCATAACCTGTGCAAAGCAATTCATTCCGAATCTTTTGCCTTCTAGTTGCCTTTAGAATTGACTTTTAGGCAACTAAACCTTTCCCTTTATTTTGCAAAATTTGACATTAAGAAGTACCTAAGATATAAATGCTGTAAGCCTGAAAAGTGGGCCAAGGGAGGCATCCCTTTGCTCAGCCTTTTTCATCTCCCTTATCCCTTGGCCTAGACATAAAGCAAGGGGTGCAACTTGGTAAAACTGTGTAAAATACCCTCAAAAAGCACGCTAAATCTATTACTTTCCTTGGATTCTATCTCTTCTTCCTCCTTCCTATAAAGAGGAAAGTATTCCTTTGAATAATAAAAAAGCTTGGTTTTGAGTATTGTATAATCTAGGGCAATTTCAAGAGGTTGCCCCCAAAAATATCTATCCATAAATTCATTAGGTTGAATGGGCTTACCGTATTTCTTTTCTAAAATTCTTTTAACCTTATCACCTACATAGGTTGTGTTCCAAATAATTCCAATTCCAGCCAATTTTTTGCTTTTTGGGGTAAAAAATAACATGACTTTGCATTTTTCCTCCATTATCTTGTCTTCATATCCAATGCCATTCTTAATCACAATAAAATTTTTTCCTTTTTTTCGAAGAAGTTGCTTTGTTTGACTAACAGAACTGCCCCACTTATAGTCTTCAAACTGAGCAGCAATAGTGAATGATATAGACCAAACAAAGATTATACTTGCTACAAATATAATCTTAAACTTCATAGATCATCTCTCCTAGTGATACTCATATCAAAAAAAGTGCATGGGTTATAAATTAAGGGTGTTGAGGATAGCCTATGTAAGGTTTGGTCCTTTACCTTATCCAAGGTTATTTACCTCATCCTCTTAATTTTTCTCTACTTGGTGACCAATAGGTGACCAATACGGACTTTGCATTTTTGAAAAATCCTTATGGGCCGTGGAGGACTCGAACCTCCAACCTACGGATTAAGAGTCCGTTGCTCTACCAGTTGAGCTAACGGCCCTATACGCCCGGCAGGATTTGAACCTGCGGCCTACGGATTCGAAGTCCGGCGCTCTGTCCTCTGAGCTACGGGCGCTCAATTATAAGTTAACACAAAAACAATTTCCTGTCAATTTTATTCATCCACCCAAAATCCTCGTTTCCCCTACAAAAAACCCCGCAAGTGTGCTATAATAA
>Ga0190315_1001261_pt1 | contig 10482 bp, 10 predicted proteins | sample 48701101_MG_FD_161673 | JGI IMG/M metagenome (GOLD analysis project Ga0190315, IMG submission 161673) | Hydrothermal vent sediment bacterial communities from Southern Trench, Guaymas Basin, Mexico - 4870-11-0-1_MG | ecosystem: Environmental > Aquatic > Marine > Hydrothermal vents > Sediment ...
AGATTGCAATAAGAATTATAACAAGATCGTTTTGTTGCAAGGTGTTTTTTAAGAGAGTCATAAATTTATATTAGTGGTTAATTTATGGCTCTATTATAACATACTTTACCATACGGGATTCAGGTTATAAGTTCAAAATCTCAAATTCCAAATAAACACAAAATTCAAATATCCTAATTCTGAAATAAATTCAAAATGACGCTATTCTAAATTGTCTTGTGTTTTATATTTTGATCATTGTAACTTATTTGTTATTTGCAGTTTTGGATTTAGCGTTTTAGAAATCAAAAATTAAAAATTCGTTGAAAATTGCAAGATTAAAAAATTGGAAACTTTGGACGCGGGTAGGTACCGAAGCGGTCAAACGGGACTGGCTGTAAACCAGTTGGCTCTGCCTTCGGGGGTTCGAATCCCTCCCTGCCCACAGTTTATGAGGCTTGGAATATGGAAACACAAAACACGTATATCGTTGTCGCGAGATTAAGTCTCGCGGCGGCAAGAGAGAGTAGTTTTTAATTTCCAATTTTTAATCAGTTGAGTAACTACACATTTAATTAAATCTTGTTTTAATTATCAGTGTCCGAAAGTCTGTGTCTATCAGTATGTTGTTTATTAAATTAAACATTGATAAACACTGACTAAAACGCTGATAAGCATAGGTTGAGATGCATAATTCCCGCAATTTTTAATAACTAAATTTTTAAACAGTAACAAAGAAACAAGGATACAAGATACAATAACCAAAAAATAATCAAACATCAATAATCAAACAAGTTGAAATTTAGTTATTGGATCTCAGTTATTGTTTCTTTTAAAGGTTGTTTAGAAATTAAAATTAGAAATTCGTTGGACAAAATACAAATTATCATAGTTTAAAGTTCTGGAATTGCTATGGAAAACAAAATAAAAAACTTACCGACCCATATTGCCATTATTCCCGATGGGAATCGGCGGTGGGCGAGAAAACACAAATTAGACGCCTGGCTGGGGCACCAAGAGGGAATAAAAAGTTTAGATAATTTAATGGATATCATCATTGAATTAGGCATTCCCCATCTTTCATTTTGGGGGTCATCGGAAGATAACATAAAAAAAAGGCCAACTAAGGAAGTAGAATTCTTGCTGAATATTTTTAAAAAGAAATTTTTAAAATTGTCGGAAAATGAGAAAATTCATAAAAATAAAATCAAGATTAACATTTTTGGCAAATGGCGGGAACAATTTCCGAAAGAAGTAAAAGAATCAATAGAACTGGCAATTAAAGCGACCAAAAATTACAACAGTTTTTTTCTGAATTTTTTCATTGCCTATAGCGGAACGGGAGAGATAGTGGATGCTGTAAAAGGTATCGCAAAAAAAATTAAGAGCAATCCAAGTTTTGAGGTTAATAAACAACTATTGAAAAGCTGTCTTTTGACTCGCGATTTACCATCGGTTGATTTAATGATTCGCACCGGCGGCGAACCGCATTTGAGCGATGGGTTTATGATGTGGGAAACCGCCAACGCCCAGCTATATTTTTTTGACAAGCTTTGGCCGGATTTCACCTCAGCAGATTTCAGAGAGGCAATTGAGGATTATGGGAGGAGAGAAAGAAGATATGGGAAATAAGCTCTATTTCTGTTAGTAACTTCTTTCTTAAGAAAAGGATTTGAGGCGGGTTAAATTAAAATTTTTAATTTCCAGTTTTTAATTTTTAGTTAATTTTTAATTTCAGAATTTTTAAGGCAAATGTTCAGAAATTAAAAATTAGAAATTCATTAAAAATTAGGAATTGAAAGTTGAAAATTGCGAGGAGTTTTCTTCAGCCGCTAAAAGAAAATATTTAAGTGTTATAATGTTTATATGATAGCGATTCCTGATTTTAATAGGGAATGGAGGCTGTACCAGAAAGGATATGAGACAGTTGCTGGTGTTGATGAGGCAGGCCGAGGGCCTTTGGCGGGACCAGTAGTGGCCGCCGCGGTGGTTTTTTCTCCAGAGGTTTTAAATTCAAAACTTGAGAAAAAGGGAATCAGGGATTCAAAGGATTTGAGCGGTAAAAGAAGGGAAGAGCTTTATAAATTCATTGTTCAAAATGTCCAAACATGGGGAGTAGGAATAGTTTCTGAAAAAGTGATTGATGAAATAAATATTTTAAGAGCATCCATTTTGGCGATGAAAGAAGCAGTCAAAAATTTAAAAGACAATCCTGATTTTTTACTGATTGACGGTTGTCATACAATAAGCGATTATCCTGTTTCCCAAGTTGCGGTACCCCACGGGGATGAAACAATTATTTCAATCAGCGCCGCTTCAATTATTGCCAAAGTTACCAGGGATAGGATGATGCTAAATTTCCATCAAAAATTTCCCCAGTACGGATTTGACCGCCACAAAGGTTACGGAACTAGATTGCATTTGGAAAAAATAGAAAAATATGGCCCCTGTAAAATTCATCGCCGTTCATTTAATCCAATAAAGGAAATAATTGAAAAAACGAAAGGAAAAACTTGTTAAATTGATGAGATTGTGTAATATAGAATAGCGATTGCGCAATTTTGACTGTGGAAATTTTTCGTCGGCTTTTCGTCGGCTTGCTGTGAAATGGTTTATTAAGTTTTTAGTTTTCGGTTTTCTAAAAATTTAATCATCAAAAATTGGTTAAAAATTGAAAACTGGAAATTAAAATTATTTATCGTTATTGCGAAATAAGATGTCGCGATGGCGAACATTTATAATTAAAATAAGTTAATATGAACGAGATTAATATGATGACTATGCTGAAGGCGGGAGTTCACTTTGGCCATCAGAAAGCAAAAAGGCATCCCAAGATGGAGGATTATGTTTACGCGGTTAGGAATAATGTTAGTATTATTGACTTGCGTCAATCACTGGAAAAACTTGAGGAGGCCAGAGAGTTTGCTAAAAAAATTGCCGAACAAAAAGGAACAATTCTTTTTGTTGGGACCAAAAAACAAACCAAGAAAATTGTCAAAGAGGTTGCGGAAAAATGCGGAATGCCCTATGTAACGGAAAGATGGCTGGGCGGAACTCTGACAAACTTTAAAATCATTTTGAAAAGGGTGGAAAAATTCAAAAAAATGAGAAACGAAAAAGAGAGTGGGGAATGGAAAGACAAATATACTAAAAAGGAGCAAATGGAATTTGGCAAAGATATTGAAAGAATGGAATTAAGGTTTGGCGGGATAAAAGATCTTAACAAATTGCCAGAGGCGCTTTTTATTGCCGACCCGAAAGAAAATGAAACAGCTGTCAAAGAAGCAAAAATAATGAATATTCCCGTCATCGCTCTGGCTGATACCGATGTAAATCCGAGTGAAATTAGCTATCCCATTCCCGCCAACGACGACGCTATCCAATCAATTAAGATAATGGTAGGAGCGATTGGGGAAGCGATTATGGAATGCAAAAATAAGGGATAACTTAATAGACGAGCAGGCGGACAATTTATTGATACGATAATAATCTCCGGTTTTTGATGATTAAATTTTTTGAAAATTAAAAAATTTGTTTGTTATTAAAAATACTAACAAAAAAATATGACAACAATTAACAGTGATCAAGTAAAAGAATTAAGAAAAAGAACAGGAATGGGAATGATGAAGTGTAAGAAGGCGCTAGAAGAAAGCGATGGCGACATTGAGGGAGCGGTTAAAGTTTTGAGAAAGAGCGATTCTAAAATCGCTGATAAAAAAAGCGACAGGGCTGCTCTGGAGGGAATAATTGGTTATTATGTCCACAATAATGGGAAAGTAGGCGTTTTAGTGGAGTTGAATTGCGAAAGTGATTTTGTAGCGAAGAATGAGGAATTTAAAGAATTAGCGCACGACTTGGCGATGCATATTGCGGCAAGCGATCCGCGATATATTGAATTTGGCGAAATAGAAAAAAAGGTGATTGAAGAGGAAATAGAGAAATTTAAAGATCAATTCAAAGAAGAAGGAAAACAAGAAGAGATTCTGGATAAAATTTCAAAGGAAAAGGCAAAAAAATACTTTAGCGATCTTTGTCTAGTTTCCCAGCCATTTGTTAAAGATCCAACTAAGACAATCGGCGATCTTCTGGTAGAGAAAATTTCCAAGCTGGGAGAGAATATAAAGGTAAAAAGATTTGTAAGGTATGAATTATAAAAAAGAAATTAAAAAATTAAAAAATTAGATTTTCTTTCTGATTTTTGAATTACTGCGAGATTTAGTCCTACAATAGGGTCTGCTGATTTTCATCTAATTTTTCTCCTCTTAGATAGATTCTGCTGATTTTTACCGATTATTCTCCTCTCGGGAGGGATTAGATAAATTTTTAATTTTTAATTTTGTAATTTTTAATGAATTTCTAATTCTTTAATTTTTAAAGCACCAAATTCAAAATTACAAATTCCAAATAAGTTCAAAATTCAAATGTTCAAAATTCTAAACTGTTTTGTATTTTGGTTATTGTAATTTATTTGTTATTTGTAATTTTGAATTTGTAATTTATTTTCTGTTTAAAAATTTAATCCTTAAAAATTGATTAAAAATTAAGAATTGGAAATTAAAAATTATAATTTAACCTTTTCCCGAGAGGGGAATTATTAGAAATCACCGGCTCCTAGATAAGGGGAGGAAAAATAGGAGAAAATCAGCGGACCCTATAATGGCGTTAAAGTAAAATAAAAATTGGATATTAGATATTGGGTATTAATTTCCAATTTCCAATTTCCAATTTCCAATATATGAATATATCTGTTAAAATTTATCCTTGGGAAAGTCCGAAGATTTTTAAGGATAATAATCTTAACCTAAAAGAAGGAGATAAGGTGATTGTGGGGGCGGAGCGCGAAATTGAAAATGGAGAAGTGGTTGCCGTGAATGTTAAAGCTGATCGAGCTGATCAAGAAAATGGATTGATTTTGCGCCGCGCCAACGCTTCCGATCTTGAACTTATTGAAAGATATCAAGGAAAAGAAAAAGAAGCGCTGAGATTTTGTCAGGCAGAAATAAAAAAAAATGATTTGCCAATGAAATTAACCGGCGTTCATTTTAGTTTTGATGGAAGCAAGATTATTTTTTCTTTTACGGCGGGGAAAAGAGTTGATTTTCGAAATTTAATCAAGACGCTTTCTCAACATTTCCAAAAATCGGTTCGTCTTCAACAAATTGGTTCTCGGGACGAAGCGCGGATGGTTGGCGGTCTTGGCATTTGTGGAAAGGAACTCTGCTGTAGGATATTTAATGGAAATTTAAAAAGCGTAAGTGCGGAAAATGCCCGAATCCAACAATTAGGACAAAGGGGCAGTGATAGAATTTCCGGTCTTTGCGGGAGATTAAGATGTTGTCTGGGTTATGAAAGCGAACAGTATAAAAAAGCGAGTGTTGGCTTTCAGGGATTAAGATCTGCGGTAACGGTAAACGGAGAAAAAGGCAAAATTATTGAAAAGCATGTCCTTGCCCGAGAGGTAACGGTGGAGTTTGAAGATCGGACAAGAAAGAGAGTAGATGTGAAGGACATTAAAAACTAACATTAGAAATTTAAGTTAGGTTGAAAATTTATAAAATTGACGAAGTTGAAAGTTAATATCAAATTCCAGACTCCAAATAAGTCCAGAATTAAAATGTTCAAATCTTAAAATAAGTTAAGAATAACATTGTTTTAAATTTTAATTCTAGTTGTTGTAATTTATTTGTGATCTGTAATTTTGGATTTGGCGATTTAAAAATTATGGAATTTATTATCATTCCTCAATTAGTTCTTGTTTTTTCCCTGGCAGGTATTTTGTTGATTTTGGGGCGGAATTTTTCCAAATTCAAAGAAGTTTCCGCGGAGGAAAAGCATGATAGAAGTTTGGAAGAGGTAGCGGCGCGAGTTAAAGGAGAAGAAAAAAAATTCAAATATCTCTGCCGGCGGATGGCAGAAAGGATTAGCTTGCGCGCTGTCCAGGAAAAATACAAGCGGTTTTCGGACCTCATTCATATAAAACTGGAGAAAATTTTGAGAAAAATAAGAATTAACTTTTTGAGGTTAGACAATAAATTTGTTGCTTTAATTGAAAAATTAAGAAGGAGTGGAAACAAGAAAGAAATTCAAATTAAAAGCGCTGAACTGCCAGCTGATAGAATTGACGAATTTAAAATTGAAAAACCGCTGATTGTTAAGAAAACAAATAAAGTTAAAGAAGATATAGACAAAGGCAAAAGCGAAAAGAATAACGAAGAAAGGAGCGGGAAAAAAATTAAAAAAGTCGGCAAGAAGGAAGAAGAGTATCTCAAGATTATTAGCGGTGATCCCAAAAATATGGATGCTTATTGGAAACTGGGAATTCTTTATTCCCGGAAAAAAAATTACAGGGACGCGTTGGATTGTTTCAAGGAAATTGTTAAGATAAAACCGAATTATGAAAAGGCTAGGAGGAAGATAAAAATTATTTCTGACAAGTTGAAAAGGGAATAAATTTCTGATTTTTTAGTTGCCATTCTAGCTCAATGGTAGAGCAACTGTTTTGTAAACAGTAGGTTCGCGGTTCGAATCCGCGGAATGGCTTAGGATGAACAAGATAAATAAAATCACGAAAATAAATTTTCAATGACTCTTTTAATTAAAAATTTTACCAAGAAAAAAATTAATCAGAAGTATTTGAATAAAGTTGTTGAAAAGACTTTGGAAATTGCGGAATTTAAAAAACCGGCGGAAATTAGCTTGGTAATTACTGGAGACCGAAGAATAAAAACGATTAACAGAAAATATCGCGGTAAAAATAAAATAACAGACACACTTTCGTTTAGCGCGCTGGAAAATAAATTAGGCGGAAAGAATAGAAAAATAAAATTTGTTTTACCAGAAGAAAAAGCGTTTTTAGGGGAGATATTCATCTGTTATCCGCAAGCGGCAAGGCAAGCCAAGCAAAGGAAGCATTCCGTGAAGAAAGAAATCGCCATTCTTTTAATTCATAGTGTTCTTCATTTACTAGGATACAATCATACTAAAAAATCAGAAATGGTCAAAATGAAACAAAAAGAAAAAGCCGTTTATTCGCTTTGTTTAGGGAAAAATTAAGCGGGCTTTTTTATTTTGGAAAAGTGTAGTATAATGAAAGAGAAATTGAAAATTAAAAATTAAGCGGGAAAGCGATCTCTGGCTTTCTAATTTTTAAAGCGCCAAATCCAAAATTACAGATCACAAATAAATTACAATAACCAAAATTCAAAATACAAAACAGCTTAGAATTTTAAGTATTTTAATTTGTGATTTACTTTCTGTTTAAAAACTGATTTATTAAAAATTTTAAAATTAAAAATTGCAAATATGGCACGAGGAGGAGAAATAATTGTTGGACTTGATGTCGGCACAAATGTAACGAGAGCCGTTATCGCCCAGCGATCTGATAAAAAAGACGGTAAACCAATTATTTTGGGAGTAGGATTAGCTCCATCAACCGGTTTAAGGCGGGGAATTGTGGTGGATGTTGAAGAAACAGTTAAATCAATAACTGAGAGTGTTAAGTTGGCGGAAAAAACATCGGGAGTGCCAATTGAAAGCGCTTATGTCAGTATTGGCGGGAGCCACATCGTTTCTCAATTCAGCAAAGGAGTAGTGATAGTTTCTCGAGTTGATGGCGAGATAAGCGAAGAAGATGTTACTCGGGTTATTGAAGCGGCGCAAGCTGTTTCTCTTCCTAATAATAAGGAAATTATCCATGTTATTCCTTGTTCGTTCAGCATTGACGATCAGGAAAAAATCAATGACCCCGTGGGAATGAGCGGGACAAGATTAGAAGCTGAAGTTTTGGTTGTGGAAGGATCAAGCCCTTTTATGAAAAATTTATCCAAATGTGTTCGCCAGTCAGGGATTGATGTGGATGAATTTGTTTTTTCTCCTTTAGCTGCCGCCAAGTCGGTTTTGAGCAAAAAGCAAAAAGATTTGGGAGTAGTTATGGTAGATATGGGGGGAGGAACAACAGGGATGTCAGTTTTTGAAGATGGCAATATTTTACACACCGTCGCTTTGCCAATCGGAGCAAACCATATCACCAACGATATCGCGATTGGTTTGCGGATTTCGGTTGAGACGGCGGAGAAAATTAAGTTAGAATATGGAATAGCGCTTCCGGAAGAAGTTAGCAAAAAGGACAAAATCAACTTGTCGGAGGTGGGCGGAGAAGAAGAGGAAGAGATTGTATCTCGCCGTTATGTTGCCGAGATAATTAAGGCGCGTCTAGTGGAAACTTTCCTAATGATTGATAAAGAGTTGAAAAGCATTGATCGAAGCGGAATGCTTCCGGCGGGAGTTGTTCTTACGGGAGGAGGATCTAAACTTCCTGGTATTATTGACATTGCCAAGGAAACTCTAAAACTTCCCGTTCAAATTGGTTTCCCTGCTGAGTTAAATGGAGTGGTAGACAAAGTGGATGATCCATCCTTTGCCACAGCCGTTGGCCTTTTAATGTGGGAAGCGGACGAAGACGGTTTTTTCTTTAATTCCCGCGGGCGGGGAGTTCTAGATCGGTTTGGATTTAGAAGCGTGCTTGACAAAATCAAGAAAATTTTCAAAACTTTTTTGCCGTAGCATCAATTACTTATTAATGAATTAACAAATTAAAAAACAATGGAAATAAATAGAGTGTATAATATGGACTGTTTGGAAGGAATGAAAAAGCTTCCCGATAATTCCATTGATGTGGTTATTACTGATCCGCCGTATTGGCTGGGATCGTATTTGTCCATTGACAAAAACGGCCAATATGTTGGCGAGACGAAGGACATTATCAACTCATGGAGCGTCGGCGACGGGTACTGGATGCAGAAAGTTTTAACGGAAATACACCGCGTTTTGAAATTCGGCGGTTATTGCTGTTTATTTTCAATTGATCGTTTTGTTGATTTGCCAATGTATAACGCCAGAAAAGTGGGGTTTGATGTTTGCCAAAGCATTTATTGGAAATTCAAACAGGGAATACCCAAAGGGATTGACACCAGAAAAAGAATAGAAGCTCTAATTTTTCAAGGGAACGCCGGAACAAAATCTTTAAGAAAACAGGAATACGAAAATTCTTCCGGCAAAGAGATTTCCGTGCGGGCGGGAAACAACGGATTTATCAATGATGTTAAAATCAGAAAAAGAAAAGATGATACCAAGCCGCTCACGGAGATAGGAAGTTATTTTGAAGGAACGAAATACGGATTGGCGACTTTGGCGCCGCAAATAGAGGTCATTTGCGTTTTCCGAAAAAAGAAAAAAACGAAAAATTACGCCAGTGATATTCTCGCTTCACAAAAAGACAACGATATTCATCCGTCGGCAGTAAACACAAAACTGATTCAGGAAGAAGAAGGCATTTTTCCGTCCCAGCTTATCATTGAAGAAGCGAAGCCGAACAAAAATGAAAAAGAATACAATGATCATCCTACAGTTAAACCACTGGCGTTAATGAATAAATTAGTGAAACTTTTTACGATGGAAGGGCAGATAGTTTTAGATCCTTTTATCGGAAGCGGAACAACAGCGGTAGCTTGTGCTAATCTAAATAGAAAATATCTTGGCTTTGAAATAGAAAAAAAGTATTGCGAAATTTGCTGGAAAAGATTGAGTAAGATTTCGCCGGGATCACAATATTCGCCAGATAGATATAATAAAGATAATGACAAACAAAGATTGTTTTAAATTGGATGTCGCAGAAATAAAACCGATTCTCGCTAAGGTGCCTAAAAATTGGATTGGCAAAAAGGCGATATTGGAAATGAAAAATGACAGTTATGCTCATTGGAAACAAATGGAGTGGATCGGTTTTTATTTTCAGTTTCTCTGCGAGAAATATCTGTCGGAAATTATGCAAATGCAAGAACCTCGTTATGAAAAAGTTTCTTTTGACAGTTTGAAAAGTATTCCCTGGGATTTTAAAGCTCATGCGATGAACACGAGTAACCATCAAATTATTGTCAATGACAGCAAGGCAATAGCAAAAGCGATTAACGATTATGGAGCAGTGGGGCTAATTCTCGCTTTGGGAGAAGTTGTGTACAATGATAAAGACAGGACGTTTCAGAAATGGCACGAAGAATTGAAAGGCGGGAAATCAAAATTTGAACAAGAAAGAATTAAAAGAGGCGCGTGGTCAAGGTTGAGAAAAAAGTCGTTTAGGCTGCGGCAAATTTCTTTTATTGAAATAACCGATGACACTTTAATAAAATGCGGATCGTTTCAGGAAAATTTTAGAAATTCTGACGGAAGTCCGAGAAAATCAAAAGTTTTGATTGATCTTGAAAAATTAGATGGAGAGTTAGTTAGTTATCTTGAATTTTAATTTTACGCTGAAAAAAATAATTTAACCCAATAACATTTTTATTATGAAGGAAATTAAACCAGACTTGGAAACTTTTGCCAGAATAAAAGTGGTTGGAGTCGGCGGAAGCGGAGGCCACGCTATTAGCAGAATGAAGGAGTATAACCTTAAAGGTATTGATTTTATTGCTGTTAATACCGATGCCCAGGATCTCCACGATTCTAAAA
>Ga0190315_1001263_pt1 | contig 10472 bp, 11 predicted proteins | sample 48701101_MG_FD_161673 | JGI IMG/M metagenome (GOLD analysis project Ga0190315, IMG submission 161673) | Hydrothermal vent sediment bacterial communities from Southern Trench, Guaymas Basin, Mexico - 4870-11-0-1_MG | ecosystem: Environmental > Aquatic > Marine > Hydrothermal vents > Sediment ...
AGCCGGTGAGGGTTAATCCACATCTTGGCTGCGTAGCAGATCATCGGCTGAAAAGTTTAGAAAACAAATCGTGGTGGAATCGATGAAATGGATGACAGGGCAATCCATATACGGAATGATGAAAAACTGTAAATCCGGAAAATTTGAGAGGTGGTCGAGCCATGTAGACAATTTCAATTGATGGAGAAGACGATGCTCCCGCCGGGATTTGGCATGGTTCTATAGAAGAAAACTGGATTAAAAAACTAACGAAATTGACCCTTTTTGATCCTCTGGCGTATCTCCTTAACCCCCTTTCTCTTTCTTTTAGATGGATGGTGTTTGAAGTCATGCTCTTTTGTGTGGCAAGTGTTTCAGGCTCTCCCATGTTACTTGTCTTACTTGCCCTACTTGTCCCAAATATAAAAGAGGAGGCTCAGCTGGGTTATATCTGGAAAAAGAAAAGGAGGTGATAAGAAATGGATGATGTAGGTGAGATGCCCCAGCAGAAGAAGAAAGAGGTTGAAACTGCTCTCAAGCTCAAGGCATCCCTGCACAACATTGCAGGTAGCCTGAAAAAGCTATCTTCGTACGAAAAAAGCAAAAACTCGTCCTCCTCAAAGCCAAAGGTGTCTGTTTCAACCTCAAAAACGAGTGGCAGAAAATCGTCATCACCGAAAGACAGGGAGAAGGCGAAATTAAGATCCCTGGCATCCTCCATTTCCAGGCTGTCGGCAACAGTTTCCTCCCTGAACATGAAAAGAGAAAGAGAGAAGTATGGAGAGCTTGCAGTTGAAGAGAGCAAAGCAAGAAGGGCAAAGACGCACCTCCGTGTCACAAACCTCTCCCTTGAGGCAAGATATGCAAAGAGTGTTGCCGAGACGAATGAGGTGAGGGAGAAAATAGAACAATCATACGATGATGCAATCAGGAGCATAGATGAAGGTATCGGGTACATCAAAAGGTATGGCACTGGAAACTGGTATGAGTATAACGGACAGAAATACAGAGGCAGTGATCTCATCAAAGTTTTGCAATCGAAGAAAAAAGAACTGGAAGCTGAAAAACAGCAAAATCTTGAAAAGCTGTCTTTGCATGCCCTGAGAAACCGTCTGTTGTTTCTTGGTGGGAAGCTTGCAACCACCAAAGAGCTCGCAGATGTGAACAGGCACCTGAAGAAAATCTCATCACTCAAGAGAAGTGGAGCGTATGCAATCAGGGGAGAAGGTGGCAATCTTGTCATATATCCATCAAAAAAGGCCTATGAGAGGGAACAAAAAATTGAAGAAAAAATAGAGTACCTTGAGAATAAACCTGCACCAGAAAAACTTGCAGTTCCCTTCTTTTCTTATGAATACTGGTCTGGTCAGGCCAGAAATCTATATGACCTGTTTACCGGAAACCTATCCAAAGAGAAAGTAAAAGAAAGGAGGAGAAAAGCATATAGAGAAACCATAGTAACATCATCAAAAATCTGGAGCGGTAAACCGTTAGAATCAATTACCGCATTTTCCTCCACCCCTGTAGGTGTCTTTTCAACCTCCCTCCTTGGCGGGGAGTTTGCAGGTCTTGGAGTTGGTGCATTGTCAAGGGTTGCTCCCACGGCTGGAACGGTTGCAAAAGGCTTACTGGCGGGGAGTAGTGCCTTTGCAGGAGGGATGGCAGCATACGATGTTAGCATGACGGCAATCAAGAAAAAGGACATCCCGCTGGCGATAGGGAAGGGGATTGTCTATGGTCTTTCATTCTACGGTGCTGGGAAGCTGTTCAAAGGCGGTTATGCGAGGGGATATGAAAAAGCCCACACTTGGTGGACGAGCAAATATAAGCCAAGCTTTAAGGTTGTTACCCTAAGGAAAACCCCTTACATCACGGAAGGATTCCAGGAGTTGAATTACAGGTATTCTGTAGGGAGAAATATCCATGAAACAATCTTTTTCAGAGGATCCAGGGTGGGGGACTTTAATATTTTTGCCACAAAAGGGAAAGGAACGTTAACAAAAGGGATATTCAGACCAAAGACATCTGTGTTTGAAATTCCGCCTGAAATCTCAATCGGTAAAGACACTCTCTTCCTCTCAGCGGGGAGGAGGGGCATATCCTTTGGCACATCGAAAACAGGCAAGCCACACCCAGCGGTATTCTTTGAAAATGGTATAATCAGATATGTTGTGTCCCCAAAATACACCCAGCGTTCGGCATGGGTGCGGGGATATCATGTCGGGAAAGGAAGGATGATTTTACCGTTTGAGATGGAGGGCGTAATCTACGAACCAAAAGGCTTTACGTACAGAGGTGGAGAAAGACCGTCTTTTCTCATTCCGATCAAAGGCGAGGGCAGTGGAAAGACCATTCCACTTTACAGCACAGAAGAGGCTGTAGAGTTTGTTCCTCTAAGGATATCACAGATAGGGATGAAATCGGATACAAGGGGGGCAATTATCCCGGTGGTGTCAGGAATCGGCAATAGATACAAAGTCTCCACATCTTTTATCCCCTCCATCCAGACTGAACTGGCATCCATCTCTTTGCCATCTCCCCCTTCTTTGAGTTCTACAGATGCAAAAGGAACTGGAATTGCCCTTCTCGTGAACAGACTTCGTTTTTCACCTGGAAAATATAGGGGTTTAAAAGGCCTGAACAGAACTTTGCCGGATATCTCATCCATGAAGGTTGGTATACCTCCCGCCACTGACATTGTCACAAAGCGCATGCAAAAAATCGATCTTGGATTGATGAGGAGGGGTGGAAGGATCAGAATCCCGGTGAACGTGGGCAAGACAGCACTCCGTTTGGGTCTCAGGATGAAGGGGATGAGCATAACGATGCCTTCGTTAAAAATGAAGGGAAAATGCATACTGGAGATGGGAAAAATCTCAATTGCATCCATGCCAGCATCCCCACCCCCCACCCCCAAATTGAATACTGGCATCCCATCAAGCAGATATACAGTCTCTTTGAAGAGGAAGAAGAAAAGGAAGAAATCAAAGAGAAGAAGGTGGAAGAAAACTCTCCTTGCATCTCCATTTGCAGTTGAGGAGTCATATATCAAGTTTGGAAAGGCAACTCATCCAAAACCAACCAGGAAGTTGTGGGAGATGGGATACAGGACGATGTTTAAGATTCCTACCGTTGAGTTGATGAGGAGGAAAAAAAGGAGAAAGAAAAGGAGGTGATAAGAAATGGGGAGATTTAGCATAGAGAAGTTGAGGAAAGAGGCATACCAGGAAGCATCCTTTTATGGCAAACTCCCCAGCCAAAACGTAATCCTTGGTGTGGAGTTGCACAAGGTGAAAATCCACATGAGAAACGGCGAGGTTCTGAAAGGGATTGTAAAGAAGATTGGCAAATACGAGATTCTCCTTAAAGAGGAGGGAGAGAGGGATGTTATCATCTACAAACATGCCATTGATAAAATTGAAGTTTAAAACGGCTTTGAGATCCCATACAAAGGAGAGATTCCCCAGGGAGTTTGGTGCAAAACTGAAAAATGGAGGCTTTGTCAGAAACATCATCGTCAGATCGGTTGATGACCTGGCAAGGGAATGCAAAAGGAGAGATCTAACAGATTGTTACTGCACGGTCTTCTCCTTTGCCGATCCAGGGAATCAAGCAAGGTGGGACAGGAATACCATCGTTTTTGATGAGATTTTTATTGATCTTGATTCCCAGAACTTGGAGACATCTTTCAAGGATGCTCAAAAACTGGTTTCCTATCTCCTGTCCTTTGACATAACACCGAGGGTTTACTTCTCTGGATCAAAGGGATTTCACATCCACATTGACTTTCCCCCAACCCAACTTGAGAACCCAAAGGGTGTGTGGCAGAAGGTATTTAGATACTTCCAGAGCAGGTTGAAACTGAAAACCCTGGATTTCAACGTGATAGACCTTGCAAGAATAAGCAGGATTCCCCTCACCTTTCACAGCAAAACCGGATCTATGTGCGCTCCCTTAGACCCTGAGTATTTCACCAGGATTGACTATACCAGTCTCTGGTATCTCAAAAATCAGGTTTATGTGCCAAAGGTTGTGGAGTCCAGGGATTTTTCAAGCTGGTTAAAGGAGATTGACCTCAATCTTTCCCTTGAGGATTTTTCAAAGGAGCTGGAGAGGTTGAGAAGGAGAAGGAAGAGCAAGATTAAAGGAAAGAGGCTAAAAGGAAGAAACAAAGAGATTGAGAGGTATGTCTCTGCGATGAAAACGTATGGGAGGTTTACAGGAGATCCATGGATTTTTGAGAGACATGCAAAGGTGGTATCACAGGGCAATATCGTTGGGACAGCAGAACACAAGGCGAGGGTATATTTTGCAGCGAGATGCATCGAGCTTGGGTACAATGAGGATGAGATACTGGACGTCTTTAGATATGCATCCAACTTTGATGAGAGAAAAAGCCGATACTACATCGGCAAGATAAAAAAGATGGTGGAGAGGAAGCATGGGGAATAAGAAAAGCATCCTTGAAAGATACATCACAGCAATGAGAAGATACGGTAGGCTTGTCAGAGATCCCGACATATACCGGAGGCATGCAAGGAAAGGATATGGAGAAGGCTATGCAGAGAACAAGGCAAGGTGTTATTTCACCCTCCTCGCTTTTGAACAAGGCTGGGGAGAGGATGAGATACTGGATGTTTTTAGATATGCTGATGACTTTGACGAAAAGAAAACTCGTTATCACATCACAAAGTTAAGAGAGATGTTTGAGAGGAAAAGAAAAGGACCAGCCTAAAAATCTCACACACTTTCTCACACACATTTTTACACACGTTTTTTCTCACACACACTAAATCTTTTTACACACTTAGTTATTTACATCCTGTGGTTTCAAAGTCATTTTTTGGTTAATTTTGACCAAATTTCCCAACATCGCACTTTTGGGAAAGAATTTTCACGCAATCAAGGTGCTGGAGTTGGGCAAAAAAGGAGAGGGGGACGGAGGTGTTGGGGGTTCAAACCAAAAAAGAAAAAAGAGGGGGAGCGATGTCTGGTTTGGGGAGTGCCCTTAGAAAGCCTTTGCTATTGCTATCAAGCAGAGCAGTGCCAAGAACACAGGTATCAATGAGAGTATCGTGGCTGGTATGCCTGTGATGTTTGCATCCGTCAGGACGTTCTGCACCACGGGTATTGCAGCTGCAGCGATGAGGATCACGAGCACGACGATCCCCATGACCATGTCTATGACGGATACCTGCGCTGCAAGTCCTCTCTTTCCGAACATCTCCTTTTCACCTCCTTTTGTTCTTCTTAATTCCATATCGTGCCTTTACTACTTAAACCCTAAGATTTGATTATTTTTTTGATTGTTTTCAAAAATTTAGGATAGAGTTTTTAATCGTTTTAAAATGAGGTTGAGGTAACCCCTCTGAAATCCAGAAACTGAGACGAAAAGTGGAGGGTTTCATGCGCGAAACTTGATTTCCGGCAGGTCACGATTTCTCCTCAACAAACCACCTCATCAGCTCCATCTGTCTCTCCCCTGGCAGGTTGTAGATGCCTGATTCCCTGAACCATCGTTCTGTAAAGTTGAATGTTACCGTGGTAACATCTTCTGTTACCCGTCCGTTTTGCCGACTTTTGCAAAAATCTAAAACTTCGGTAACAACTTTATCCAATAACCTCACATGATGGGCTACCTTCTCCCTGCTCCACCCCAAAATCTCAGCAATCTCCTTTTGAGTTTTACCTTCGGATCTGAGTTTTCTTATGATTTCGAGCCGTGGGATTTGTCTTTGAGCAGACTCTGAGCCTCCTCTCTCCATTGAGGACAAGTGATCGGGCTCTCTCATGGCACTTGTCCTACTTGTCCCACTTGTCCTCCATGGTAAAAAATGAATCAGGGAGAGTGGGGAGTGGAGGATCTTTCCCTGTTTAACTTCTCGTTTTCAAAGGCTTGTTCTCTCTTTTTCAATTCTGATGTCTCTTTTGCTGCTTTTTCAGGTTCTTTCAACAAATACGGGAGATATTCTGGATTTACCGCATAGAGAACCTTCTCTTTCCCTCCAGAACCCTTTCGAGATATAACAAGGTTGGCAGTTACAAACTCATTTAAAATCTTCTCAATTCGCCTGTAAGATGGGAAAGGGAAAAACTGTCTTAACAACTCTTTTTTGTATTTGACAGCTTCTGTTTCGCTTTTTGCTGATCCTATTTTTGGGAAATATTCATTCACCGCAGAAGCAAATTTGTCGAGAGGTACGTAGGTCTTTCCGGGGAAGAATGTGTCTGAAAAGAGTTCTACAGGTTCAACAAACGAAATCATCTTGGAATCCCTTCTTGTATGCACTCTTATTTCCCAAGGGTTGAGGCTTGCCGTTTTTACCAATCCAAGGGTTTCCAAACGAAATATTGTCCAAAAGAGGCTGGAAATGTATCTCTCTGTGAGATCTTTTATGATATCATAAACTGAAACTGCAACTTTTTGCCTCAACAGGGATTCAAAGACTTCTCTCTCAAGAGGAGTAAGGAGACGGAGAACGAAGTGCATATTCTCTTTTGGGATGCCTTTTATCATTTCTACCAATCGCCCATCCATGAAATGAGAAATAAAGAGAAAGAATAAAAAATTATCGATAAGGTAGAAGTTAATCGACATATTTAAAAACTCTTTTTGCATTATTTCTCACATGCAAAGGAACGAAAAAACGAAATTGACATTCGCAGTCAACCGCCTTGTGCAAGTTGGACCGGAAAATCGGAGGGTTTTGTACATCCGAATTCCAAAGCAGCTGCACCATCGTGTAGAGAGATACGGGGTCTACAAAGTAACGCTTGAGAAAATAGATTGATGGTAAGCAAGGTGAGGAGGGCTACGCATGTACCTGGGCAGGCTCGCTAAGGAGTTAGATGTGGATGAAACAACTGCACTCAGAATTTTAATTCGAATTTGGAGAAAAAAGGCAAAGGAAGGAGGTGATGTCTCATCTCAAAAATAGGTGAGGAAGCTTTTAAAATTTTACCTTCCAACCTTGCTGACACCGTTATCAAATTAATCAACAAGGGGAAAATGAAACTCAAAGATGATGCCCTTGCTTTTATAGATGGAGAGAATTGTCTTCTTATTGGTTTTGATGGAAGGAATCTATTGGTGAAATTCAAAAATAAATATTACAAAATGGGGGGGAGACTCTTGGCAAAATTAAAGAGGATCGTAGAATTGTTCTCCAACTGCTGAAAAAGGAAAAAGACAAAGAGAAAAAATCAGAGAAAGGGAAATCTGAAGATGTTATCATCCCAACTTCTGCCATTGTTGTTGATGGTGTCCTTTATGAGGAGGTTTATAACCCCAACAAAGACCCCCCTGCAGTCTTTGTTTATATGGGGGATGATGGGGAAATAAAATTTACAACTGAGGTTAGGGTTGGCAACAAAAGATACGTGCCATATATCCCTTTGGATGAAAACGACCCTATTTCCACAGGGGCTGTAAAACTCCCGACAGATTGCATAGACTACGGTTCGGAAAGAGAGTTAATCAGGGAGATCCAGGAACACATACACAAATACGTTGATGTCTCTCCAAGGTTTGAGAGATTCTCAGCCTGGTATGTCCTCTTGACATGGCTCTATGACAGAATGAGTGCCATCCCCTATCTCAGGGCACTCGGAGATACGGGCACGGGAAAATCAAGATTTCTTGATGTTGTCGGTGGTCTCTGTTATAAGCCTTGTATGGTGAGCGGAGCCATAACTCCCGCGCCAATCTACAGGATGATCAGGCAGTGGAAAGGGACGATAATCCTTGATGAAGCAGATTTCAGAGATAGTAACGAGAAAAACGAAGTAATCAAAATCTTGAACTGCGGATTTGAGCAGAGGAGACCAGTCATCAGGTGCAAGCAGAATGACGTTGATACACTCCAGTACCTCCCAACTTACTGTCCCAAAATAATTGCCACAAGGAGAACCTTCTCCGATAAAGCATTGGAATCACGATGTTTGACCGAGAAAATGGTGGAGACAGATAGGAAAGATATCCCTGATGTCCTTCCTCCAGAGTTCTATGAGGAACAGGAAAGACTCAGAAACAAACTCCTGATGTTCAGGCTCAGGAATTACAAAACGTTTGATACAACAAAGATTTACCAGATCGACTTGGGAGACGTTGAGCCCAGATTAAGGCAGGCAACAAGGAGCTTTGCTGCTCTTTTTAGTGCAATCCCCAGCATGATGGATGAATTCAAGAAGTTTTTAAGGGAGTATAACAGAGAGCTTGTTGAAGAGAGGAGCGAAACCCTTGAAGGGATGATCGTTGCGACGATTTTCTCCTTAAAAAAAGATGGTGGTAATGAAAAGATATCAAGCAGTGATATTGTCGCCAAACTACAAACAGATTATGGAATTAAAGATATAACACCGCAATCCGTCGGAAAACGGTTAAAGAGTCTTGGAATAGAAAGGAAAAAAGAGGGCGACAAAAGGTGTATTATTTGGGATGACAAACTGATGAACAAATTAGCAAAACGGTACATTCCTGGATTCGGGACAGATGAAGAAGATGAAAAGAAAGAGCCTAAAGTACCCGACCAACAAGAGGAAGGGACAAGTGGGACAAGTGAGACAAGTAATATGGGAGAGCCTGTAGCACTTGTCCAACAAAAGAAATTGGATGAGATTTCAGATGACGATTTGAAGACCATAACCCTTTCCATCATCCCCAAAGAGCCACGATCAATAACGATAGAGGAAATCTCTCAGAGGCTAAAGGAAAAGGGCTTAGAGGTTGATACTGACAAACTCCGTAACTTTTTGATAGATCTCTGCCAGCAGAAGGTGATCAGGTCGATAGATACAGAGTTTTCTTCTTTCACAAAACCAGAAGAAAAAGACCAAAAAAACGGTGAAAAAAACCAAGAAAAAGAAGAGAAAAAGAAAGAAAGACCTGAAAATGACGATACCAATGGCTTTCTAACACCAGAAGAACTTGATCTGGTTCGCAAGGCTGAACGTATTATTGCCGATGGGCATTTACCGCTGATTCCTCTCGGCAAAGCCCTTGGTAAACCGAGCTACAGGGAGATGGAGGAACTTTCTGCCATCTTGAATAAAGCGATGAGCAAACCAAGGATAACGCTTTTGAGGAGAGACCCAAGTGGTCGCTTTTATCTTGATTTTAACGATAAACGATTCACGCTTTTGGCCCTAAGCGATTTCCTTGCCTATGATGAGGATTCACAAAAGCCCGTAAAAGCCAGTAAGGGGGATGTTTTTTCCGCAGGCTCCAAGCTCACCAGATACCTGTTTGGGAGAGGATTGGTGGAGATCGTTTCCTGGAAAGAAAACAAATCGGGAGGTTGAAAATGGATTTAAATCACTCCCCCAATATGGAATCGCCCTCTCCCAATTCACCGGGAGAGGAGAAACCACAAGGGGGAGTGATGAATCGTGTAAAGAGCTATTTGGATGCATACGCCAGAGGAGAGAGGGTCAGAACCATCAACAACATAAATCCCGATGACTACGAAACCCAAGAGGAACTTTTTGAGGCGATCAAATACTGGTGGATACACAAGTACAGGAAAAAAGAGAGCACGATCATCCAGAGGCTGAGGGATGCAAGAAGAATGGCAAGACATCCGATATTTCCGATAGATTTCAAAAAGTTCGATCCAAATCAGATAATCGCCTACCTTGAATACAGGGAAAAAGAGCTGGGAGAGAAGGGAAAACATCAGATAAAGAATGAGTGGAAAGTCATAAAGACCTTTGCAAGGGCTTATGGTTTAAACATAGACAACTGGGGCTACTATCCACCAAATCCACCACCAGCAAAGGTGAAGATAATACCTTTGCCTCCGGTGGTTCATAAGATACTGCATACGAAATACAGCAAAGATCGATATTTGAATGCTCTCATTCAGCACGTTCTGACTCATGGTTTCACAATCGGCTGGAGACCCTCAGAGGCGGTTATACAGAAGGTCTCAAAGGTGTTTCCAGAGGAAGGATACATAATCATAGAGGAAGCAAAGAAATACGGACAGCAAAGACAGATCTTTCTTGAGAGAGATGTGCTGAGTGCAGAGAAAAGGAAATCGCTGAAGGTGTGGATAGATCACTGGAGACCAAAGGTTGAGAATCAATATTCTGGTGATTATCTCTATCTACAGCCATCTGGAAAACCATTTTCAGTAAACCAGCTGAGGAAGGTCATTGTGCCAAGGGTAAAACAGGTATGGCAACCATACCAGTTATACACGATGCGCCACTGGTGTGCAATAGCGAGATTGATCAAAACAAAGATAGAGACCGGGAGGTTTGATGTCTGGCATGTAAAGAACTGGCTTGGTCATGATTCCATCAACACAACCGAGACCTACATACAATATGCTGAGCAATACCACAGACAAGCACCATACGACTGGATCCGAGCCATCCTCAAACTGCATGGGGGAAAATGGCTCGTGATCAAAAAAGTGGCAAAAATGGGGCTTTTTGATCAAATCTCAAGGAGAAAAAAAGATGCTCCCGCCGGGATTTGAACCCGGGTC
>Ga0190315_1001266_pt1 | contig 10444 bp, 13 predicted proteins | sample 48701101_MG_FD_161673 | JGI IMG/M metagenome (GOLD analysis project Ga0190315, IMG submission 161673) | Hydrothermal vent sediment bacterial communities from Southern Trench, Guaymas Basin, Mexico - 4870-11-0-1_MG | ecosystem: Environmental > Aquatic > Marine > Hydrothermal vents > Sediment ...
TAGAGAGTAAATTCAACTCCATCCAAACCTATACGATATGCTTCTTCAATAAAATCTTTATAATTCATCTCACCCTTATTAAAATAATCTCTATAAGAATATGCTGCACATCCAATCTTAATCATATCCATCAAAAACTAAAATATTGTTCAGACTAAAACATTTTACTCAATATAATTATTGTAGCGATATTTTTAAATCTCTTTTATATCTATCTTATATGCCTAGATTTATTCTACTCCTTCTACTTCTAATACTTCATTCATATTGGTTTAGGGCTATATCTATTAGGTCTGCTATACTTATTGGGCTTCTAGAGGTAATTGACGGAATTCTTAGAGAAAATCTATGGTTTACAGTTAAAATAGGAAAAGTATTAAGATATCAGAGGAGGAGACTAAACAGGTACTTAAATATCTAATCTAAGCTAGATGGAAGTGTAAAATAATAACTATGAAGAACCTCCACCAAAGGAGTGGTGTCCCTAAATTATAATAGATAGGAAATAATGATGAAGTATCTTATATTATTAATATAATTATTGAAATAATAAATTTAAAATTATTTAATGATTCACGAATCTCATATTATTGTTAAAATAATAACTATTATATAGTTTATTTTGATTAAATTATTTATGCTATGGTTGAGGATTAATGCTATACTTAAGCCTCATTCAAACATTATTATTCAACCATATAGTGGTAGGGTTGTACGTCAAATTTTGTTTAAGCTTGCGTCTATTCTAGGTTTAAATGATTTTCTAAATATATTGTCTTCAAATGCTCCCTTTAAACCATATTCATTTACCCCTCTCTTTCTAGACGGTAAGCCTTTATATAAGTCTCCAGATGACTCTAATCCCCTCATACTTTATGCTGATAAAAGATATAGATTTACTTTCTCATATATTTTAAATAACGTCGATGATATTGCTTTTCTAAAGGGTTTTCAGGATAGTGTTGAGATATATGGTTCCAGGAAGATTGCCTTAGTTCTCGACCGTATAAACGTTATTGACGAATCTATGATGGATTTAGGTTTAAAGTATGGTGATTATGTTAAAATGGTTTTTGTTACTCCTACATTGCTTCAGCTTCCGAAGATTAGAAAGATGTCTAAGATTAATAGATATATGCTTTTTCCAATTCCCTCACTTATATTTTATTCTCTTAAACATCACTGGAATACCTATGCTGAGGAGAAGATTAGACTTGAGACCTGGAGGACAAATTATTCTCTTCGGGTCGTAAATTATTCTCTTAGACCTAGAACAGTTTTATATGATAAGAATACTGAGATTAGAGGTTTTATAGGCTATACTATATTTCAGATACTTAGTAGAGGTAAAAATATTTTGGAGAAGATTTCAAAACTACTCTATTATGCGACAATTGTAAACATAGGTAAGTCTAGAAGCATAGGCTTTGGGGTTACAAAGATAAAACTTATAAATAAGGTTTGAAAAGACTTATGTAAAATAAATATAAATTACCAATAATTATGGTTGATTTTTACTGTACTAAATGTGGTACTTGCTGCACAAAATATTGGATTCCTCTCTCACATTTAGACTTGTTTAGATTAAAGTTTTATGGAAGCATCGATATATATTCTGCCATAGTTTTAAGGAATATTTTTGTATGTGGTTCTTCGAAACATTATCCCGCTATAGTCTTTGACGGCCACATGTATTATCTTTCTTTAAAAAGTCTTCATGGTAGATGTATATTTTTATCTGATAGTGGTGAATGCTTGGTTCATGGTTTTAAGCCTCTGGCTTGTAGATTTTATCCATTCAAATACACTGTTATGAACAATGATATTTCTATAGAGGTTGAGAAGACGGCCGTAAGAAAATGTCCCGGCCTAATTTTAGATGATAAACCGATTGCTGGAGATATTTGGAGACAGCTTTTAATGCTTGCCAGACTAAGGATTATCGAATTAAATCTATATGATAAAACTGTTGATGAATGGAATAAATATTTCTCCAATAAATATAATTCTTTAATCACGTTAATAGACTTTCTATTTGAGAGAGCTAGAAGAGATTTTAAAACATTGAGTAAAAATGGTTTATGGATAAAGTAATTATAGTATTAGCAGTTATGGCTTAGAAAAATCTATGGGATAAAAAATTATTATGATAAGATTAACTCGGAGGTGGTGGAGGAAACTCTATTTTTTCAGCCTCTCTAGAAATATCATCTATTTTTGCGACAAGCTTTTTAGGATCAATTGTAGGAAGTCCAGTTATATTGGAGCAGGGAGGTAAATATAGGATTAAGTTTTTATCTACAATAGTTCTTTCATCAAGTTTGTATGGTTTTTTAACAGATGCTCTATGCTGCAACTTTACACTAGTGAAACTTTTTATTCCAGCTAAAACTCCTATCGCGGAATCTAGGGTTAAATAACTTAATGTGAATCCAGATATCCCCTTAAGAGAATCGTAGTCATTATTTACCTTAACTTCTAGTTTTCTTCCCTTATATAAACCTACTACGCATCCATATCCTGTCCCACCACTTTCAAAACGGCATCCAGTTAATTTAGCGACTTCTTTTAGATAGACGTCCCCCCTCTTTTTCGTCCTTATATACCAGACCATAATGAGTATAGTGAAAACTAGAAATGAGATACCCATAAATATATTTATAAGGCAGAGTAGTAGTGCGCTAATAGCGACGAGAAAAAAACCGATATAACTTGCTATATTACTTTTAAAAGACATGTATACACCATTTCAATAGCTATTATTCTTCACCTATATTTAAACCTACTGATAATACTTAATTTCCATCATATGATTCATCAAACTAAAGGGAGTTGTAGTAAAATGTTTTAGTCCATTATATTATTTTAGATTTGATGGATATGATTAAGATCGGATGTGCTGCATACTCTTATAGAGATTATTTTAACAAGGGTGAGATGAATTATAAAGATTTTATTGAAGAAGCATATCGTATAGGTTTGGATGGAGTTGAATTTACTCTCTACTGGCTTCCAAGAAAAGATAGAAGTTACTTCATGAACTTGAAGAGAGAAGCATTGTATCATGGTTTATCGATATCCGGTGTCGGTATATCTACATCCTTCTGTCATCCAAATGTTTCGGAGAGGAAGAAAAATGTAGAATCAGTTATAGAGGGATTGAAGATAGCCTATATGCTTGGAGCACCCAGTCTAAGAGTCTTTGGCGGAAATATTCCGGAAGGATATGATAGAAATACTGTTTTAAAATGGGTTGTAGAGTCGATTAAATCTTGTCTAAAATATGCTGAAGACTATGGAGTTGTAATAGCTATGGAGAATCATGGAGGAATTACTGAAACTGCAGATAGTCTTATAGAAATTGTTGAGAAAGTTGGTTCACCATGGTTTAGAATAAATCTAGATCTAGGTAACTATAGGGGATCTATATATAGAGAGATTGAGAAAACTACTCCATATGCAGTCCATATTCATGCAAAAATCAGGGCTGGAGACATGATACTAGACTATAAAAAGATTAAAGAAATACTTTTATCTAAAGGATATAATGGATTTCTTTCTATAGAATATGAGGAGAAAGAAGATCCTAAAACTGGTGTACCAAAATTTGCTAAATATCTTTTTGAAATATTTGGATAGGTGGTTAAATGGATGATAGAATTAGGGTTGGGATTGCTGGGTTAGGGAGAAGTGGCTGGAATATTCATGCAAAGATATTTGAAAAGCTTAATGATAAATATAGGGTTATAGCTGTTTCAGACCCTATAGATGAGAGGAGAAAAGATGCTGTAGATAAATTTAGATGCAGAGCATATAGTGATTTTAAATCATTAATTATGGATAGAGATGTAGAGGTAGTTGTAGTAGCTACTCCAAGCCATCTACATGCTAGACACAGTATTGAAGCATTAGAAGCCGGTAAAAATGTGGTTTGTGAAAAACCTATGGCTACAAGTCTCGCTGAAGCAGATATGATGATAAAAGTTGCGAAAAAGACAGGGAAGATTTTAACAATATTTCAGAATAGTTTGTTTAGTCCAGATTTCCTTAAAATTAAAGAGATAATTAGTTCTGGAAAATTGGGTCGTATAGTTCTTGTAAAAATATATAATCATTTCTTCGGTAGACGATGGGACTGGCAGACTCTTAAAAAATATGGTGGTGGAGAGCTTAGAAATAATGGTGTACATTCTATAATTCAAGGACTTAGCCTTATAGGAGAAAAGGATCCTGAAGTATTTTGCGACCTACAGAGAACACTAACTTTAGGAGATGCCGAAGATCATGTAAAAATTATATTGAAGGCAACGGATTCACCTCTAATTGACATTGAAGTAACAAATGCATGTGCATATCCACAGAATAAATGGCTAATTATGGCTACTAGAGGAGGTCTTACCGGCACAATGCTTTCTCTGAAATGGAAATATTTTGACCCTAAAGACCTGCCGCCTAGAAAGGTGGAGGAGAAACCGACACCTAATCGTAGCTATAATTGGGAGAAAATTCCATGGAAAGAGGAAAGCTGGACTATAGGTGAAGACTATTTACTAAGCGGTATCAATTTTTACAACAAATTATATGAAACATTAAGATATGGGGCTCCTCCACCGGTTGCCCCTGAAGAAGCTCGGAGAGTTATGAAAATTATAGAAAAATGTTTTGAGCAATGTAAAATATAGTGTATAGAGATACTTAGATAGGTTGCCAGTTATTTCATATAAGATGCAATCACATATAATTTTTTTCTTTCGATTGGTAAAATTTATTTTTATGTTTTATTTTGAATTATTAAGGGGGGTATGGTTCTTTTCCATTGTCTTCGATGCGGTGTTTGCTGTACAAGATATTGGATTCCCCTCTCTCATCTCGATTTGTTTAGATTAGAATTTTATGGAGATGTTGATGTATATTTTGCTGTGGTTCTAAGAAACATTTTCATATATAGGTCTTCAAAACACTATCCAGTTATCGAATTTAAAGACCGTAAATATTATCTCTCCCTGAGAAATTTTCATGGTAGATGTATATTTTTATCTGATAGTGGTGAATGCTTGGTTCATGGTTTTAAGCCTCTGGCTTGTAGATTTTATCCATTCAAATACACTGTTATGAACAATGATATTTATATCGAACTTCAGGAGAATGCCATTAGAGAATGCCCTGGTCTAATTCTAGATGGTAAACCTATCAATATACTGACTAAGAAACGGCTTTTAACCCTTGCTAGGCAAAGAATAATGGAGTTAAAGCTTTATAATGAAGCCGTTTTAGAATGGAATGAAGAATTTTCAAGTAAACATACATCATTAAATAAATTAATAGAATTCCTACTTGAAAAAGCAGAAAAACATTTTAAGATACTAAATAGAAAGGGTCTATGGATAAAATGAAAAATATTTGGTATACGAATTTTGGGGTAAACAAAATTTCAGCTACCTCGGAGTAAGGAGATAAATATAAATTTAAATATAGAGTTTTTTCCAGGGATATAGTTGAAATCCTTCTCTAAATTAATGAAACTTTTTAAATAAACCTTATATTATCTTCAAAAAATATTTCTCTTCTACTAAAACTATTTAAGGTAACATATTTTCCGTGACATCATTTAACAATAGTATCTCCCAATATATTCTCCATACCTTGAAAAACAAATAAAAACTAAAGCCTTTAAATTATAATAGAGAAAAATAAATATTTAAAATATTGTAATTTCAGTTATCTCATTAATACTAATTTAGTTAATACTCCAATATATTCTATCCTATATTTTACCTCTGCCTCAGCCAATGAGTTTTTAATATACCCCTTTTCATAAGTTTGACGTGGGAGTCCATGCATTACTGAAAGAATTCTAAGTATATATTTTGGTTTCTTTAAAATATTTGCAAATTTAACTAGATCTGATTTAGGGGCATCATGTGAAAACTCATATATCCATGCCTCTCCCCCGTTCTTTAAAATTCTATTACATTCTACAAACATTTTTTCAGGCTTTCTAATATGATGAAGCGTTCCAGTACTAATTATTAAATTTATGCACATGTTTCTTAAAGGTATTTTATGAGCGTCGGCTAAAACTAGATCAGCTAATTCATACACATTATTTTTAACTAAGTTTTTCCTAGAAATCTTTATCATAGCACTTGAAATATCTAGACCTATAATGTTTTTAACTTCCATTTTTTAAGAATTTCTATAAGCAGTTTCCCTGTACCACATCCTATTTCAAGCATATTAGATTTTTCATTAATATTTTTACATACTTCTTCGGTTATGTTTCTATATATAGGACTAAGAAATCGAGCCGCTATCTTTTCATAGAGATTTGCTGAACCTGCAGGAATACCTTGAACATACCTTTGCATCTTAACAAAAAATCTATTTATAATGTTAAGCATAATTATGCCTCATACCCTATTGTATATTCAGTATCCTTATTAAATATTCTCTAATATTATTGAATTCGAATCAATAGCATAATGTTATCTTCTCGAATTCCACATATTTCTACATCACTTATGTTTGCTCTACTAAACAATTTAATGTGAAACAGAAATTGTCCGATGGAAGGATAATAGAGAAATGGAGATTAATTCAAAAATCATCTGGAGCTTAAGTTTTTATTCTATACATATAGCATGGTGCTGTCCAATCCTCTCTATTTTGGGGGAATAGTCTGGCCAATGTTACCACTATTTCTCTAGTCTTTCTATCCTCATATACATTAAAGTTTGATAATTGTAGATATTTTGATTCTCCTCTCCTCTTCGTATCGATTATTGTCATCGTACTTCGTTTTAAAGCCATTTTGTCTTGATCTATTTCACCTATAACTAACGGATATCTAGGGCTATTTCCAACTGGATTCGTCTTTGATATATTTCCTATCCAATATACTTTTCCACTAGAGTGTTTTATTAACGCTGAATAGCTTGCCGGAGACAATATTTTCTCTCCATCATCATATTTAAATGGCTCCGGTTTACTCCAGGACCACCCTCCATCTTCTGATACACTTATCCATTTATATCCAGGTAGACTCGGCATTCTATCATTACTTCCCCTCATAACTGTAAATAGTATTCCATTATCCAGCTCTATTACAGCTGGTTCACTTAAACCTCTTGTGGATTTATAGGGATCAATCGTTATCGGATCGGAGGAAATCCACTCAATATACTTATTCCTCCAAAATCCATGTAGAAATACTACATTCGTATACGTATATGCCCCTATAGGATTATACAGTCTTCCATTTCTATCCAATGGAAAATAATATAATGGTAAGAGTATTTCATTTGCAGATAGCTTTATAGGTATATTTCCAATGCTGGCAGAATTTCTACCATACCATACATCTCTCATATAATGTTTTTCGTCAAACTCTCCTCCAGATTCTATTATCTGAGAAAACTCAGTAAAAGTATTACCTCCATCCTTAGAATATTGATAGAAAATTTTTCTACCATAGAGTCCAGTTAAAACTTCATCATTCTTCATATAAATTGTATGATGAAATAGAAATAATATCCCCTTATCCTCGTCAAGCCAAGGCATCGTAGAATATCTTATCGTACCATCCTTCACAACCTTATATTTATTTAAAAGTTTCCCTGCATTCCAATCCATACCATTATTCGTTGAATAACTTATGTATTGTTGACTAGGTCTATCAGAAAGGTTTTGAAATGTACATATTCTAACCATTTTAAATGTATCTTTATCAACATAAGATAAAGCACAGTTTATACTAACACCCTTATAAGGAGGTTTCACAAAAATCTTTTTATAAACTTCCATCTTCATCATCAAATATATGTATTTACTATATTTTCATATAAAGATATATTACTAATTTAATCAGATTTTATTTTCTGTTTAATTTTAATTAGCTTTTCTCCATGAAATGGAAATGACGCCTCTATCTCATATATCTCTGTCTTCTGCGGAGTCCATGTGGCTAATGTTATTTTCTGCTCACCCCTTCTTAGAACCCTTTCCTCTAATACTTGAATACATGGTGTATCTGTATATCCTGGATAAAATATCCTTTCCTCATCAATTTTTATCAAAATGTCCGGATGACAGGGTGTAGGCGATATATACTTTATATCTTCCCCAAGATTTTCGATTAGAGTAGCCAAAAATATTTTTTCACCAAGCTTCCTAACATATATCTCTAAGACTAAATTATTTTTCTCTATATAGGCAACCCTATTATAAGAAGACTTAACCTCATATATTTCTAAAAGCTTTTTAAATAGGTTTTCAATTTCTAAAATTTCTTTAGGAAGACTTTTATTCAAAGCCCATTCATCTACCCAGGAAACTGTATAATTTCTACCATTTAATTCAATCGATAAACGATATTTTAGAAAATCTGTACCTTTAACGGGCCGATATTCTCCACGAATATATTTCAATCTATCCTCTATGAATGATTTTAAAAACATTATATTTTCATCTTTAAGCTCAAACTTATAGCTTGAATTCCTAATCCTATAGATTAATATTCTTCCATCTATTTCTATTCTCTTGAAAAATCCTGGAAATCCTCCGGACAATGTGAAATTGATTTTAAACATCTCTCTTCTCCTAGTATTTATGACTAATATTAGTATAATTATGATCAAGGCTATAATAATTATATATTTTTATATAACATATTTAATCGACATTTATTCGGTATTGTTTAATATATTTATCTAGAAATTCTCTTAAAGCTATTCTTATAGCCTCACTTCTACTTGTATACCCCCTTTCTCTTACAAGGTTATCCAATGTTTCCAACTGATTTTCAGGTATATGGAATGTAACTACAATCATTCTCTTACCTCTCTTTTTTCCCAAAGAACTCACCAATTACTTAATTCTCAATAATCAATAAATATTTTATTCTACTATATTTATTGGTGATATTATGACTATAATTAATAGTGTCGAAGTTTTTCCATTAAAAATACCATTTATACGATCCTTCAAGATTTCTCGAGGATATGTTGGTTCGCGTAGCAAGCCTGGTGAACACGTCTATCTAAAAATCACTACAAGTGACGGAGTAGTTGGATGGGGTGAGGCTAGACCTATGCCAGCATGGATGTATGAAACAATGGAAACGGTATACACTACTTTAAAAAAATATGTAGCTCCAATTTTAATCGGAAAGGATCCGTTTCAAATAAATAGAATTATGTATGAATTAGATAGAGCCTTAGCCCCAGTTGTAAGCTCAGGCCAACCATTCGCAAAGTCAGCTGTAGATATAGCTTTACATGATTTAGTTGGAAAAATTTTAGGTACACCTATACATGTATTACTTGGAGGAAAGAATAGAAATACAGTTGAGATGTCTGCGCTTATCTCCGGAGATCCAGAAACAGTCGGAGAATATGGTAAAGAAATGTGGAGAAAAGGTTATAGATGTTTTAAGCTGAAAATTATGGGTGATCCAGAAATAGATTATAGGCTAATATCCTCTCTAAAAAACTCTGTTCCAGATGCAAAAATATGGATGGATGCAAACCAAGCATATAGTAGTTATTCTTTCACATTTCTGTTGAAAAAAATTTCAGATATAGATGGTATAGTATGTATTGAACAACCGGTTCCAACTTATGATTTTCATGGATTAAGTAGAATTGTGTCGAAAAGTACTATACCTATAGCTGTTGACGAATCACTTTTTACTCATTACGACTTACTAAAGTTGATATCGATGAACGCTTTAGATGCACTTGTATTAAAAGTTGCTAAATCTGGTTTAAAAACTTCTTTAAAAATTAGTGGATTGGCTGAGGCTGCAGGAATATCTTTAATGGGAAGCGGAATGACTGAAAGCGGTGTGGGATTCATAGCATCGATTCATCTATACTCAACTCTAAATATAGTTGTACCAGTAGATACAAATGGTCCACAATTTCTCAAAGACCTTTTAGTAAAAGATCTAGAAATCAAGGGTGCCGAAGCCAAAGTTCCAGATAAACCTGGACTAGGTATAACTGTGGATGAAGAAAAAATTGAGCAGTATAGAGTCGATATTAAGCTTTAGTATTAGGTGATATTATTAGAAAAATCCTTACGATAATTATATTGAAAAATCTACCTAAAGAGGAGAAAGAAAGGGGAGGAATAAATCTTATACCAATATTTGTTGGAATCGCTGCTATCTCCATCATGCTTTTATAGTTGTAAAAATATTTAGAAAATTATAAGTGGTCATTATGAAGATGGGATTAATATTTGTTTTAATTACCTTCCTCATAATATATTCATGTATATTTGCTTCAATAAGCTTTTCACCATGGTTTTCATGGAATAGAAACGCTTTAAGCGACCTAGGACACTGTATAAGGTCTAAGTCTGCACCAATATATAATTTTGGCTTGGCTATCGGAGGACTATTGTTATCAATATATTCTATAATATTTCTTAGAAATAATAC
>Ga0190315_1001267_pt1 | contig 10443 bp, 7 predicted proteins | sample 48701101_MG_FD_161673 | JGI IMG/M metagenome (GOLD analysis project Ga0190315, IMG submission 161673) | Hydrothermal vent sediment bacterial communities from Southern Trench, Guaymas Basin, Mexico - 4870-11-0-1_MG | ecosystem: Environmental > Aquatic > Marine > Hydrothermal vents > Sediment ...
TTAATTCATCTCGTTCCTCAAAAGATAGCTGTACAATATATTTTTTAGCCATTATATTTATCTCCAGAAATTTTTTTATATTTAACCTTTTTTTACCCATCAAAACAACCTTGACAGTGTACTAGGAGAAAACGAGAATGGGGAAGATATTTTTTCGTATCAGCGCGGTTATCTTGATAGCCTTTGCTGGCTTTATTACAATAATAGGATCAGGTGGTGGTAGTGAAGAATCAGTGGAACCACTGAATCCTGATGATCCTATTATTCCTAATTTTACCAACACACGCCCGGTAGCAAGCCCTCTTTCATTACAAGTTGATCCTTCATCGCCCAACTTAGAAATCAACTTAATCGGCAGTGATGTTGATGGAGATACTTTGCAATATGAATTGGTTTCTCCAAATAGTGGTCCAGGTTATCTTTCAGCGTCAGTCGATTCTTTCACGGGCAAACTGATTGTAACATTGGACGTAAATGTTGGAGAGACTATTTTATTGCAATATCGCGTTACTGATGGTTTTTTGTTTAGTGATTCCGCTGAAGTTGTTTTATCCGTCGTTGAGACAGTTGATGAATTTGGATTAGGCATGTTGCCTATTGATCCCCGTACCTATGCCAGTTTTGAAGTGGGTAATTTGAGTAGTGGATTGTTAGGCGCACCAGGCCAAGCACCGACTTTACCGCCTCGCATTGATTTAAGCGATAATTTTCCGCCCGCTGGAAGTCAGGGAAAACAAGGAAGTTGTACTGCCTGGGCAACAGCGTATGCCCTTAAAAGCTACCAAGAACGGATGGAAATCGGATGGTCATTAACCACATCGGATGGTAACGTCGATCCAAACCATGTATTTAGCCCTGCGTTTATTTACAACCAAATTAATGGCGGGAAAAATAGTGGTTCGAGGATAGACGAGGCATTACAATTAATAGTAGATCGGGGTGCTGCAACATTGGCAACCATGCCATATGATGATAACGATTATAGAACTCAACCTACTTCTTTAGCTTTTCAAGAAGCGGCTAATTTTAAAGCGGCGGAAATGAAGAGAGCTAATGGTACACAAGCGATTCAAACGGCATTAGCTAATCGTTTACCCGTCGTGGCAGGTATTTTTGTGTACAAATCGTTGTACCAGTTAAAAGGTACAAATCCGGTTTATCAAATTGCAAATGCCCCTTGTGACAGTGAAGGATGTGGACATGCAGTAACAATAGTTGGCTATGATGATGAAAAATATGGTGGCGCATTTAAAATCATCAATTCATGGGGACGTTCATGGGGTGATGATGGCTACTTTTGGCTTCCTTATCAATTTGCGAGACAGCCGGCACCTAGTGGTTCAAGCTCTGTGTTGGCATACGCTTTTTATCTTGAAGATGCTGACAACACAGGTTCTATCACACCAACCCCACCTCCTACGCCACCGGGAAATTTACCCAACTTAGAAGTAGAAACTTGGTCTTTAAGCTATGATTCTCAACCAGGTGGTGAAGGAGAATTGCAATATAACATCATCAATACGGGAAACGCCGTCGCATCGGCAGGTGTTGATGTCAATTTGATGCTTTCTAAAGATAGTACGATATCCAGCAACGATACTTATGTTGTTTATGAAAGTATTCCTTTTGAAATTGAGGTTGGAGGTAGGGCACTCCGTAATCAGGATAATCCAATCCTCTTTAATTTTCCTGAAAATCTGACTTCAGGCGTTTATTATATCGCTGTGTGGGTAGATGACTTAAATGTGGTTGCAGAATCCAATGAGGAGGATAACTTCTCATTAGGAGAACGCACAGTCGCTATTGAAGATACTTTGCCTGATTTAGTGGTAAAACACTGGTATGCAGAATGGGATGCTGCGGGTAACGGCCGTTTGGAATATGAAGTGGGTAATGAAGGCGTAAGTCCCACGACAGTCACGGATTGGGATATTAATTTAGTCCTGAGTTCGGATGAAAACATTGGCAATGATGATGAGCTGTATTTGTTTTTTGAAAAGGGTAATTCTATCTTAGAGCCTGGACGTTTTGTATCTAGGGATGAAACCAATCAGGCATTTTTTAACTTGTCTCAAGATGCTTTTGGTAACACTATCCCCAGTGGTACTTACTACATGGCTTTGTGGCTAGATGATCTTAATCGGGAAAAAGAATCTGATGAGTCCAACAATTATTCATTAGGGGGTGATATAGTGGTTGTGGGCAGTCGTTCTTTTAGTCAGTCATCTGAAATGAAATCTGCCTACAATGGTAAACCATTACCTAAAAAAGTAGCTTTGCATAAAGTACTGATTACCAGAGCTGCAGATGGTAAACACAGCGTTGCCTTTGGCAAAGTTGCTCAACGTGGCTTTTCCTTGTTAGAAAATCAGGAAGAAGAAAAAGCTTACGCAAAACAATTGCGTTCTGCCAACCAAGTCATTTTCCCCTCATTTAATAGTATTCCTATGCCAAAAGGTGAAGATCGTGTACAGCAAGGTAAGAAATAATAGTTTTGTAGCGACATTGCTATTTGCTCTATGGTTACTATTCAGTCAAGGCTGTGAAAGTAATCATGTAGCCATTACGTCCGATGCGCCACCAACAGTAGCTGAAGTTATTAATCCTGCTGCACAAAAATGTGTGGAATCGGGTTATACGCAAGCCGTTCTATACTCAAAAAATGGCATACCCACCGGAATGCTATGTGTCAATAAGGAAAAGGGTAAAAAATGTGAACAATGGGCGTATTTTCGAGGTGAATGTCAATTAGATAACAACGCTTCAATTACGCCACAAAATACCCCTTCACAAAAGATTGCAAATCCTTCATCCAAGAAGTGCATAGAAGATGGGTATACATTAAAAACGCTTGTTTCTTCCAAAGGTGTACCAACTGGTGTAGAACTGTGTGTGGATGAAAGCACTGGCAAAAAGTGTGAGGCATGGGCGTATTTTCATGGTGAGTGCCATTTTGAAAACACATCAACTATCAAAGTGCCACCTCCACAAGAGATAAATTTACCACAACAAGATGTGGAGCAATAATTCATTTGCATACAAAAAAGCGGAGTAGAGTGAGCAACGGATTGGAGTTGCCCAACACTTTGTCAGAATTATAATTGACAGAATAAACTATTCACTCTAACACTGGGTTCTGAGAAAGCTTGAATTTCAAGGGTAACCAAAAGCTGTTATTTGTGCAAATGGATGAACGATGTCTGCGCGTATACAGGCGTAAAAAAAGCCCCAAGGCTCAATGCCAAGGGGCTTTTTTATTGATATCTAAACCTGATTTGAGTAATTGGTTACATCATACCACCCATACCACCCATATCACCACCTGGCATTGGAGGGTGATCGTCTTTCTTAGGTAATTCAGCTACCATCGCTTCTGTCGTAATCATTAAACCGGCGATAGAAGCCGCGTTTTGCAAGGCTGAACGAGTCACTTTGGTGGGATCTAAAATACCCATCGCAACTAAATCGCCATATTCGCCCGATGCGGCATTGTAACCATAATTACCTTCACCTTCTGCTACATTGTGTAAGATAATCGAGGCCTCACCACCGGCATTGGTGACGATTTGACGTAGGGGTTCTTCCATCGCACGCAGGGCAATCTTAACACCCATGTCTTGATCGGGATTGTCACCTTTGATCTCTTTAATCGCTTTAATCGCGCGTATCAAGGCAACGCCACCGCCGGGAACAACGCCTTCTTCTACAGCGGCGCGAGTGGCATGTAACGCATCTTCTACACGCGCTTTCTTTTCTTTCATTTCAACTTCAGTCGTTGCACCAACTTTAATCACGGCGACACCGCCTGCTAATTTAGCAACGCGCTCTTGCAGTTTTTCTCTGTCGTAGTCAGAGGTGGCTTCTTCAATTTGAGCACGAATTTGAGTAACGCGATCTTCAATATCGGCCGGTTTGCCTGCACCATCAATAATGGTGGTGTTTTCTTTGGTAATATTGATGCGTTTGGCATTACCTAAGTCATCCAAGCTGGCTTTTTCTAAGCTTAAACCGATTTCTTCGGAAATCACTTGGCCACCGGTTAAGATGGCAATGTCTTGCAACATGGCTTTGCGGCGATCTCCAAAGCCTGGAGCCTTGACGGCGGCGACTTTAACAACACCGCGAATGGTATTAACCACTAAAGTGGCTAAAGCTTCGCCTTCAACATCTTCTGAGATGATGAGCAACGGTTTGCCCTGTTTGGCAACGCCTTCCAAAATCGGCAACAACTCACGAATGTTAGAAATCTTCTTGTCATGCAACATGATGAGCGGATTTTCTAATTCGACACTCTGGCTCTGTTGATTGTTAACGAAATAGGGGGAGAGGTAGCCGCGATCAAATTGCATCCCTTCGACGACTTCAAGTTCATTGTCTAAACCTGAGCCCTCTTCAACCGTAATCACGCCTTCTTTTCCGACTTTATCCATAGCTTGGGCAATGATATTACCAATGGCATCATCGGCGTTAGCGGAAATCGTTCCCACTTGGGCAATGGCTTTATCGTCGGCACAAGGCTGAGATAGTTTTCTCAATTCTTCTACTGCGGTGATGACGGCTTTATCAATACCCCGTTTCAAATCCATAGGATTCATGCCGGCGGCAACGGCCTTCATGCCTTCCGTTAAGATGGATTGGGCTAAGACGGTGGCGGTTGTGGTACCATCACCTGCGGCATCAGAAGTTTGGGAGGCCACTTCCTTTACCATTTGGGCGCCCATATTCTCAAATTTGTTTTCTAATTCAATTTCTTTAGCAACCGACACGCCATCTTTAGTAACGGTAGGGGCACCGAATGATTTATCGAGTACCACGTTACGGCCTTTAGGCCCAAGAGTGATTTTCACGGCGTTAGCCAAAACGCTAACCCCTTTAATCATTAGTTGACGTGCATCTTCAGAAAAGCGTACTTCTTTTGCGGCCATGATAATTTTTTTCCTTTTAAATTTTAGTGTGTCAGGTAATAGAACGGACTAATCCTCAATAACACCCATGATGTCTTCTTCACGCATCACCAGCACGTCGTCACCTTCGACTTTCACTTCGGTGCCGGAATATTTGCCAAACAACACGGTATCACCCTCCTTGACATCAAGGGGACGCGCTTCGCCGTTGTCAAGAATTTTGCCTTTGCCGATTGCCAACACTTTACCGCGAATCGGTTTTTCGGTGGCAGAGTCAGGAATAACGATTCCACCGGCTGTTTTTCTTTCTTCTTCAAGACGTTTAACAATAACCCTATCATGCAATGGACGGATTTTCATTGGCTTCAATCTCCTGATAAACAATTAGTTAGTGTTATATCAATTCTTTTTACTTGAGAGGTGTTATTAGCACTCGTCTCTAGTGAGTGCTAATTAATAAGGTTTCAAATTTTAATATCAAGGGGCAATCTTTAAAAAAAGGGTAGTGCTATTGTCAATCGAAAAAAATTTTTTGAATCAAATATTTAGTTGAGTTTTCTGTGGAACTAAATGTCGTTTTGTCAACGCTGTGTAAAAAAAATTATGACTAGTACCACGCACCGTAAATTGATCCGATTATTTATCTCAATAACAATCAATGGGTTAGCTATAATGCATTATCCGATTATATTAACGACGTGTGGTACTAGGCGTTCATGCGTGGAAATGTTCATTAGTTCATTATTATTTATATAGGAAGCATTGTCACGCTTTTTACAGATTTGATAGTTCATCAGTGTTCAAATTTTCGAGTTGATAAATTTTGGAAGATTGATAAGAATTAGACTAGAATCCAAAATAGGTGATGATATTTTTTATTCACAATTATTGAATCACAATTAATAATTAACAATTAATAAACGTCTGATATCATTCCTCAACATTGAGTCAGCAATATGAATCAGCCTGTACAAATTGGCTTTAGTCAACCTATTAAACGGGCATGGTTGGATTTTACCGTGCAACATCTTTTGGAAGGGAAAACACACACTGAAATTAGGGCTGCCTTAAATGCGTTCTTAAGTGATCAAGTGGCCGTTAATAGCACTGCCCGATCTGGGGCCCGGCAAAAAGCCATCAGTATTTTGTCAAAAATTTGGGTTAATGTGCCGCAACCCCTTGAATCATTTAGAAATGAGGGTTTGACTATACTGAAACGAACACCTGAAAGTACGCATATCGCGGTGCATTGGGGAATGACGATGGCGATTTATCCCTTTTTTGCTTTGGTTGCAGAGCAGGTTGGGCGTTTATTGCGGCTACAGCAGTATGTGTCTACCGCACAATTGCGAAAGCGGTTGGGTGAAAAAATGGGTGAGAGAGAACCGATTATAGAGGCTGCACGTAAATTAATGCGCTGTTGGGTGGAATGGGGTGTGTTAGCGGATACGGGTAAGAGGGGAACATACACGGCGGCTAGACAATATCTTATTAAAGATACCCAGTTGACAACGTGGTTGTTAGAAAGTGCGTTAATTGCGCGTGAAAGTCAATCTGCTGTGTTGCATAATTTGATCAATTATACGCCGGCGTTGTTTCCCTTTAGTTTATCGTCAAGTTATTTTATTCCTAATGAGCGGCTAGAATTATTTAGCCAAGGCGTGAGTGAGACGAGTGTGACGTTTAGTGTTAATGGTTAATGGTTAATGCTAAACTCGACAACACAAGCCATCAGAACGAGAGGCTTTAAACCCGTAAGGGTTTTGGGATTAACGCTTATGGCTGGCAAGCCATAATCAACTCACAATTAACAATTAACAATTAATAATTAATAAATAGGGTTATCAAAATGCCAAAAGTAACCTGGCCTCATCAAGAAGCTAAACGTTTACGCGCTGTCGCTTTAAATTCTGCTGATAAACCGATTATTTTTGAAACGGGTTATGGCCCCTCTGGATTGCCTCATATTGGTACATTTGCTGAGGTGGCTAGAACGACGTTTGTGATTAAGGCTTTGCTGCATAGCTTCCCGGATGCAAAAGTGCGCTTGATCGCTTTTTCAGATGATATGGATGGTTTGAGAAGTTTGCCTGAGAATGTGCCTCATCATGAAAAGTTGCGTCCGTTTTTGGGGATGCCTTTATCAAGCATTCCTGATCCGTTTGAGCAAGCGCCTAGTTTTGCCGATTATATGAATGGACAGCTTAAATTGTTTTTAGATTCTTACGGTTTTGAGTACGAATTTCATTCTTCTACTCAGTGTTATCGGCAGGGTATTTTTGATAATGGCCTAAAAAGTGTCATGGATAACTATACCCCAATTAGGGAAATGTTTATCTCAACGATTTCTAAAGAAAAAAGAGCAGATTGGAGTCCTTTTTTTCCTATCTGTGAGTCTTGTGGCAAAATATACACGACACGGGTAGTTGATATTGATCCCGATAACTATACGCTGACTTATCAGTGTGATCAGACGGGCCAAGGTTTTGAACCTTGTGGTTATAAAGGCACTACCCCGATTACGGGTGGCAAAGTGAAAGTGGGATGGAAAATTGATTGGGCGCTGCGCTGGTATACGTTTGGTGTGAATTATGAGATGTATGGGAAAGATTTGATGAGTTCGGCCAGTATGGCCAGTAAAATTTGTTCGATCTTGGGTGGTAAACCGCCAGTGCTTTATAAATATGAGCTGTTTTTGGATGAACAGGGCGCTAAGATTTCCAAGAAAATCGGTAATGGTATTTCAATGGATCAATGGGTTAAGTATTCGCCCTTAGGGGCTTTATTAAATTTTCTGTTGGCTAATCCCAATAAAGCGAGACAAATGGGGCTACCTATTTTACCCAAGATTGTTGATGAATACATTGAGCTTCTTCGTAAGGAAAAGCCTGATGATCCGAATTTTAATACGTGGTTTATTGATAGCATCCAGCACGGGCATGATGCTTCAAGTTTGGAAAAGAATGAACTGAGTTATAATTTACTGACGAATGTTGCTCAAAATCTTGGGCTGCGTGATGCTTCGCTTTTATATCAATATGCTCAAAAATATGATCCAGCAGTCGAACAGAATGAGGCTTTTTTTCGCTTACTTTGTGAAAAAGTGATTGCTTATGTACAGGATTATGAAGCACAAGTTGAGAAGGTTGAGATGGCTATAGAGCTGTCATACCTGCCTTATCTTGAAGAACTCCTTGAAATTATTGAACAAACAGATAATTTTAATGATCTACCTGGTGAGGAACTGCAAGCACTGGTTTTTATTATTCCTAAGAAGTATGATTTAAAACAGCCAGAATGGTTTAAATTTCTGTATTCGGTGTTATTAGGGAAAGAAAGGGGGCCACGACTTGGGCCATTTCTAAGTATACTGGGTAAAGAAGCAGTGTTGTCTATGCTTAAAAAAGCGGTGGGAAAATATGCCGCATAAGTTTTTATTGTAGGGTGGGTAAGCGGGCGCTAATGAACTCAATATAAACCCATATTTCACCGCCCGCTTGCCCACCATCCAGTTTGAACTCCAATTCAAACTCAAGTTGGAACGAAAACAAAAAAAGTTATAATCAGAGCAAAAGCGGGTGCGATTAACAATACATTCGCCAATTCATATAACTCGATGATCACGTTTTTTTGACTTGACAAAATTTGAAAAGAGGCTTTTTTTTATTTTGAATAAAATCAAAAAGTTATGACAAAAATGTCGAGTTTATATTAGCCACGGAAACACACAGAATAACACAGAAATATTCCGTGTATTTCCGTGTATTTCCGTGGCAAAATTTAAAGCTATAAAATTCAAATCTCGCGTCTCTACTGGATTTTATTAACGACATCAACATTAAAATTATCAATTCGTGTACCCTTTACAAATAAAATTTTTCAAAAACCAATAAAACTTACTATGGAAAACCTTATGGCTATTGAATCTAAAACTGAACCACAAATGACTTTACTCATTATTGAAGATAGTCCAACATTAGTGGTTGCTTACCAAGAATACTTGCGTGAGGAAGCTTGCCATGTGACGTATGTCGATACAGGTACTGATGCTTTAGCCCATATCCAGAAAAAAGTGCCTGACACTATTTTGCTTGATCTTGGCTTACCCGATATGAATGGTATGGAAATTTTAAAGTACACTAACGAGCAACAACTTCCTTGCTTAGTTGTCGTCGTCACGGCACAAGGTTCAATTGACATTGCCGTCGAAGCGATGCGTTATAAAGCCTTTGATTTTATTGAAAAACCTTTTGATGGCCAACGACTTCTTGTTACGCTACGCAATGCTTTGCGCCACCAGCGATTGGAACGCGCTTTAGAAAAATATCAAGAAAAATTCCTTGAACGTAAACAATATTATGGTTTTATTGGCGCTTCTTCACCAATGCAGGTGGTTTATCAGATTATTGAGAACGCAGCCTCTAGCAAAGCAACTGTCTTTATTACAGGAGAAAGTGGTACTGGCAAAGAGCTTTGTGCTGAAGCAATACATAAACGTAGTCCGCGCTGTAATAAGCCATTTATTGCTATCAATTGCGCGGCCATTCCGAAGGAATTAATGGAGAGTGAAATTTTTGGTCATGTCAGAGGTGCTTTTACTGGGGCTGTGAATGAACGACAAGGGGCCGCTTTTCAAGCTAACAGTGGCACTTTGTTTTTGGACGAAATTGGGGAAATGGATTTAGATTTACAAAGTAAGCTACTGCGCTTTGTGCAAACTGGCATTGTTCAGAAAGTGGGTGGAAGCAAACCTGAAAAAATCGATGTCCGCTTCATCTGTGCAACAAATCATGATCCGTTAGTGGATGTACAAGAAGGCCGTTTTCGTGAGGATCTCTATTATCGCTTGCATGTGATTCCTATCACCTTACCCCCGCTTCGTGAACGCGAGAATGACATTTTACTGATTGCCAGAGAATTTCTCACCAAGTATACCGAGGAAGAAAATAAACCCTTTACCGGTTTTGCGCCAGAGATAGAGGCTATCTTACTCCATTATGATTGGCCAGGTAATGTGCGGCAATTGCAAAACGTTATCCGTAATATCGTGGTGCTGAATGACGGAGAACAAGTCACACGGGATATGTTGCCAGCACCTCTCAATAAAGAATTACATAAAAATCGTTTAGGTTCGATAATGGCCATTTCTCAAAAGAATCCTGAGCAAACCAATTCCATTGTCTCTTTCCCTTCAAACGCTGAAATGGTTAAAAATAACATCCAAACGATTCGTCCTCTTTGGCAAGTCGAAAAAGAAGCTATCGTGCAAGCCATTGAATTTTGTGAAGGTAATATTCCTAAAGCAGCAGCCTCGTTAGAAGTCAGTCCTTCAACGCTGTACCGTAAGCGTCAAAGTTGGGAAAATAATAAAAAGACTTAGCAACTTTAAGTCAAATCTTGATAAGACCATAATTTAAAAGGGTGCAGTCACTTTACTACGACATAAAAATTGAGAAATTATGGACAGATATGATCTTTTTAGATTAGAATGTTCTATAAAATTTTCTATACTTTAAAAAAGTTAAGTGATTATGGTGGC
>Ga0190315_1001272_pt1 | contig 10426 bp, 17 predicted proteins | sample 48701101_MG_FD_161673 | JGI IMG/M metagenome (GOLD analysis project Ga0190315, IMG submission 161673) | Hydrothermal vent sediment bacterial communities from Southern Trench, Guaymas Basin, Mexico - 4870-11-0-1_MG | ecosystem: Environmental > Aquatic > Marine > Hydrothermal vents > Sediment ...
TCAGATCGCACATGATTACACCGGATTCCTGATCATCTTATCCAGCAGCACCGTCCGGCTGAAATCCACATGCTGTTCCACGTATGGTGGCATCCCCGCGGAGGATATCTGAAACAATGCATCGTCATCCACTCCGTGAATATGCACCACAACAAAGAGTCCGTCTTTCCAGCCATGCCCGTTCGCTGCGATGTGGAAATGCTCGCCATCCCATCTAAGGTTTCCACCATACTCTATGCCATCATACGTGAATGCAAAGCTTCTGGTTTCGTTGATCTCGAAGTCATGTGATGGCTTTGTGCCGATGCACCCGCATGATGCCACCACCAACAGAAGCATCAGCAGCAACGTCAATAATCTCATTGCGCTCCCTCTCTTTCACGCAATCGTTCGCTTGCCATCTGCGCTGCTTCATCAATGAGGCGATCCTGTCCCTTAAATCTGCGCCGTACGTGCGATGTCAACGAAACACCGATCAGCGCAAATGCAAGCGAATAGATCGCAACCTCGACAAGTTCCCAGTGACACGTTCCATCATCGAGCCATAATAACACCACTCCGAAGATCATGAGCAGCATCATCAATGCACCGGTGATGTACATCAGCAGCCCGATTCCATTCAGGACAATGTTAAAGACTTTTGTCTTGAGATTGTCTTGTGATTTAGTATGTTCGTTCATTTTAGTTCCTCCAACCGCTCTTCAATAAGTTGACGGGCGGTACGCGATGGAACAGCACCCTTCCTACCTTCACGCTTCCGAGATTCCTTGAGGAGCAAAGATGCAGTTTCATCATCGATATGCACAGTAAGTTGCATGATGTTATATTCAAAAGAAGTAGTATATAATCGTTTCTACTGATTTTTATTACCACTCTTTATATATCTCAACAACTAAATACACATCGATGCCTATCGCAGGATACAAAAACTTCGATGCATGTGTCAAAGGCATGATGGATAAACAGGGGTACGATGAGGAAACCGCTCGCAAAGTCTGCGGGAAGATCGAGGCTGATATGAACAAATCCGCTGATGATCTGCTTACCGAGATGAAGGCGGAGTATGGGGAAGAGACTCGGTTGTTTCTCGGAAAACTCAGTGTAGACATCAAAGACAACCAGAACGATCGCATCAGTCCAGAAGCGTTCGAGAAGGTGATGCCGATCTTCATGAAACGTGGTGTTCTGATCGACACACACTCCAACAAGGTGGTGGGGAAGCCTCTGCGATACTGGATGCGGGATGGCGACAAGGGCACGGAGGTCGTGGTCGGCTGGCAGGTGTATGACGACTACAGCATCGATGACGATATCTGGAACAAGATCCGCGGCGGTGACTATACTGGACTCTCAATCGGGGGCATGGCGCTGCCGGACAAACAAAACATCGTTTGCGGGAAGGACGGCTGCTATGTCCAGATAGACGGAATCGAGCTATGGGAGGGCTCAGCGGTTGAAAAGCCTGCAAACAAAGAGGCGAAGATCATAGCAGTGAATGAACTCGCCAAATCAGAAATCACAGTCATGCCCGAAGACGGGCTTATGGCAAAAAACGAGGATATTATGGCAGACACAGAACTTGAGAAGGAAACCACGGAGGAAACCCCGTCTGCCTCAGAAGGGGAATCCCTCGTGGAGAAACAGGACGAAATGGCGCCTCCGGAGGAGGGTGCCGGTAACGATATCGAAACCAAACTTGAAGCAGTCATCGATCTGTTGCAGAGTTTGACTTCGCGGGTAGATTCCATCGAGGAGCAGATCGCCCCTGTCGAAAAGCAGGACGATGAAGACAAGAAGGACGAGGATGATGAGGAGACCGATGATGAAGACGAGGTTGAGAAATCCGAGACCCCCGCGGTGGATATAGACAAGGCGGTCACTGATGCTCTTGAGAAGAGCGTTCCGAAAGTGCTTGAGAAGACACTACAGAAGATGGGATTCGTGGCTGCGGACAGACCTAACATGAAAGGAGGCAAGCCTCTAATCAAGGACAACACGCCGAAGGTTCTGACACTGGAGGAGATCGCCAAGAAATCATTTGACGAACTGAATCATCTGGAGGTGGCATAAATGCGCGGGTACATCAAAACTATCCATGATCTCGAGCAGATGTACTACATCGATCCGCAGGCGCGGCAGTACCTGACGAAAACAGATGCTCCGGTCATCACGACTACCACAGGGGTGTACAACCCGATATATGGTGCGAAGACATGGATACAGCTCAATCAGGAGATCAATGCATGGTCGGTGCTTCCAAAGATTCCTTGGAACCAGAGTGGATGGCGGGTAATCACCGCGAGAGGAGACACACCTCCGACAGGCGGGGTCGCTGAAGACGGTGCAATTCCTGACACCATAAAACCGACATGGGCGACTGTGAGCACGAAGCCGAAGACGGTTGTACATGCGTTCTCAGCATCCGAAGTGCAGCAGTTCCTGGGCACTGTGGATGACTCTATCGGCGACACAATGGCTGCACTGCGGGAATACTTCAGCGCAGAACATGCCGAGCATCTGAACAAGATGCTGCTCACCGACAACGACACGCTCGCTGGGAACAACGTTGAGTCTATCGATCGAGTCGTGGGATCGTATTCTGAGATCAATGGGGTCGGACAGACTGCAAACGATCTTGATATCTACGGGCTCGACAGAGACGCGGGCGCATCATGGACGGACGCTTACGTTGACCACAATAGTGGCACTGACAGGACGTTTACGATGGACATGCTCGACACCGCGATCCGCACGATCAAAGTCAATTCAGGATACAAGCCGAACGTCATTTTGACCGGCGAGGACACGCTTGACCGCATCCTCCAGGAGCAGCTCACCATGCAGCGCTACACCGACACCAAACAGGTTGCGGTTGGCGTGAATGGTGTGACTGTCGAGGGAATCAATGCAGGATTCAGTGTCGCTACCTACCGGGACATTCCGATCATCACGAGTAAGGATGTGCCGAAGGACACGATCAGCAGAGTGTACTTCCTGAACACCGACTTCCTGAAGATCAAGGTTGCGAAACCAACGCAATACTTCGAGACGGGAATGAGCAAGGGCGATCCGTTCGGAATCAACAAGATCGGCGATGAGGGGATGTACCGGACGATGGCGGAGTTGATCTGTTTCAACTTCAGAGCACAAGGCAAGCTAAGAGACCTCATGTAAAAGGAGTTGGCGAGATGACTACAACAGTGACATATATCGGCGAAGATGGTGCTCTTGTGCACGGCAGACCCGGAGGAACGCAATACACGTTCTTCCGGAAACAACCGCTTGAGATCACCGACAAGGAAGATATCGAGTTCTACCACATGAAAGAAGAGCGTGGCTCTCCCTTTCGTGTTGAACCGAAAAAAAAGCATCGCAGATCGTCTCGCCGCTCTCACAAAAAGGAGGCTTAATAAATGACTCTAACACATTCGATACAGAAACGAAGCACGTTCGGGAATAAGCGTGTCCGTACGGTTGACATTGCGTTCGACAGTTCGTACCCCACTGGTGGAGAATCACTGACGGCATCGGATCTCGGATTGAGCGTGGTTGATCTTGTGATACCCTCGCCGAAGAGTGGATATGTTTTCGAGTATGATTATACGAACTCGAAGATCAAGGCATACTACGCGGATTATGATGCGACATCGGATGGCGCTCTAATCGAAGTGGCGAATACGACTGATTTGAGCGGTGTCACAGGAGTGAGGCTTTTGGCGATGGGCGTATGAGCGCCCATCTCCTGATTTTTAACGCGAGGTGGACGGATGGCATATAACAAAGTCACGGTGGAAGGACTCACCTGTTTCGACCACGAAATCCTCACCGTCACCGATTCTGCGACCAGTCTGACATCAGGAACGTACGGTGACGCGATCAGAGCAGAGATGACGCTCGAGACGGCGCAGATCAGGTATTGGGACGATGGATCAGACCCAACCAGTAGTGAAGGTCACGAGGTCAACGTTGGCGACATAATCACACTCGACTCCGCAGCACAGATCGCAAACTTCAAGGCGATCAGGACAGGCAGCACGTCAGGAAAACTGATGATATCATACTTCCATTGATGCACGAAGGGATGATTCACCGAGCCTCGCCCTGGTACATCGATGGGTTGACGGCGATCTTGCGGTCTCCGCTATCGATGCAGAGTTCATCGACATACACAAAGAGCATACGGATACCGGTATCAGAGCTTGGAAAGAACCCAACCAATCCACCTGCGGTCGTGCTGTGTGGCATCACGCAAGGATACAAGTTCACGTTGAACAGCGACAAAGCACATTATAAGAAGGCAATTGATGATGATTATGCGGGCGGGGATCTAAATATGCACTTTCACTGGACGAAATCCACAACGAGCAGTGATCAGAGTGGCAAATCCGTAAAGTGGCAGCTGGAGTATCTGGTATTCAACGGTGTAGACGAGAACTGCAATTCTGGCGAGACTGCCGTGTCGGTGGAAGACGTCTACGAAAGCGCAGTTCCGGGGCATCAAGTGGTGTACAAAACCGATAATGTGACTATCCCTTCCAACAATTTCGAGGTTCATGACATGATCTCGATGCGGATAATGGCGGTGACGCCATCCGGTACGCCGCTTGATGATGAACCGGTGCTGACACACTGTGGCATCTCGTATCTTGCAAGACATATAACATAGGAGGAAGAATGATCCATCGCAAAAAGTCGTTTCACAGCACTGGATACCTCAACGATGACGGTATGATTCGCAGGCATCGATACTTCGAGTTCGATGTAAACAACACGCAGGTCATTTCTGGACAGTTCAGCACGCTGTCTGGACAGGAGATCATCGTGGATTGGGGTGACGGATCGAGATCGGTTTACAGCGGCACAGATCAGGAGTGGTCACATGATTACGGCAGCGCAGGAAACTATGTTGTGCGGATATTCGGCTCGGTTGCGCTGACGAAGTTCAAGATGAATCAGTCCGGTGCGGATATTTCGTTTGATGTTGCTAATCTGCCAGCAGGGCTCACGTATGTATATTGCACTGGTAGCAATACAATTACTGGCGATATCGCGAATTTGCCAGCGGGTATCACATCTTTTCGCTGTTGGGGCAGCAATACAATCACCGGTGACATCGCGAATCTGCCAGCGGCGATTGCCAATTTCAGTTGTTGGGGCAGCAATACAATCACCGGTGACATCGCGAATCTGCCATCTGGGCTCACGGTTTTCTTTTGCTGGGGTAATGGCGGTGTTTCTGGCGATCTTGCGGACTTACCGGCAGGAATGAAATCTTTTGTTTGTCGTGGTAATGATGTTGCCGTTTTCGGTGATCTTGCGGACTTGCCTGCGGGAATATACTATTTCGATTGCGGTGGAATCGTTTCAGAATATACTGGCAAAACGTGGACAACGAAGCCAGGAACATTCAAATTGGTTCCAGTCTCACCAGGCGGACTCTCGACCGCGGAAGTTGATCAACTCCTCATCGACTTTGATGCCGATCTTACATGGTCATCTGGCGATGTGATCACACTCACCGGCACGAACGCGGCGAGATCATCTGCAAGCGATGCTGCTGTGACGAACATGACGAACGAGGGGGCAACGATCACGACAAACTGAGGCGAGACTATGATCAATATCGACACGAAGACAGGGATCAAAAAAATCACAGGCAAAGGACAGCGCCTCGTATACATGGGCAAGCAACTCATCGATGTCATTGAAGGCACAGAGAAGAATAAGACGTGGACAAAACAGGAAGTCGAAGAACTGGCGACAGAGAAGCTGGCGAAAGAGCGGGTTGCAAAATTGAAACTGGTCGTTCCGGAGCATATATATATAACGAATACAATAAAATCGGAGATCATGAAATGAAACAAATACTAATCACAGCAATAATCCTCCTGCTTTTCACAGGATTAGCAGGAGCAAACCATGTGACCGAAGTCAGCATGGCGCTGAAGGGCACTGGAGCATCATGGGAAGCTGGGCACACTTCCGTCTCTGATCTCACCATTGCCGAAAAGCGAGCATTATGTGGAGCGAAGATCGATATAAGCAAGCAATTTCACGTCACGTCTGTCAATGCACCAAAACACGTCTCTTCTCCGCCAGCGTTCAACTGGCACAACCTAAACGGCTCGGATTGGATGACCCCCGTACGAAATCAGGCATCATGCGGTTCGTGCTGGGCATTTGGAGCAATTGGGGCAGTGGAAGCATCTATCAACATACTAAAGAACGATCCCAAGTACGACATCGATCTCTCCGAGCAGCATCTGGTATCCTCTTGTTGCAGTGCCGGAAGTTGCAGCGGTGGATACCCAACCGGCGCTCTCGGTTACATCAAAGATCACGGAGTCCCAGCAGAGAAGTGCTTCCCGTACCGAGCAAAAAACAGTGCATGCACACCATGTGGTGGCTGGGAAAACGACTCTTACAAGATTAGCAATTACGTCCACATCGACACATCAGACTACAAATGGGCTCTTCAGAACTATGGTCCGATGGTCGTGGTGATCCGAGTGCCGGACGATTGGTTCTACTACAAAGCAGGAGTATACGAGCCAGTGTGGGAAGGTAAGGTTGGCTGGGCGAATCACTGTGTTGTGCTGTGTGGCTGGAACGATTCAGAGAACGCGTGGATCATCAAGAACTCGTGGGGCAAACACTGGGGGATGGATGGCTATGCTTATGTGAAATACGGGATTCTTGAGAAGTATAACTACGGATACGCGATCGAGAAGCCGATAATCCCGTCACCGCCTCCGGAGCCTGGCACGTGGATCAAGCCAGCATCTGCAACAGCATCATCGGTGTACAGCGGAGCATACTCTCCAGAAAAAGCAATCGATAGCAACAACCGGACTCACTGGTTCTCGAAGCGATACCAGAAAGACAACTGGGTTCAGTTCGAGATGAACAAGACTGCCGTTGTTGACGCTATCCGGATGAGGATATATCCATCGTTCGTACCGATGCCGGTCAAAGTGCAGGCATCCATCGATGATAAGAACTGGAAGACAGTCGCGGACACAAATATCACGAAGGGATACACGCTTTTTGAGATACCGTTCGGGAAAAATAAGTGTAGACACATCAGGATAATCGAGAAGAAGCAGTACTATGGACTGGCAATGATGACTGAGATGGATGCACATGTCTGCGAGGAGGACGTGGCAACATCATCGATCATTCTCGAATACAGCAATGGAACGAGGCGAGCGATACCGTTTGATAAGAGTCTCGCCGGAGTAACGATTATAAACAACAACACAAAAACACTGGAGTGGTGGAACACATGAAGATCGAGAAGATCACAGATGAAGTCATTGCGCTGGTAGTGACCGGCGCGGGCACTCTGTTCGCGGGATGGATCACATATCGGACCGGACAAATCCCAGAATTCTTTGCAGTGGGATTCGGGATGGTTCTGATGCATTACTTCAAAAAAAATAGTAATGGGGGCACGCTTGATAAATGAGCGACATCGATCCAGAACTCAGAGATAAGATCATCGAAACACACACCGACATGCAGAACATCAAGAGGATGCTCGAAGACGGACGAAAAACATTCAGAAACCATGATGCTCGGATCAGGAATCTCGAACAGAATCAAAGCAAGGTGATGGGGATCGTAGTCACAGTGGGTTCGATGATCACAATTGCGATAAACGGGATGTTCTGGTTAGTAGGGAAGATATGGAAGTGAAATAACATGACTGATACTGAAATAAGAGTCACCGATCAAGCAAGCGGTGAATACGTCCGCACATTTGAGCGATCTGTCAACGCAACTGCCGTCAACATGCAGGCAGTTGTGCCAATGCGTGCTGGCATCCAAAATTGGCTCACATTATATGCACAGCATCTCGGCGACGAGACAATCACATTACCAGATGGATCGACCACCGCAAAGTACATCCTCACTCGCAGACCGATGCCATCTGATCTCGAAGGAGTTGAGAATGAGGCAGAGGATACTGGCAATAGTAACACAACATCAGCATCCGTATTATCAAAGAGTTTCTATCTCGATGAAAAACTACTCGAAACTCTGCAACTGAACGGTACTGTACGATTTCGTACAACAGTCGCAGTGAAATCGTCCGGAACGACTGATATTGCATACATCGACAGCGTGAAGTTCTCCTTATACAAGATAGACTCATCCGGAACATCAACGCAACTCGGCTCAACTAGAACCGTGTCAGTGGACATGCAGAACAACACCGCCACTTATCTGGAGAAGTCAATAGTTGCATTGCTTGATCTCAGCAGTGAGACACTAGAAGCAGCGCAAAAATTGTATGCTAAGATCGATATCTGGGGGCACACAGCCGGATCAACTGATACATTTGATGTCCGGATGTCGTATGACGCGGGTACATCAAAGACTTATGTCGAGATTGGAGTGGAGGAGTGAGCATGGCGATACTGGTAAAAGAAGAGAAAATAAAGGATGAAGAGAAAGGCGTGATGATAATAAAGCGAATCATGAGGGAAGATCATCCTACTGCACGTCAATGGGAGGTGGTCACCGAAGAAGAATTGCCATCCCCTCCGGAGCCAATCGTTGATCCAAACGAGGAGATGTTGAAACGGTTGTGCGAGAAGCAATCAATCGATATATCTGATCTATATTCCACTGAAAAGCATGACACTATCAATCCAAGATCACTTTGCTGATCCGATACTGGACAATCTTCCAAGCAGAGAGATTGACATCGATAACAGGAGCAATTCGTCTGAACTGACGGATTATCAGATTGATATAGACGTGTCTAACCATGTCGATAAGCAAGGGATGAGATTTGTTGATGAGAATTTGCAGATCGTTGATTACTGGGAGGAAGATTCAGATACAATATGGGTAGAGATTCCGAAGATCGTTGGGAATAAGATGTCCGCAATCCGAATGATGCGCGGTGATGTGGATAGTGCAAGTGATGGAGATGCGACATTTGAGTTTTTCGATGATTTCGAATACGATGATGATCCTGCAAATCATGGATGGACGATAGAGCATGGAACATATAATTCAAATTATAATACTGTGACAGATTATGCTAAAAGAGGTTCAAGAAGTCTTAAAATATATCCTGCGAGTGGACAGATAGTGTCCTTATATAGAGCACTATCATCAAATAATAGATATGCTTGTGAAGTAGATTATTATGAAACAGATCCTACTGAACTATCTATACATACTTTTCTTCACATTGATGATGTTGATGAACGATTGGCTTGTTATGATTCTGATAAATATCGGGTACGATATAATAGTAACTGGTATACAACATCAACATCGAGAAGTCTTGGATGGCATAAATTAGGTATTTTACGCGATGGGACTTCTGTGTATTTTATGGTTGATGGAACAGAAGCAGACAGTTATGCAAATTCGAATAATATTACCAATTCGGGATTATACAGTGGTTCAGGTAATTCGGGTTGGGATAGCACACGATATTGGGATTCATTCCGTGTCCGCAAATACACCTCCCCTGAACCAACTGCGGTGATAGCATGACACTAACGTTGCTGTTCAATCAAGGGGTATCGGGGTATGACGCATCCATATCGCTCGCAATACTCCCCACACTCACAAATGCATCACAAGCATCCGCGGGCGCATCACTCACACTAAACCAGATCGCATCAGTCGCGGATGGCGGACAAGCGAACACGAATGCGGCGGCGACACTTGCCGATCTGCTTGGTATGTCTGAAAACGGTGGCGCGAATGCAGGTGCGTTATTGTCGCTCGCACAAGCGCTATCACTCACACAGACCACAGGGCAATACATCGATGTGTCGCTTTCGCTTGCATATTATACAACTCTCATGAATGATGCAAATGCGACTACCATCGCATCCATCGCACTCGCTATACAGCAGGGAGTGGATATATCTGTCACAATCGACTGTGGAGCATCTCTTGAAGTGGCGCAGTCTCTTGGAATCACGGATTCGGCACAGGCAACCTCCGGAGCAGAGTTGGTACTCGGTCAGAATCTGGCAATCGTTATGCTCGCGCAGGCAATGGCAGATGCAGGGCTGTCCCTGGATGCGATACAATCCATCACTGCGACTGCAACTACAGTCATAGCGGGAGTAACAACCCCCGATGGACGGACGGTGGTCATCACATTTGATATCAGAACCGCTCATATTACAGAAGACATCAGGACGATTGTTGTTTCGTCTGCAAATTGATAAAATATATATCAGATGCATGACAATCATAGGATGTGATCACAATGGAAACGTACGAAATCAAACTCGGAGACCTCTTCGAGATAGAATGCTTCGACAAGCATGGCAACTTGAAATGGCGGGACACCATCAAGAATCTCGTGGTAGATGAGGGGCTCGATGATGTTCTCGACAAATATCTAAAGGGGTCATCATACACCGCGGCGCATTATGTAGGTTTG
>Ga0190315_1001273_pt1 | contig 10423 bp, 11 predicted proteins | sample 48701101_MG_FD_161673 | JGI IMG/M metagenome (GOLD analysis project Ga0190315, IMG submission 161673) | Hydrothermal vent sediment bacterial communities from Southern Trench, Guaymas Basin, Mexico - 4870-11-0-1_MG | ecosystem: Environmental > Aquatic > Marine > Hydrothermal vents > Sediment ...
AATTGTAAAATCAAGACTTCACTTTCATACCAACCTTAACCATTAAATTATAATTTTTAATTTCCAATTCTTAATTCTTAATTTTTAATCAATTTTTAATGATCAAATTTTTAGAAATTAGAAATTAGAAATTCATTAAAAATTACAAAATTACAAAATTAAAAATTTGTCTAACTCTCTTCCAAGAGGGGAATTATTAGAAATAAGGGGAGACTGAGAGGGGTTGGAAAAACTGGCTAAAACAGGCTAAATTATTTTTTTAGATATTTATAAATTTGTATTCTTTATAAAAATTAGATGAAAATCAACAGACCCTAAATAATCAAGGATACAAGATACAATAACCAAAAAATAATCAATAATCAAACATCAATAATCAAACAGTTTGGAATTTGATTATTGGTTATTGGATCTTTTTTGGTTATTGGATCTTTTTTGGTTATTGGATCTTGGTTATTGTGTTCTTATAATAGAGATTGTTTAGAAATTAAAAACTTATGTCCTATAAAGATTTCATTAAAAACCAAGCTCCCGATATTCGTCATCTCTTTGATATTAAGGAAGTAATTCTTGATCAGGAGTGGCTGAGCAAGCAAAATAATATGGAGTTGTATTATATGTACCGAGGGGTGGGGCTGACGGAAGAGGATAAGAAGAAAATAGCGGACGCTTGTTTGAGATATGACATTACCGTTATTCCGCCGCTGATGTTGGGTAAGGAATACAACAAAACAGCCGGACATTATCATTGCGAAGCGGCGACGGGAATTTCTTATCCAGAAATTTATGAAGTTTTAGAAGGCGAAGCGTGTTATTTAATGCAGTCGGCAATTAAAAATAATTCCGTTGAAGATGTTTATTTTGTTTATGCCGCCGCCGGCGATAAGGTGATCATTCCGCCCAACTATGGGCATTTCACGATCAACGCCGGTAATAAAGATTTGGCGATGGCGAACTGGGTTTGCCTTGACTGCGTTTCTGATTATAGCAAAGTAAAGGAAAAGAGAGGGGCGTGTTATTACGCTATTAAAAATTCTCCTAACTCTCCCGTATCGGGTATGGGACAAGCTCTTTTACAAGGGGGGAAGTCTCAAGAGGGGGAAATAAACTGGCTTGAAAATAAAAATTATCAAAACATTCCCAAATTAAGAAAATTATCCCCAACCAATTTTTCCGAGCTTGGATTGGAGAAAAATAAAGAGATGTATGAGTTGGTTGATGATTTAGAGAAATTAAAATTTTTAATCCAGCCGGAAAATTATGAAAAATTATGGGAGAGAATTTTGGGGTAAAAAAAGATGAGATAATGTCTCACCTAATCGAAATTCTCTCAATATTTGAGAACAACTTGTAAATGTTCCCTAACAAACTTTCCAAAGAGTAAGGAGTGCGATTCTTTGCCAGTTTTCTTCTGTTTACCTCAAGGTCTTCTAAAATTTCCTGAAGTAGAGGCAGAAATTCCAGCTCTTTGTCTTTGGCTGTCGTGCAAAGAATTTCTCCATTTTCTTTGACCTCGAATAAGATTGACTGTCCGTTTCCGTGCAATTCAATCTCATTATATCTTTCTAGAATCGATCCTATTTCTCCTAGAATTAATTCTATCTCCTTATCCATCTTTAAGGTACTGTGGTTTGTTAGCCGCTCTAATAATTCCATTTACTACGACCTCCTATTTTTGCTGAGCGCTTTTGCGCTTGCTAATAAATCTTAATTGATCATAGATATTTGTCAATGGCAAACAAGTAAATAAAAAATGTTTAAATGTTAGCATATTTAAATGTTAAAATAATCTCGCCGATGTGGTGAAACTGGTAAACACGCACGATTCAGGTTCGTGTGCCGCAAGGCTTGTGGGTTCGACTCCCACCATCGGCACAGATTACAAAATATAAGGATACAAGATACAATAGCCAAACAAATCCCGATAATCAAATTCAAAATTACAAATGATTTGTCCCGAGTATTCGGGATTGAATATTATTATTTTGATTTTGTTTATATTCTTGTATCTTAACTAACATATACTAATTACTATTTTATGAAACAAAAATCAAAAAACGCAAAAAAACTAAGGATAATTCCTCTCGGCGGACTTGAAGAGGTCGGGCGGAATATGACATTGTTTGAGTATGGCGACAGCATTATTATCGTTGATATGGGGCTTCAGTTTCCGGAGGAAGATATGCCCGGAATTGATTATATTATTCCCAATATCAGTTATCTTAAAGGCAAAGAAAAAAACATTAAGGGAGTTTTTATCACTCATGGGCATTATGATCATATTGGGGCAATTCCCCATTTGATGCCGGCATTAGGCAATCCGCCTCTTTACGGCGCGCCGCTAACTTGTGGAATTATCCAGAAGAGGCAGGAGGAATACGCAAACAGCGGAATGAAACTTAATATGCATATCGTTACCGCTCAAGATAAAATTCAAGCTGGTCCTTTTCGGGTGGAATTTTTTCATGTCAACCATAATATTCCCGATGTTCTGGGACTGGCGATTTATAGTCCGGTAGGTTTAATAATTCACACGGCCGATTTCAAATTTGACCATAGCCCGATTACCGACAAGCCGGCGGATATCGGGCGGATTGCCCAGCTGGGCAGTCAGGGGGCGCTGGTATTAATGTCTGATAGCACCGATGCCGAAACGCCCGGCTATTCAATTTCGGAAAAAGATATTCAGGACACTCTTAATGACATTTTTAAAAAAGCCTCGGGGCGGATTATTCTTGCCACCTTTTCATCTCTCATAAGCCGTATCCAGCAGGTTATCACTTTGTCTGAAAAATATCATCGCAAAGTGGCGATTGACGGATACAGTATGAGAACCAATGTTAGTATTGCTTATAAGCTGGGCTATTTGAAAATAAAAAGGGGCACTCTGGTAAAACCGGAACAAGTAAATTCTTTTCCCGATGACAAAATTACCGTTCTCTGCACCGGCGCTCAAGGAGAAGAAAGCGCTGTGCTGATGCGGATTGTCAACCGCGAACATCGGCACATTAGAATTAAAAAAGGCGACTTGATGATTTTTTCATCCTCTGTTATCCCCGGCAACGAACGAACCGTTCAAAATTTAAAAGATGTTCTTTATCGCCAAGGGGCGAAAGTTATCCATTATAAAATGATGGATGTCCATGCTGGCGGGCATGCCCAACGGGAAGATTTGAAAATGATGATTAACTTAATCAAGCCGAAATTTTTCATTCCCGTTCATGGCAATTATTATATGCTCAAGCTTCATGCCGAACTGGCGGAAAGTGTCGGTATTCCCGCCAAAAACACAATTATTTTAGGAAACGGACAAGTGGCGGAAATAACGGCTAATTCAGCGGTCATAACAAAAGAGAAAGTTCCCTCTAATTATATTATGGTAGACGGGTTGGGAGTTGGCGATGTCGGCAATGTTGTTTTGCGCGATCGCCAGATGATGTCCGAGGACGGAATGTTCACTATTATTGTGGTTATTGATAGTAAAACGGGAAAAATGCTTGGCGAGGCGGATATTATCTCTCGCGGGTTTATTTATATGAAAGGATCTAAAGGGCTAATTGACGAAACTAAGAAAAAAGTTAAAGGAATTATTAGTAAAAAGGCTACTGGCGAGCATTCTGTTAACTGGGCGTATCTTCAGGATAATATCCGCGATTCTATTGGTCAGTTTCTATTCAAAAAAACTAAAAGGAGGCCGATGATTCTGCCGGTGGTGATTGAAGTGTAATAAGATTGGCGGATTATTTATTAACGAATTAACGAATTGATTGGATATTAGAATTTAGCGGTTAACGGTTAAGGTTGGTATGAAATCAGAGCCTAAATTTTAAACTTTCATTTTGTTAAATTGTTAAATTGCTAAATTGTCAGTAAAATCGAACAATTTGACAATTTGACAATTTGACAATAAAAAGCGTTTATAAAATAAAAAGTTGTAAAATCAATCAATCTCTGATTTTATACCAACCTTAATCATTAATGTTAGATATTGGAATAATTTTATTTCCCTGTTGAGAGGAGTTAGGGGCGGGTTGTTTGTTGGTTCATGGGTCTATCCAATAGGCGAACATATTGATTGAGCCAAAATGCAAAGATGTTTCTATAGCAATCCATATTAAAGTTCATTAAAGTTCCGCAGCCCTAACAGAGCTATAGAACTAATGAGTAATAATTTTCTAATTCATTAATTTTAAAGAATGAACCAAACAATCTTTAGCGCGCTTCAGCCGTCGGGAAAATTACATCTCGGCAATTATCTGGGAGCGTTAAAAAATTTCTTGGAGCTTCAAGAAAAATACAACTGTTTTTTCTTTATCGCTGATTATCATTCCATTACGGAAGATTATAATTACAAAGAAAAACCAAAACAAATTTTTGATTTAGCTTTGGATTTTTTGGCGATTGGCTTAGATCCGAAAAAATGCGCTATTGCCGTTCAATCGCAAATTCCCGAGCACACGGAATTGGCGTGGATTTTTAACACCATTACCCCAGTTTCCGAATTAGAAAGAATGACTCAATTTAAAGATAAGGCCAGTCGGCAGAAAAAAAATATTAATATGGGGCTTTTTGATTATCCTGTTTTGCAAGCGGCGGATATTTTGGTATATAAAGCGGATAAAGTTCCGGTGGGACAGGATCAGATCCAGCATATTGAACTGACCAGAAAAATTGCCCGCCTATTTAATAACAAATTCGGAGAGGTTTTTCCCGAGCCAGAACCGCTTTTAACGGAGACGCCAAAAATTATGTCGCTCACTGACCCGACAAAAAAGATGAGCAAATCGCACGGCGCGAAATCTTATATTGGCATAAACGACGAGCCAGAAGTGATAAATAAAAAATTAAGGAAGGCGATTTCAACTACCGCGTATGATAAAAGTATCTATAATTTTTACGAGACCTTATTGGAAAGATTTGGGACGGAAAAAAATAAAGAGTATTTTGATAAGCAATTTAAAAATAAAAATATAAAATTTTCCGAATTAAAAGAAACGCTTGCCGAGGATATTTCAAACTATTTTGCGTCTTTCAGGGCTAAGCGAAAAGAGTTGGAAGCTCGGCCGGATTATGTCAAAGAAGTTTTATTGGAAGGCGCGGAAAAAGCGAGAACAATCGCGCGGGAAACGATGAAAGAGGTAAAAAAGAAAATAGGGTTGGTTTTATAAAGCTAATCCTTAGAAGTGGTCGGGAGCGGGTTATAAATCTGGTTATAAATGCAGAATAAAAAAGAAGGCGGGTTTTATCACTCGCCTGGTGTTGGTTCCTCTTCTGGGAAGAATCTACGATAGAGATCATCTCCCCAATCTCTTCTTAAATCTTCTCTTAATTCAGCTAATTCTTCCTCTAATTCTTTTTCTGTTGCCATCTTGTCCACCCTCTATTTATACCTTCGTTGAGGCATAAAAAAATACCCCGATTTGTCGGGATATTTTTTTATATTTCAATGGAGAAAGAATAATCTGGAAAACAGCAAAAGCGACCGTTGGCCAGCAAGATAGCTTTTTGTCTTGGCAATAATTCATAAATCTTCAATTACCATTTTTCTCGCTTTGCCCTCAATTATTATCTATTTTTAAAATCTTGTCAATACCCTCTCTTAGTGAAACTTTTGCTTCAAATCCGAGCTTTTCCTTCGCTTTGGAGGTGTCGGCGAGAGTCTCCTGAACATAATTTTGCAGGGGATTTTCTTGGTAAATTGGTTTAATATCCGCGCCGAGAATTTCATTAAGCGTATCAACGAGCTCGTTTAGGGAATAACAGCGGCCTGTTCCTAAATTAAAAATATCGCATTCAATGTTGGATTTCATTCCTAGCTTAAATCCGTTGTTAATATCGTCCACATAAGTAAAGTCGCGCGTTTGCGAACCGTCGCCGTAAAGCAAGGGCGATTTTTTTGCTTTAATATCCCATATAAATTGGGAAACCAAGTTAGCGAATGTTTTTTTCGCTTCCTCGCGCGGGCCATAAACACTGAAGAATCTAAAACCGATTGATTTCACTTTATAAAAATCATAATAAAGTTTTGCCATTCTTTCCATCAAATAACGCGCCTCGGTGTAAAAATCTTTGATTAGCACCGGCATATCCTCTTTAAACGGCGGTTTGTTGCCATTATAGACAGACGAAGAAGACGCGTAAATCAATTTACAATTTTCCCGTTTTGCCAGTTCTAAAACTTTCGTGAATTCATTGATTGCTTCTCCCACCAACAGGCGGTTGTCGCGGTAAAGTTTTGTTGTGGAAGGAATGCCGTAATGGTAAATCCCGTCCAGATTATCAAGTCCGTCCAATTCCAAAACATCCATACTTGGCGCCTCAATAAATTTTATTTTATCTTTTACAGCGGAAAGATTTTTTAAATCTCCCGTGGATAGATTGTCAATCACAATGATTTCGTGTCCTTCGCCAACTAAATTATGAACCATATTTGAGCCGATAAACCCGGCTCCGCCAGTGATTAGATATTTCATATTTTTTTGTTAAGAATAAAATATTAATTAGCGTTGTCATTGCGAGGAGCCCGAGCGAACACAGTTCGCGAGAAGGCGACGCGGCAATCCCGTAGCAACAACTCTTTGTCTTGGTACGAGATTGCCGCGCTCCGTTCCGCTATCGCTCCACTCCGCTCGCAATGACGGTGAAATTTAAAGTTCTGTAATTCAAAGAAATTTTACAACAGCCCCGCTTTATTATTTTTTTCCAGTTTCTCTACCACTTCTTTAACTTTTTGCGTTTTGTTTTTGTCGCAGACAAGTATTACATCGTCCGTGTCAACAATCACTAAATCTTTCAAGCCGACGGTGATGACCAGTTTTTTTGATCCGTAAACAAGCAAGTTTTTGGAATTAACATCAAGATGCTCGCCTCTGACATAATGCCTGTTTTTCGGTTTAACCAAAACATTTTTTAAAACTGACCAGCTGCCGATATCCGACCAGCCAACCTTTAAAGGAACAACGGCAATCTTTTTATAATTTTCCAAAATAGCGTATTCTGGTGAGACCTTATCCATCAGTGGGTATTCTTTTGCTAAAACTTTATCAAAAGATCTTGTTCCGAACGCTTTATTAATTTTCAAATATCGTCCATAAATATCCGGGATAAATTCTCTGATTCTTTCCATAATCGTATTTGTTTTCCAGATATAAATTCCGCTATTCCAGAAATAATTTTTACTTTTAATATATTGTTTCGCCGTTTTTAAATTCGGTTTTTCCACAAATTTCTGAACAGCTAGAAATTTATGGGAGTTTATTTTCTTAATTATTTTCCCGTTGCTCTTTATATATCCATATCCCGTCTCGGGATCGGTCGGTTTAATTCCCAGCGCGACCAAGTAATCAGGGTGTTTTTCCAAAAATTGATCGGCTTTAATGATAGTATTTAGCAATCGCTTGCTTTTTTTAATAAAATGATCCGATGGCATCACGACCATTGTTTCATTATTTTCCTTCAGAAGTTCCCCCTTTGTAAAAGGGGACAAGGGGGATTTCGGAGAGGATGTTATGCATTTCCCCTTTTGTAAAAAAGCCTGTCCCGTACCTGATACGGGAGGGTTAAGAGGATTTTTTGAATTGTTATTAAAATAAGCAATCGCTAAAGCGAACGCCGCTGCTCTTTCGCGGTTCGCCGGTTCGCAAATAATATTTTTCGCGGGAATTTTGGAAAGCTCTTTTTTGACCTCAGTTCGGTATTCTTTATTTGTGGAAATGTAAATATCGCTCATTTTAACGAGAGGTGAGATCCTATCCACAGTTTCTTGCAACATCGTCTTGTCGCTAATCAATTTTTGGAACTGCTTTGGCTTCTGCTGTCGGCTTATCGGCCAAAGACGAGTTCCTCTCCCTCCGGCCAGAATTAAAATTTTCATTTTGATTATTTTATTTACAAATATCCTTTTGTATTTTTTGCCTGTTTACTGTTTTCTATTTTCTCATTATAAACAAATATTTAAACCCTCTCAAATAGAAATTAAACTGTCTTGCCCTGTGATGCCAGATTCCTGTATTTGAAGTTTGATTGTGTCTCGTTAAACAAATAATATCAATAGGCTCAAAATATTTTTCTAACCTTTGCCACATCAAAAATCCTGTTGGCGTAAATTTCTTTTTTATCCATTGATCTGCGATAACCCAGCTCATTACTTTGTTTGGTTTTAATATTCTGGCAATTTCGCTAGCTGTTTTTTCCAACTCATCATAAAACTTTTTATCCTCGCAAGAAATTTTGCCAATACATTTTTCATCATCAGAATACTTTATATTGTCAGAATATGGCGAATCAATAAAAACAAAATCAACGCTATTATCTTGAAGCGGAAAAATATTTAAGACTATCTCTTATCCATTGATAAAAATCTTTCTCGCAACACTCAAGAAATTTTTTAAATTCTTTTTCCGTAAATTCTCTATTTTCTTGCTCGCAATATTCTTTGAAAATGTTGCGAATTTCACCAATGTTTATAATTGTAGATTTAGTTGTCATAGGTTTATTATTTTTTCCAAATAATGTGTCCATTAATGTTGTATTTTTCGTAGGTTTCTAAAACATCGGCACAGAACTTTTTTAAATCTTCATTTTTTTCCTTCTTTGCTAACTCATATAAACGAATAAACATCTTTTTACCTGTTTCGGTTTGCTTTAGTGTCTTTTTTATAAAATTATGCTGAGCACATAATGTTTGTCCATTTTCTATAGTCGATTTTCCACCAAGATATTTCGGTCTAATATGGTCTACATGGAGCTCTACTCCTTCTTTTATTCCTCTTCCGCAGATTACACACTTATAACCATCTCGCCTTATAATTGTTTCCTTCTGCTCTGGTGTAAAATCTTCTAACTTTCTTTCTTTAACTGTGTCAGGATCATAACGATATATACCCTTTTTAACTTTTATTAAAAAACCTGTCTCATGCAAATTTCTAATCGACCGCCATATATCTCTTGGCTTCTTTTTATAAAGTCTTTTATATCTTTCTTCTACCCAATCAACAACTGGCCCATGATGCATATCTTTTTTAGGGTGAGCTTTAAAATATTCAATAATTAAATCTCTAATTGATTTATTCTTTTTTTCCATAATTTTGATTTATTATATCGACAAAATTTCCTTGATTAATTTTCGCTTCTTGTTGCAATCTTTTTATTGCTATATCACAATAATCTTTATCTATATCAATTCCTATCCCTTTTCTTGCATTTAAATATGCGGCGATGAGAGTAGAGCCACTTCCCATAAATGGATCTAGTATTATATCATCAATGAAGCTGAATAGTTTTATGCAACGCCTTGGTAATTCAACTGGAAAAGGTGCTGGATGACCGCCTGCTCCTTTTTTGCTTTGTCCAGGAAAAGTCCACACTCCGTTTGTCCAATCCATGAATTCTTGTTTTGTAATGTCATTCTTTTTAGTACCACCAGTCTTTTTCCAACTATCCTTGTATAAAACTAAAATAAGTTCTACTGGAGCAATGACATAAGGGGCGGAAGCAGACATAAAAGAGCCCCAAGCAGTTCTGCGAGAGATATTGCCCTCATTCCAAATAATTGTTGAGTGGTATTTCCAACCAACATCCTTGGCTATTTTTGTGATATCTGCTCCAACTGATTTTTGGCCGCCCTTATTTTTATCAAGTGGAATGTTTAATAAAAATCTTCCCTCGCTTTTTGTCAAATCAAAACATTTTTTAATCCATTTTTGAGTAAATTCTAAATAATTCTCATAGCTCAAATTATCAGCATGAGAATTATAATGAATATCAACATTGTAAGGAGGGGAAGTAATAATTAAGTCTACATAATTATTTGGCAATGTTTTGAATTTCAAAATGTCATCTTTATAGATCACGACATTATTAGCTTTGAAGTAAGCCTCATGGTTGCGTTGTTTTATTTTAATCGTTGTGTTCTTAAGCATAGCTTAATTATACATTTAAACAATTTGATTGTCTTAAATATTTATTGTTTCGTAGCATTGCTTTTCAATTTTCTTTGGCTCAATCGGAGTTTTCTTTGCTTTTGTCATTAAAACCGCGACAGGGTTTATATCTACTCCAATTGACGGCCGGCACATAACTTTTGACTCAACAAGCGTTGTTCCGCAACCACCAAACGGATCAACGACTAAATCGCCTTTTTTTGTATACTTCTCAACTAACCGAGAAACAATTTGAGGAATAAACTTTGCTGGGTAGCGATGATATCCGTGTGTAATATAAGAGGTATCTTTCCGTGTTTTATTTGCAAAAGCCCAAGATGGATCAATCTTGATTTTTTTTAGTTCTATTGTATTTACTCGCTTGATCATAAATTTCACTTACCTTTTTATTTCTTCACCATCTCCGAAACTTCTCTTGTTTTTTCTTCCATCAACTTTTCGCTTTTTGCCTCCAAGTTTAATCTTAATAACGGTTCTGATTC
>Ga0190315_1001279_pt1 | contig 10358 bp, 12 predicted proteins | sample 48701101_MG_FD_161673 | JGI IMG/M metagenome (GOLD analysis project Ga0190315, IMG submission 161673) | Hydrothermal vent sediment bacterial communities from Southern Trench, Guaymas Basin, Mexico - 4870-11-0-1_MG | ecosystem: Environmental > Aquatic > Marine > Hydrothermal vents > Sediment ...
GTCTTCACATTGTTCACGAACGAGAAGATATTCTCCGCATAGCCATCGTTATACTGTAGCCCGATCTCTACCTTCACATCATCCTTCTCATCCTTGATTAATATAGCACGGTGTAGCACCCTCTTATCCCTGTTTATATAATCCAGGAACGATGCGATACCTCCTTCATATTTGAACAGCTTCTCTTTACCGTCACGCTCGTCCCGCAGCGATAGCGCCACTCCGGGATTCAGGAAAGCAAGTTCTCGCAGCCGGGTGCCTAAAATGGCAGCGTCAAACGTATATGCACCAAATATCTGCGTATCTGGCTTGAATGTCACCTTTGTGCCTCGTAGCCAGCCATCACCACCCTCCACACTCAACTCCTTCAACTCACATGTCGGCTTCCCTCTCTCGTATCTCTGATAATAGCTCTTACCATCCCGTCTCACCTCCACCTCCAGCCATTCTGAGAGTGCATTAACGACCGAAATACCCACGCCATGAAGCCCACCTGAAACTTTATATGCTTTGTTATCAAATTTGCCACCTGCATGCAACTTCGTCATCACTACTTCCACCGCTGGCAGGTTGTATTCCTCATGCAGGTCAACGGGAATTCCACGTCCATTGTCTCTCACTGTTATTGAGTTATCCCTGTGGATTACCAGCTCGATGGTATTGCAGAACCCCATCAAAGCTTCATCTACACTATTATCTATCACCTCGTTCACAAGATGATGTAGCCCTCTGGAGGAAGTATCACCTATATACATCGCAGGTCGCTTCCTCACTGCGGCAAGGTCCTTTAGCACCTGTATATCCTTAGCGCTATAACTCTCCATGCTCATAATTAAATTGCGATACTTTTAAATAAAACTTAATCCATTTGTGGTAGTAAAGGCAAAGGGCAGAGCGGAGAGAGATGAAACAGGGTTATAAGATTGCGGTATTCGGTGGTGATGGCATCGGACCGGAAGTGATAAGAGAGGGTAAGAAGGTGCTGGAAGCGGTATCAGAGCGTGAGAATTTCGAACTCCAGTGGATTGACTATCCAAACGGTGGCGAGCACTATCTGAGAACCGGGGAGTTGCTCAGTGAAGGGACATTGAAGGAGTTAGAGCGGTGTGATGCCATATATTTTGGAAGTATAGGGGACCCGAGGGTGGAGCCAGGTATTTTAGAACGTGGCATCCTGCTTACACTCAGGTTCTACTTCGACCAGTATGTGAACTTGAGACCGGTGAAGCTCCTGGAGGGCGTGCCTTCGCCTCTCGCTCATCATGGGCATGATATTGACTTCATGGTTGTGCGCGAGAACACGGAGGATTTCTATGTCAGTATCGGCGGTAGGGTGAAGGGCAATAAGAGCAGTAAAGAAGTGGAATTGATAAGGAACCTCTATAACATCAAGTTCAAACTGGACATAGAGAGCGATGCAGATGAACTCGCATATCAAATCGGGGTAATAACCCGCGAGGGTTGTGAACGCGTGATGAGGTTCGCATTTGAACTTGCGAGGAAGACCGGTAAGAAGCGGGTGACGAGTGTGGACAAGGCGAACGTATTGACAGAGGGCTATGGATTCTGGCGTGAGGTATTCAATGATGTGGCGAAGGACTATCCAGATATAGAGACCGAGTTCAACTACGTGGATGCGATGTGCATGTGGCTGGTTAAGAATCCCGAGTGGTATAAGGTCGTTGTTGCGCCAAATATGTTCGGTGATATTATTACAGACCTCGGTGCAATGATTCAGGGCGGTCTCGGACTTGCCCCGGGTGCGAATATAAACCCGGATGGCGTATCCATGTTCGAGCCCATTCATGGTTCCGCACCAAAATACAGTGGCAAAGGCGTTAGCAATCCAATTGCCACGATATGGGCAGGTGCGATGCTACTGGAGAATATAGGTGAGAGCCGTGCATCTGAAATCGTTTTACATGCGATAGAAGCAGTTCTGCGAGATGGCAAAGTCAGGACATACGATCTCGGTGGCAAATCAAAGACCAGTGAGGTTGGTGATGCTATTGTTAGTGCGATAAAGGCTGTTTAGAAACCAAAAAGATATTTTAATAAATAACTGGAATAAAATTACATGAGAGTAGCAATAAATGGTTGGGGGAGAATAGGCAGGATAGTATTTAGAGCTGCATTAAAAAATGATGCAGATATAGATTTCGTGGCAATAAATACTCATGCTGCAGAGGCGAACTGGATGGCGCATCTGTTAAAGCATGATTCTGTGCACGGCGTCTGCGACTGCGATATAAAGACGGAGAAGGACAGGCTGATAGTGAACGGCAAGGAGATACCGATATTCGCGGAGACGGAGCCCGATAAATTGCCATGGGGTGAATTGGGTGTGGATGTGGTGGTGGAATCAACGGGTAAGTTCAGAAGCCGGAAAGACGCATCAAAGCATATCACCGCCGGCTGCAAAAAAGTTATAATAACCGCACCGGCGAAAGACCCCGATGTGACCGTTGTGCCCGGCGTCAATGACGAGATGTATGACCCCGCATCGCATAATATCATATCCCTCGCCAGTTGCACCACCAACTGCTTGGCGCCGGTAGCGAAGGTGCTGGAGGACGAGTTTGGAATAACAAAAGCGTTCATGACCACCGTCCACTCATATACGAGCGATCAAAGATTGCTTGATGGCAGGCATCGCGATTTGAGACGTGCTCGTTCGGCTGCAATGTCAATAGTGCCAACGACGACCGGTGCAGCGGCGGCGATAGGGGTGGTAATGCCCTCCCTTGCCGGTAAGATGGACGGCATATCGCTCCGTGTGCCCACTTTCGATGCCTCTATTGTTGACCTCGTGGCTGAAGTTGGGCGAGAAGTGAACCCGAAGGAGGTGAATCAAGCCTTTGAAGCGGCATCAAAGGGCTCTTTGAAAGGTATTCTCAGCATCACTTACGAGCCTCTTGTATCCATAGATTACATCGGCACGAATTACTCCGCGGTTGTTGATGCCGGTTACACGAATGTGCGTGGCGGTAACCTGGTGAAGGTGCTCGCGTGGTATGACAACGAGTGGGGATATTCATGCAGGGTGGTGGACATGCTGAAGCGGATAGAAGAGAAAGGGTTCTAATAAAAGGGGGGAAAAGTGATGAATGAGGATTTAAAGGAGTTCCTTACTATTGACGATCTCGATGTGGAAGGTAAGACGGTCTTCTTCAGGGCTGATATAAACTCGGTGGTTGTAAACGGGAAAGTGCAGATGAAGGAGCGGATAATGGAGAATGCAAAGACGATTCGTGAACTCTCAGCAAAAAAGGCGAAGGTTGTTATTCTCGCACACCAGGGTCGTCCGGGAGGTGCGGATTTCCTGCCTCTGGAGCAGCATGCGGAATTACTGAGGAACTTCGTTGACTTGAGGTATATTGATGACGTAATGGGACCAGCGGCGCGCGATGCGATAAGAAAGCTCCTGGATGGTGAGGTGCTGCTACTTGATAATGTGAGGCTACTTGCGGAAGAGACGCTCCAGAGGACGCCGGAGGAGCATGCAAAGTCAATATTCGTGCAGAAACTCGCTCCACTCGCTGATATCTACATAAATGATGCTTTCTCAGTAGCACACAGGTCGCATGCATCGGTGGTGGGCTTTCCGAAGGTGCTGGAATCGGGTATAGGGCGATTAATGGAGCGTGAGTTGAGAGCACTGCGAAGAGCGGTCCATAGCATAAGGAGACCCTGCATCTATGTTCTTGGTGGTGTGAAGTCCGAGGAAGTATTTGATGTGATGGAACACACGTTGAAGCGAGGTAAAGTAAATGAGATACTCACCGCAGGCACTCTTGGCACCTTATTCCTGTATGCACGCGGTATAATTGAGCCGAGCGAAGAGGATAAGAGGAACAGGAAGTTCATGGAGAACCTGGCGAGGGCGAAGCGGATTCTGGAGCTCGGAGATGACAAGATAAAGTGCCCGAAGGATGTTGCAGTGGAGGTGAATGGTAAGAGGAGAGAGATACCCGCTAATTCTGTAAAGCCGGAGCAGAAGGTGTATGATATAGGGGAGGAGACGGCGAAGGAGTATGCGGAGGAGATAAAAGGAGCGAGGACGGTGATAATGAAGGGACCTGCGGGCTGGTATGAGCGTGAGGCATTCCGAAAGGGTACAGAGGAGATACTACGTGCGCTCGCATCCTCTGATGCCTTCTCGCTCATCGGCGGTGGGCATACCTCGGCTGCTATGAGCACGCTTGGAATAAACAAGCAGAAGTTACCACATACGCATGTCAGCCTTGCGGGAGGTGCATTCTTACACTATCTGCTGGAGAAGAATCTGCCGGGGATAGAGGTATTGAAGAAATACTGATATGATATTGAGTGCCGGGTGTGAATCACGCACCCGGCTTCTCTAACAGTTTCTCCTTGCTCCTTAGCTCGCCGCTCCTCGCATGTGGCTCACGAACCAGCCTATCTGCCTGTTTCTCCATCTCCCTCGCTTCAAAAGCGAGTTTCGATGCTTCTCGCAGCAATTCATGCGCCGCCGCCACCATCGGTATATAATCCGCGGGGTCCTTCATCACGAAACAACCGCGTGCATCCATTTCCGCTACACGTTCCAGCATATTATAAGCGGCAATTGCTTTCGCCTTCGCATACGGGTTCGAGAACTTAGCCCGCTCTACTGCCTCCTCGGCTGTCACTATCATCTGTGGCAATTTCGCCTCCTTACCCGCCTTTAGCGCTTCTATAACGCTGTCAATCTCCTCCTGCACCAGTCTCATAACGCCCGTGACCGATAGGACAGAAAGGACGTCTGAATTGAAGATGCTCATCTCAACCGGGTCTAAAAACTCACGCCTCGCTCCTATCATCGGGTCACCTGGTATTATCAGATACCCGAAACCGTTCTCCTTCAGCTCGTTCACAGCCTTCTTCGCCGGACCGTCGGAGATGACGATGCAGGGTTTGCCACGCTCCTTCACCATCTCACGTGCGCGTTTAGGACCCGGTAGGGCGGCGTTTGGGCTTATCACCACCACCATATCAGGCTCCCATTCAAGTAGCCGCGCGGTATCGGCTGCGACTTCCGGCGTCATCTTCGCTCCCGTGCCCAGCACCCGAACGTCTATATCCTCTCTATCTGCCCGCTCATCCAGCAAGAGGTCCACTATCCTTGAAGTGCCTATATTCCCCAACTTCACAAATCCTACTTTTAACATCGGCAATCACGTTTTATGTGAGTGCGAAGATATAAAAAACTTGCTGTTTATGCGACTATGCAGGGGTAAAGGGATTGTGCACGTGAGGATTACACGGCATAGACTTGCCACAAACGGGAAGAGGAGGCTGATGTGTGTAGCATCTGGTTGAGTATAACTTACAAGAAAGAGGATTTTGAAAAAGCGGGAATAAAAGGAGCCTTATGCTCAGGCTAAAATTGTCTGATGCGTAAGAGGCAAAATTTATGATGTTGCAGGTGATTTACGCAAGAACTCGCCTACTTTCGGTAAGTACGTAAGTGTAAACCTTTCCTTTCAGAAGAAAATAAGTATCAGCTTTACGTTCCAAGATACTTTGCCCACGGATTTTTAGTATTGAGTGACGTAGCCGAAGTCATTTATAAGGTTGACAACGTTTACGCGCCAGAGTATGAGGGAGGATTGATCTGGAATGATGTAGCCACATTTCATGCCGAATGATAACCAAAAGATCGGGAGTTGCCTACATTGAGGACGTTGGTCAAACAGGGTGAAGTCTGGGTGTATTACAACAATGTTTTTATATAGGTATTACAAAATTTAGCATGATGAGTGGTATGGATGTCATCAGTTTCAGGATACCGAAGGAGTTGAAGAAGAGCATAAAGGAATTGGACATTAACTGGAGCGAAGAAGTAAGGAGGTTCATAGAGGATAAGGTGAGGGAGTACAAGAGAGAGAAAGCATTGGAAGAGATAGATTCCATGCTCAAAAACGTGCGCTCGCCTGAGAAAGGAACGGCATCGAGGTATGTGAGGGAGGATCGTGATAGTCATTGATGCATCTGCGATCACGAAGTATGTCCTGAAGGAAGAGCACTGGGAGCAGGTGCGGGACTATCTCACTGCCGAACCATGCTCACTGGACTTAGCGCTGGCTGAAGTTTCGAATGCTATCTGGAAGCATCAGGTGATCTACCGTAGGATATCGAGCAGTGAAGCCACGTTACTCTTCGAAGCGTTGCAGAAATTAGGCGCAGATGTACTGATCCTTGAATCCTTTGTGGGGTATCTCCGCAGTGCTACGGAGATCGCGGTGAAGGAGAAACTCACTATATACGATGCCCTTTACATCGTGCAAGCGCAGAAGTATGGCCATTTCGTGACGAGTGACGATCTCCAGCGCAAGATTGCGGTGAAGCTGGGGCTCGAGGTAGTGTTTATCGAGTAAGTAGTTGGTTTAGGTGGCGATGATAAGCGTGAAAATCGCAATATTAGGTGCGAATGGTCAACTGGGAAGCGATCTGGTGAAAGCTTTTGGAAAGGACGCTATTCCTTTAACTCACTAAGATCTGGATGTTACCGAGCCTGGAAGCGTGCAGATTTTGAAAGAGCTGAAGCCGGATGTGGTGATTAACACCGCCGCTTACGTTAGGGTTGACGATGCGGAGGTAGAAGTGGAAAAGGCGTTTCAAGTCAATGCGATCGGCGCTTTGAACGTTGCAAAAGCGTGTAATGAATTGAAGGTTGAGCAAATACGCAGGTGAGATTTTCACGTGTAATTATTCTCAAAGAAGAAATTTTCGGGTATTAAACCCGAGTTGGGGGTTTACCACATGGTGAATGAAGGTTATCGCCCATAAAGTCCGATGAGCTGAAGAGGCTGGCGAGAAGACCTGTCTTTTCTGCGTTGAAGAACGAAAAACTTGGCAATCTTGGATTGAGGATGAGAGATTGTGAGGATGCTTTGGGAGATTATCTGATGGAGAAAGGAGGGATGATGGGGCGAAGGGCGAGAGGCGAGGGGCTAAGACCTTGCGGTTTACATCTATCAATCAAAGCAATAAATATTTAAAGCATAAAAACAGACTTAATCGTGGTGATAATTATGGGAATAAAAGCGATATACGAAGACGGCATTTTGAAGCCCCTGGAGAAGATAGCGTTAGAAGAAAAAGAGGAGATATGGATAGAGATAAAAAAACGCAGAATGAAAGGAATACTTAAGGTGGACCCTAAAATCGTTGACGAGGTCATTGAAAATGAAGAACTTTTTGAATGATCTACCAGATGGCACCATTGTCTACGTGGATTCAAATATCTTCATATATGATGCGACTGATCATCCGAAATACGCTGCTTCTTGCTCTTTGTTCCTCGATCGTGTTGAATCTGGAGAAATTACTGGAGTAACATCCATATTGAGCATCAATGAAATAGTTCACAAATTGTCTATTATCGAGTTATCAACAAAATTGAAGAAGAAACCGGCGTTAATAATACCGTTGATTAAAAAGGATCCTTCGCTTCTGGATAATTTAGAGACACCTTTCTTAGCCGCGGAAAACATAATGAACATGAACTTGGAAATCATTAATCTTTTCGTCCCAATATTTATAGCGGCGTTAGAATTTATGAAAAGGAATCGCCTTATGTCAAACGATGCTATACATGTTGCAACGATGAAAAGATATGGAATAACGAATATCGCAACAAACGACCCAGACATTGAGAGGGTGGGAGGGATAAAGGTTTGGAAGCCTTAAAAATATAAAGTGTGATTGAAAATAAATCGGTGAAATGGGAAGAGGGGAGATGAGTGGAGGGCTAATGAGTAAAACGGGTTTTAAATTTGAAGAACTGTTATACTCAACCAGATGCTTCGCTTATTACTCCACTTTCCATCCTCTTTAGCCCTTTTAGCCTTCAATTCTTCCCTTTCAGATTCACGTTTTATTTCCGCCTGCCGCCCCATCTCCTCAATTGTCAGTGAAATTCATACTCGTACGAGTTGTGGTATCTCGCCCCATTTCGCAAGCACATCGCGGTATATCACAAGTGCGCCCTTTATGCGTGGTACATGCGCGATACTGCGGAAGCAATCATGCAATGCAGGGGGTGTATCTGTATCCTTGACGGAATTGCTGAGCGCAGTTGCAGCGGCATCTGAGAGTGCCGCACTGTCGCTTAGCACCGTTGCCGCATCAGCGTATCCAAAACTTATAGAATGACCAACAGTCCCCGATGAGGTGCATATACCGATGAGTGAGGATGATGGTTTAATCCTGAGTGCGATACGATTTGAGAACGGGCTGTTGCCCGCATAGATACCAACAAGCACCTCCCTATCATTTATCAATGCGACATCACCCCCGTTATCCACTATCGCATGAGTGGCGCCGGCATCATGCATAGCTTCAACTGCCAGTTCTGCCAATGTTCCTGCAACTGCGGACATCGGTCCTATACCAAACATAGAGGATGCGTTTATCATCCGTTGCACCACCTCCGGTATCTTCTCTCCCTCACCGGCTTCTTCAACATGATAGTGATAAGGCTCGAGGGTGACGAGGAAGAAGGGGTGCCCGCGTATGAACCTCTCAAGCTCCTTCCTGTGCTCCCTTAGCTGATGCTTCGCTATCTCTATATATTTCCTCTCGTCCGCGGTAATCCATGCAGAGGTCTCTTTCAATACGAAATGCTCCCTCATTGTTTGTGATTTACCCGTTTATATCTATACTAACTCCCTCAACACATCCAAAACCGGCGGTAAATTCCATAACCACGCGACTTTTAGCCAAAGTCCTTCTATAATTTCGGAATGATATATCCCGTGCGTATCTTCTACTCGCCTCTCGTATCTCCCTTCTTTTAAGATGAAGAAATCGGCTCTCTTCGTCTCAGGGTCGAGTATCCAGTATTCTTTCACGCCGCCGATTTCATATTCCGCAAATTTCTCACCCCTATCCCTCAACAGACTTTCTTCTGATATTATTTCAATGACGAGGTCCGCGGGACCATCTAAGTATCTCTTCTTGAGCTTATCGCGGTTTTCATCTCTGAGAAAGATAATATCGGGCTCTCTTCCGGGCAAATCGGGTCCGGTCTTCATCTGAAAAGGCGCTGAACGTATGATACCCAACTTGTTCGCCTCTACATAAATACGGAGCACAGAAGTAAGCCAGCCAGCCAAATCTTGATGCACATCCGATGCTGACGAATACCGCTCTATTTTGCCATTCACCCACTCGGCTAAGGTATCTTCGTCACAGAGAGCGAGAAAATCCTCATAACTTATGTATTCTTCCACATCCTTCACCATTACCTATTCATATAGACGGGAACTATAATATTTTCTATAAGCTCTATTTTCTATTATCTCACTTCTGCACTGCAAACAGACGGCGGTAGCAAAAATGAGTGAAGAGGAAAGGATAAAGAAGGACATCGCACTTTTTGAGCAGAGTCTGGTTGAGCTCGACTCGCTACCGCTCACGAGCAGTGAGGCGGTGGTGGTGGCTCAAGCGAAGCGATATTACGAGGATACGAAATATTATCTCGAGAAGGGCGATTACTTTACCGCATTTGGCTGTATAAACTACGCACATGGATTGATAGATGGAATAAAGCGAAGGAAATGAAAGGTGAAGCGGAGTTTGTCAAAGATTTTTAAATATAGAGGGTTTGAAATTAATAGAGTGGAGGGCCCGTGGTCTAGCTGGAATGACGTCGCCTTTACGAGGCGAAGGTCATGCGTTCGAATCGCATCGGGCCCATTATCCGAACCACTCTCACGATGTTAATATCTCCTCAAACAGCTCAGCCTCTATTTCATGCATCATTGGTATCCCTGTGACCTCAGAAGCGAGCCTGCTAAGTGCCGCAATATCGCTACGGTCTATCAAATCCAGTTTGAACTTGCGAGTGCCGGCGAGCAACTGCTTTAAACCGAGTCCCAACCTCTCGCTGAGATACGTGTAAACACCAACCGCAGACCATGGTATCTCCTTACCCACTCTATCGCCATATTCTCTCTTTATCTCATCAGCAGCGATAAAGAACTTCTCCGGGCTGTTGCCATATTTATTCGCGAAATCCCTCGGTAACCTGTTCTTTTCTGCGAGTTCGGTGAAATATAGCGACTTCATCGCTGCCGTCAATGGCGACCTTGCCATCGTGATAGATTTCACGAACGGTCCTTTGCCATTGTTCCCGTCGAAATTGCTGAGCGCTATCGCCTTGAATATCTGTGTCTCATTGACGAACCCGCCAGCCATGCTTATATCAGGCACGTATTTCCCTTCACGGAGCAATATCCTCGCACACTTCAGTACCTGCGCTTCCAAATACACGGTGGGCGTACTCATCTCATTCATCATCGGCACCGGACTCATCCCCGTCCCTCCACCTGCTCCATCAAACGTTATAT
>Ga0190315_1001280_pt1 | contig 10356 bp, 7 predicted proteins | sample 48701101_MG_FD_161673 | JGI IMG/M metagenome (GOLD analysis project Ga0190315, IMG submission 161673) | Hydrothermal vent sediment bacterial communities from Southern Trench, Guaymas Basin, Mexico - 4870-11-0-1_MG | ecosystem: Environmental > Aquatic > Marine > Hydrothermal vents > Sediment ...
TCAAATTCTTCTCGACTAATATCGCTGGGGTAAATTTTTCTCATAAGTTATTCCTTAATTATTGATTATTTTAGTCTATTTTTTGATTTTAACACATATAAAAGATTTTGAACAGGTTCTAAGACTTAACCAACCAAGCCAATGATAAAATGATTAATATTATTGATTCATTGCTGTTATTAGCAGGGGTTGCCAGAGATGTCGATGTCCCAATCCAACCGCTTGATATGTCTGTTATCATTTCTCAAGTTATCCAACAACGTTTAACCCATCTCCTCAAAAAATATCAGGGTGAAATTGCTTTTAATCCTAATTCTACTGACATCGCAAAAAATAGCTGGCCCACTGCTCAAGGTTATGCCCCTTGGGTTGAAGAGATTTGGGCCAATTATCTGAGTAATGCTTTAAAATATGGAGGTAGACCACCCTATTTAGAATTAGGTGCTCATTCTCAAGAGGACGGTACGATTCGCTTTTGGGTTCGTGACAATGGCCCAGGATTAAGCAAAGACGCGCAAAATAAATTATTTACCCCTTTCACCCGTTTGCACACAGATCGCGCTGAGGGACATGGACTTGGCTTGTCGATTGTGCAACAGATCATAGAAAAACTAGGTGGCAAAGTTGGGGTAGAAAGTACACTTGGACAAGGAAGTCGGTTTTATTTTACGTTGCCGGGACTAATATAATTAGGGAATTAGGGCAGTGAAAATATCCTCGTTCGGAATGCATAGCGTTCCTCTCGTTCCCAACGTCCTCGTTGGGCATGCTAACCATGACGCAACGAGACCCGATAACTGAAATGCGCTGATTGTCATGATTTAGCGAAACAAACCTTCGGTTCTGCTTCTAAATGAATCAGTTCAACATCAATCTGACCACTACAATTATTGAAAGATTTAATCAGCGTCATCAGCGTTTTATTTTTTATCATTTTCCGTTTAACATGCTGTTGTTCACGACAATCTTTATCGTTATTGTTTGTTATTTTTGTTTTAAAACCAATAAGGTAATATCATCAGACACCTTTCGTGTACCAATGTGTTGCCGCAAATCGGCAATCACAGCATTCTGTATTTCATGAGCGGATAAATGCCAGTTTTGACTGATGATCTGACATAAACGTTCTACGCCATATTGTTTATTTTGTAGATTTTGGGCTTCGGTAATGCCATCAGTGTATAAAACGATACCATCACTTTGTTGTAATGAGATTTCCTTTTCCACCACGAATGGGGAAATATCCGCTTGAAGTCCGACTAAAAAACCCAATTCAAAAGTATCAATTCGTTCCACTTTTCCCCCTTTGCGAACCAACAGAATATCCTCATGTTGCCCAGTGAACTGTAAAATACCCCCTGTATCAAATGGGTGAATGCCTTGTTGTGGTTGATAATCGACTAAAGACAAGGTCAGATTTTTATCCGTTTGCAAGCGTTGGACATTATTATAGATAGCTTCATTGAGTAAGGTTAAAAAGCATTTAGGATCAGTGATGTCAGTAGTCAATAAGGTTTGAATGGCTGTTTGTACCATCAACATTAAAACGCCGCTCTCTAAACCATGTCCAGTGACATCACCAATCCCGATTTTAATGCGCCCATCACGTTTAAGAATATCATAGTAGTCGCCACCCACTTCGTCGGCCGGTTCCATAAAGCAGGCAATGTCTAATTCTTCAATTTGCTCAAGCTCTTCTGGTTTGGGCAACACCATTTGTTGGAGACGACGAGCGACATCCAATTCGGCACTCATTCGTAAATTTTCTTTTTCCAAACATTTATTCAGCACACGGATTTCTACATTCGCAGCCGCTAATTCCTCATTCGCTTTACCCAGTTGTTTTGTGCGTTCTGTCACTTTGTCTTCTAATTGAGTGGCATATTGAGCATTTTCCAGTGAAATAGCAATTTGGCTGGAGAGCATTCTTAACACGTTGAGACGTGCTTCAGTAAAGACTCCGGTGGTCAAATTATTTTCTAAATAAAGAATAGCCCGCAGTTGTTGTTGATAAACAATCGGAAAGCATAATACAGATTGAGTTTGATGGGCTTTAATGTAGGCATTATCCGTATAAAGCCCTTCCTCTCTCGCATCCGCTAACACGACATCCTCGTGAGTACGCGCCACGTAGCTGATAATCGCTTCTGGGAGATGATTTTCAATCGGCAGAGAATGCAATACTGTCACGTTTTCATTATCGATTGCCCCTTCAGCTTCAATCACCCACTGTTTATTTTGCGGCAAAATCAAAAAACCTCGCTCAGCGCCCGCATTTTCAATCACAATGTGCATCATTTTTTCAAGGAGCCGACTTAACACGATTTCGCCAGATAGGGTTTGAGCGGCTTTCATGACACTTTCTAAATCTAACACTATAGAAGTGGTCATCCGACGAGTGGCTGAAGCCATAATCGTTATCGTTGAGCTTAGATTGCCCAATGTGGGCGTGGTTTTCTGGGCTAATAATTGCGGATATCGTTCTTCTAAATCCTTCACCTTTGCCATCGTGCCCCATTGTTGATAGTGATAATGCGCTTCTTTCAGATCAAGTTGAGCAAATTTCTCCATGCCACGCGCTAAATAAAACTCGCCAGCTAATTCGTAGGCGAGTGCTTCTTCATGGAGATATTTATTTTCTCTTGCCAGAGCAATGGCTTTTTCGTATAAATCCATAGCCAGCAACTCTTGCCCTACGACTCGTGCTTTTTCGGCTTCTACCAGATCATACTTATGTTGAAAGTTCATGGGGGCATGAGAAGCCCACAGTTTCATCTTCTCTTGATTTAACTCAATTTGGCGCAGAATCTCTTGTTGTCTATTGAATGAAGCAGTGGGATAAGTCGCTAACAGTGCGAGCGAAGCGTAAAACTTAAAAATAGGCACAACCATGATCCCCATGTTGGCTTGTTCATATTTTTCAGCTAAAGCAATATTGGCAAGGGAACCAGGGTAATCTCTAAATAAGTAACACAGCATGGTTTTTGCCAAATAGACTCCAAAAATGGCCATCCCATAATTCGTTTTAAGCAAATGGGGTAATGTCGTTTCTTCATTAAAAGCATCACCCATTAAACGCTCATTCTTTGAATGAATATCTTGTTGCAGATTCAATACCACTTGTTTCCATATATTGAGATAAACAAGCTGATAGCTCTGCTTGATAGAAATCAGCAGCTTAATCAACTTTGATAATTTCTGTTCAACAAAATCCAGAACCTCTCCTATCCAAAAACGGTAGCTACCCTCGTGCATAGCAGCAATACCCGCATATTCTAGATCGCCCATTTCAAGGCCGCTTTGAATAGCGTCTTGCAATCCTTCGATGCTTTCTCGCGCAGGTTTTTTCCAGTAAGTGACGGCAACGTTATTACTTGTTAATACCTTCGCTTTAAATTCTTTAGCCTCTCTTTTATCTACTAAACGGGTAGCCAGTTGCACAGCTTGATAGCCAGAATCGAAATCTTCCAATATCACACAGAGAAGTGAGCCATAATTAGAATAACCATACGCTGAGAATAAAGAATTACCATAGTCAAAGGAAAGTTTAACCATCGTAAAGATGACCTGTGGAAACAGTTCTGGTGCAACAGTATAAATGGGAGAAATTGAGAAATTCAAAAACTGCATGGCCGCCAATTTATCGGGTGCCGTCATTTCAGGCAGCTTGTAACAGGCATCAATATTCACTTGTGGGGGTTCTTTTTCCAACTGCACACCCAACAATTCTAATACTTGCAACGCAGTATCTAATGCGATTTGCATCTCGTTTTTAGCCATGTATAACCGGATAAGAACCTCATAACTCCTGAGTTTATTTTGGAGCGTTTCAGCGTGTTGTAAAACCACCTGAGCAAGGGTTTCAGTTTCCTCAAAATGCGTACTTAATAATTCTGCTTCTGCTGTTTCCACGTAGAGGTTAAGTGTCAGAACATACTCAGTTTGCCAACTCTCTTTTGCCAAGAGATTTCGTCCCGCATTAAGGTAGTTCAGTGCCGGTTCATAGGCCATCGCTGCTTTGGCTTTTTGACCGGCCATTAAATTCATTTGGGCAATCTCATACTGCTGACTTTGATTTTGAGCCAGTGAAATACCCAGATTAAGATGATCAACGATCTCAAAAAGAGTGTTTTCTCGGTTAGGCGTATTCTCTAACAATAAATGTCCAATTTGCCAATGAATAGATGCTTTATTCGCATCGTCTATCAAGGAATAAGCGGCTTGTTGCACCCGATCATGTTGAAATTTAAAAAGCGGGTTAGCCTCACATTTTTCCACGTTTTCCCGTTGTTTATAACGCTCATCTAAGGCTTCAAGTAAATCTTCTTCTATGGCTTGCCAAAGATGATCTAAAGTATCAAGTTGGCTGTGTTGATAAATGATGGATAAGGTTTTTAAATCAAATGAGTTACCTATGCAGGATGCTAATTTCACCACTTCTAGTGTTTGGATTGGCAATTGTTTGATTTTACTCGCCATTAATTCAACGACATTTGAAGTCATATCAAGCGCGGCAATTTTATTGATATCCCATTGCCAGTCTTGGGTTTTGATCTCAAATACCAACAAGGCTTGTTGATACAAGGACTTTAAAAATTCGTGAGTAAAAAAAGCGTTGCCTTGCGTTTTCTGATAAACTAAATAACTCAACGATTGGGTAGAGAGAGGTTGACACATTAAGGCTTCTGCAATTAACGTGTTAACATCCTCTTTTACGAGATTTTGTAATGAAATAGTGTTGAGCAACGCGCCAAATTTTTGCAACTCTTCTACTGTCATGACTAACGGATGATGTGCATCAACTTCATTATCTCGATACGCACCCACTATCAAAAAATAACGACTATCCGTATCCGTCATTAATGTTTTGAGCAAATTCAGCGAGGCTGAATCAGCCCATTGCAAATCATCAATGAATAACACCAGTGGATGATCTTTTTGACAAATGGCTCGGAAAAAGTTTTGAAACACCAGATTAAAGCGATTTTGTGCCTTGGCGGGGCCGACTTGAACGACAGGCGGTTGTACCCCAATCACTAATTCTAATTGCCCAATCACATCTATTAATATTTGTCCATTGGGGCCGACGGCATCGAGGATTTTTTCGCGCCATTGGTTTAATGCCTCGCTGCTTTCGGTAAGCAGATAGTTGCAAAATTCGTTAAAGGCTTGGCTGAAGGCGAAATACGGCATATTGCGCTGATATTGATCAAATTTGCCAGCCGCAAAATAACCGTTCCTTGAAGTCATGGGTTTATGGACTTCATGCACTAAAGCCGTTTTACCGACTCCAGAATAACCGGCCACTAACATCATTTCCCCAGCACCTTGACTGATACGTTCAAAGGTTTGCAATAAGCTGTTGACTTCGTTTTCGCGGCCATAGAGTTTTTGTGGGATTTGAAAGCGGCCTGAAAAGTCGTTTTGGGCTAATTTAAAGGCCTCGATTTTGCACGTTGTTTCAAGTTGATGTTGACATTGTTCCAAATCTGCCTTGATTCCAAAGGCCGATTGATAACGATCTTCAACATTTTTTGACATCAATTTCATCACGATATCGGAAACAATGCGTGGCACATCGGGATTGACTTCATTAATCGGTGTAGGTGTTTTGGCGATCTGGCAATGGACTATTTCCAAGGCACTGTCCGATTCAAACGGCAACTTTCCGGTCAAAAATTCATAGAAAGTCACACCTAATGAATATAAATCCGTGCGATAATCAAGGGCACTATTCATGCGCCCAGTTTGTTCGGGAGAAATGTAGGCTAAAGTCCCTTCAAGTTGTTCTGGATTTTTGAGAGTTGGCATTTCACGCGGTAAGCGGCTGGCAATGCCAAAGTCGATGATTTTCAATTGGTTGGCTGCCTTATTCCAAACGATATTAGCGGGATTGATATCCTTATGGATAACGTTAGCCGCATGAATTTGGCCCAAAGCATCGGCGATTTTTAGGGCTAGGGGGAGAAATAAAATCTCCACTTTCTCCCGCTCCCCTAAGCCTTTGATAAAGGAAAGCAATGCGGAATTTAAAGCTTCACCACCAAAATCTTCCAAAACGATGATCAAAGTATTTTGGTATTTTTCAAGGCCGTATGTTTTGATAACGCTATCAAGATTAAGGCATTTAATAATGTCATACTCTTGGCGATAGCGCGTTAATTCTTCGGGTGTGGGGTAGTCTTCTTTTAGTTTTTTGAGGATAACCGGTTGATTATCTTCTTTTCTAACCCCACGATAAACGACGGAATTAACACTCTCATAAATTTGTGTGCTAATTTGATAATTAGGTAAAGTTAACATGATCAGTTATCAGTTATCAGTTATCAAGCTTTAGTTAGGAGTGATAACAAAGGTTCGCTCTTGGGTGGTAACGAAGAGCTTTTTTTGATACTTTGATTCTATGTGGGTTTTATAGTCAAATACAACTAATGTTTTAGAGATTGAATTTGATCTAAACGCTTTCGAGCTAAAGACGTTCTGTGTCAAGAAAAAACGCAATTTTTGCGTCTCTTGCGTTATGAAATAATATTGACATAAAACTAGCCTGAAACGAAAACTTGCAATTTCGAAATCTCCTGACTCTTGTTCAAATAAATATTTCAAATAGTGAATAATGACTACAAAAGACACAGAACCCCTTATCAAAATTCGAGGCCTTCGTTTTGCGCGTGCCAATCGCTGGATTTTTGATGATATTGATATAGACATTCCACGCGGTAAAGTGACAGCGATTATGGGGCCAAGTGGTACCGGTAAAACCACATTATTGCGCCTAATAGGCGGACAACTCAGGCCGCACGCAGGTAGTGTGGAAGTGGATGGCTTAAACGTACCCAATTTGAGAACCAACGATCTCTATACTTTGCGTAAACGCATGGGCATGTTATTTCAAAGTGGTGCCTTGCTAACAGATATCAATGTGTTTGAAAACGTCGCATTCCCTATACGTGAACATACCCAATTGCCAGAATCATTGATTCGTCATTTGGTATTGATGAAACTGCACGCAGTCGGATTGCGCGGAGCGCGTGATTTGATGCCGAGTGAATTATCAGGCGGCATGGCGCGACGAGTGGCTTTAGCAAGAGCTTTAGTTTTTGATCCCATGATGATCATGTACGATGAACCGTTCACCGGACAAGACCCTATTTCAATGGGGGTTTTAGTCGGTTTAATTCGTTCGATTAACGATGCTTTAGGCTTAACCAGCGTCATAGTCTCGCATGATGTGCATGAAACAGCCGAAATTGCAGATGTGATTTATGTGATATCGAACGGTAAAGTGGTTGGCACGGGATCGCCAGAAGCGTTAAAAAAGAGTGATTCTGCTTGGGTAAAGCAATTTATCAATGCCGAATCCGACGGCCCGGTACCTTTTCATTATCCCGCACCTGAATATTATGAAGACTTGTTAGGAGGCGCAACATGCTAAATCAATTTCAATACTTAGGCAGTAGCGTTTTAAACAGCTTTGAACGTTTAGGGCGTGGACACCTCTTTTTTATGCACGTATTGGCAGGAATACCGAGCTTATTTTTCCGTCCCCGTTTAGTGATAGCACAAGTGTATGCTGTCGGCGTACTCTCATTAACCATCATTCTCGTCTCCGGTTTTTTTGTCGGCATGGTGTTAGGCTTACAAGGCTATAATACTTTAGTGAACTTTGGCGCGACAGAATCATTAGGTGTCGTCGTCTCCTTATCATTAGTCAGAGAATTAGGCCCCGTGTTAACCTCATTATTATTTGCCGGCCGCGCCGGATCAGCTTTAACGGCAGAAATAGGTTTAATGAAGGCCACGGAACAATTATCCGGTATGGAAATGATGGCTGTCAATCCACTCAAGCGCGTAGTCGCGCCTCGTTTTATCGCAGGCGTGATTTCTATGCCCATATTGGCAGCGATTTTCAGCACAGTAGGTATATTGGGCGGGTATTTGGTTGTCGTTCAATTATTGGGAGTAGATGCGGGGGCCTTCTGGTCTCAAATGCAAGATAAAACGGATTTTGTAGATGATATCCTCAACGGCGTGATCAAAAGCATCGTTTTTGGGATCGTAGTGACTTGGATTGCTGTATTTGAAGGTTATGATTGTACACCAACATCAGAAGGCGTAAGCCGAGCCACCACGCGCACCGTTGTCCATGCATCACTCGCCACATTGGGACTAGACTTTCTGCTAACGGCCTTGATGTTTAGTGATATCTAGTACAACTGTTCAGGGGATTGAACGGATTATTATTAGGCTTATCTATTGACTGAGTGCCTATTTCAGAGTTTTGATAGAACGCAGATTTAACTGATTGAACTGATTAACGCTGATTTTTTAATCAGCGTTAATCATGATCATCAGTATCATCAGCGTTCTATCCTATTATTAACCTACTCTATGCACACAACTAATTTGTAACTAACGGTAGGCTCTGCGTGAAATAATTTAAGAGTTCACATTGATTTTTTTTAACGCAAAAGGCGCAAAAGGCGCAAAAGACGCAAAGTTGCTAATTATTAATGATTAGGCGAATTAACACCAAATTAGGATTAATGACACCATTATTGATAACACCACTTAACCTGATTGGAGATGATAATGACAACTGATCCTTTAATAGACGAGATTCGCCAAATTCGGCATGAAATATCGGCTGAATTTAACCCTGATCCCCAAAAAATGTATGCACCGTTGAAAAAGAACTGAGGGCAAGTGGCCAATATTCATTTTTTGAAGATCAGATTGCGCCCATTTCTAATAGAGATAAGAATATCAAAATCGAAACCTAAACAGATCAAGTCAAACGAAGTCTTCATTTTTAATTTCGAAGCGTGCTTTGCGCGAAGCCTGAGATCAAAAAAATTGGCCAATTAATAGCTCACAAAAGCCACAACGAATAGCGTTCAAGATTTATCTGGAGTATCATTATTCGCTTATTTAGCGTTTCATAACAATGTTGAGTGAATGTGTTAGACTAAACACAAGGAGCATGACAAAAAAATGATCACTGTTTACCTAGATACCAGTGTCTATAATCGGCCCTTTGATGATCAAACCCAACCCCGAATTTGCTTGGAAACCTTATAGTTTGTAACTATAATGCAATTGGTCGAAATGGGTCAAATAACATTAGCAACCTCTTCTGTATTGGCGTTTGAGAACAATAACAACCCTTTTCATTCACGTCAACAATGGGTTAATTATTGTGTGAATTATGCCAAACATCATCAAACAGTTAATGATGGTATCAAAAAGCGGGCGAAACAACTTGAAAAAAAAGGTATCAAACCAATGGATGCCCTTCATGTCGCATGCGCTGAGGTTATTAACTGCGATTATTTCCTAACCTGTGATGATCGTTTAGTTAAACGATATAAGGATAATATTCTTCAGGTTAAAAATCCAATAGAATTGATTTTATTATTAACGGGAAAAAACGATGAAAGTGAAAATGCTGAGTGAACAAGAAGTGTTTCGTGAAGCAATGGACATTTTGTTAAACAACCTAACGCCCTCAAAAATGGCACGTCTTTTGGCAACTTGGCAAAAAGATGACAGCGATTACTTGATAATTCGAGACAAGTTATTTGAAGGTGAAACGGTTGAAACACTTTATAGTCAAATTCAACAATTTGAGCGTTTGAATGGGTATGCAAGAGTTTAGAAGTTCAGAATGTTGCCTAAGGCGCTTTCTCTTTCGACTCGAAAACTCGAAAGCGCCTTAAGCGCCTGTTGCAAAAAAGCGCGTTTATTATTCTTAATTCAATAATTCACATTGATTTTTTTATAAACGCAAAAGGCGCAAAAGGCGCAAAAGGCGCAAAAGTTCTAATTCTTAATTTATAATTCTTAATTCCTTAGCGTCTAAGCGTGAGCTTAAAAAGCCTCGAATTGAATAGAGATGCAACCTCGTGTTGCATCACTGATAACTTTTTGTCTGATTTCCCAGGCCTCTGACAAACCAATTGTGCTAAGCCGGCCTTTATAAAATGGGCGTTAGGGAGAGATTTTGGGATTAAAAATTTTAGGAGAGAATTTATATTGAAATGCAACACTTTGGTGCGTGCCTAATAATTGATTTTCTGATTTAATAGCGCCTCTCACAAAATTTTAGTGATTTGCAAAATGCAAATCACGGATTTTTTGGATTGCTCAAATTTTTTTTCACTTTAGACCGAAAAACTGACCTAGATCAAGGACAGGCGAAATCCAACGTATTACAATGCGCTCCAAAAAATTAAAATGAATTTCAAATTTAGCATCAAAGAATCTGAAAAAATCAAAGGGATTTGGATAATTAAACCCGAAATCTTTCAAGATGAAAGAGGCACAATTTGGACCTCTTTTTTTAAGGAAGAAATA
>Ga0190315_1001282_pt1 | contig 10351 bp, 8 predicted proteins | sample 48701101_MG_FD_161673 | JGI IMG/M metagenome (GOLD analysis project Ga0190315, IMG submission 161673) | Hydrothermal vent sediment bacterial communities from Southern Trench, Guaymas Basin, Mexico - 4870-11-0-1_MG | ecosystem: Environmental > Aquatic > Marine > Hydrothermal vents > Sediment ...
CTTAACTTGAATAATTTTTTTTCTCCATAGTGGTATTGTTTTAAGAAAGATTTATTGGCTTTAATTCTAATTGATTTTTTCATAAAGGGCAACTGAGAGGTGGTAACCTTTCATTTTGCCAATAACCGTTACAATATTGTTTATGCTCTTGGCATAAACCGTTAATATGCTAAAATAATCAGTATGAAGGAGTCATATCTTTATAAAAAATTAAAAAACGATAAAGTTCAATGCTTAACTTGTTCTCACAGATGTATTATTACTGAAGGAAAAAAAGGAATTTGCGGAGCGCGGGAAAATATTAAAGGAAAACTACTTTGCGCGATCAACTATGGCAGAGCGATTGCTTTAAATATTGACCCGATTGAAAAGAAGCCATTTTTTCACTTTTTGCCGGGAACTTTGAGTGTCTCTTTTGCCGCTGCCGGCTGTAATTTCCGTTGCGTTAACTGCCAAAATTGGCAAATTTCCCAAGGACCGAAAATTATTAAAGATTTTAAAAATTGGGGAGAAAAAATCTCGCCGGCGGAAATAGTAAAGATTGCCAAAGATAACCATTGTCCCAGTATCGCTTATACCTATACTGAACCAACAATATTTTTAGAATACGCTTTAGACACAATGAAACTGGCTAAAAAAGAAAATATTAAAAATGTCTGGGTGACTAACGGTTTTATGAGTCCCGAGACGCTGAAAATGATCACGCCATATCTTGACGCCGCCAATGTTGACTTGAAATCTTTTGATAACGATTTTTATCAAAAATATCTCGGCGGGAGAGTTGAACCGGTTTTGGAAAATCTAAAAGCCATTAAAAGACTGGGGATCTGGCTTGAGATAACCACGCTTATTATTCCGACACTAAGCGACGATTTGAAGATGCTGGAAAAAATCGCCAAATTTATCAGCCAGGAATTAGGGAAAGAAACCCCGTGGCATATTTCCGCTTTTTCGGGATTTATTTCATGGAAATTACAGCATCTTCCCGACACTCCCCTAAAAAAAATCCATCAGGCTTACGATATCGGTAAAAAGGCAAGTTTAAAATATGTCTACGCCGGAAATGTTCCCGGCAACGCCGCGGAAAATACCTACTGTCCTAAATGCGGAGAAATAATGATCAAGAGAACTGGTTATGATGTGGAAAGATTTGATGAAAATGGAAAATGCGGAAAATGCGGAGAGAGTTTAGATATGATTATATAACTAAATTCAATTTTTTATTCCCTCCTTGAAATTTTAGAAACCCTTTACTTTATTTCAATAATTATTTGTATTAAACTTATGTTAAATTTTGCTTCAATCTGTCCTCATCCACCTATCATTATTCCCTCCATTGGGCAAGAAAATTTAACAGCGGTTACTAAAACAATTAAAGCGATGAAGGAACTTGAAAAGAAATTACTGGAAGCTAAGCCGAAAACCTTAATTGTTATTTCTCCCCACGGTCCTGTGCAAATTGGCAAAATGACTATTATCCTCTCCCCTGCTCTCTCGGGTGATTTTTCTATGTTTGGCGATTCAACCTCTTTATCTTTTGAGAATAACTTAGCGCTGGGAAAAATTATCAGAGAAAAAAATATTGAAAATAATATTCCCGTTGATTTTATTGAAAATATCCCGCTTGACCACGGCACGCTAGTGCCGTTGTATTACTTAACTAAAAATCTGCCAAATGTTAAAATAATTCCGCTGACTTTTTCTTACTTAGACTATAAAACTCATTTTAAGTTTGGAAAAATAATCGGAGAAATAATTAAAGATCAAGACAAAAAAATCGGTGTAATCGCTTCGGGAGATCTCTCCCATCGCCTTATTCCCGATGCTCCAGCAGGATATTCGCCAAGAGGAAAAGAGTTTGATCAAAAATTAATTGAGTTATTGGAAAAAAATGAAGTTGAGAAAATTTTAAATTTAGATCCCGATTTAATTGAATCCGCCGGTGAATGCGGTTTGCGTTCCGTTATTATTTTATTAGGTATTCTTTCGTCTTATAATTACGAATTTCAAAAACTAAGTTACGAAGGACCATTTGGAGTGGGATATTTGGTTGGGAATTTTAGAATCGCCTAACGCAACAAATTAATAGTTGCAATAATACATATTATCATACTGTCAGCCATTCATCATTTTAGTGGGGTGTAATGTTTATGATAGTATCATACCCTAGGGTATGATACTATGTTTTATTTCTAGCAACTTTCCATATTTCTTATCAGCTTATTTTGACAACTTCTTTTTTGTGTAATAGTATTTAGGAAAACAAAGGAGGTAAACAGATGGCAAATGAAATGCTAGTGATAGCCACCAAAGAAATGTTAGGGATGACGCCCGAACAGGTGGTTGTTGCCGCAGGAGCAATAGGACTGCTTTCGCTTGCTTATGGTTTCATAAGCGCATGGTTGAGAGAGAGAAAAATGAGGAGGAATTTAAATGAACTCTCTCGCTAACTACTGGGGAGTATTTGCCATTTGGGCAATTTTCTTGGTAGTATGGTTAGGCAACCGATATCTCAAGAGCAGACAAAGAAAAAGGAGGAATGCTGTTGCTAGATGAAACAGTTATAAACTCTACTTTCAATGCTACTGCCAACGCTACTGCGACTACAGGAATAGCAACGGTAAGTGAAGTTCAGATTGTGCCAGCTTTACTTGCCCTTATAGGAATAATCGTTGCATTTTATTTGGCAATGAGGGAATAACTAGGGAAGAGAAACCTCTTCCTTCTTTTTTTGCCTAAAAATTTTGAGGGTGTATAATGGATATGAAATTGGAAATTGGGAAATTGGAAATTAATATCCAATATCCAATTTCTAATATCTAATATCCAATATCCAATATCCAATAATTATCATATGAGTAATAATAAACATACAAAATTAGCTCGCCAAGCAGTGGAAACCTATATTAAAACAGGTAAGATTATTCCCGTTCCGACAAATATGCCAAAAGAGTTTTATACCGCGAAAGCGGGAGTTTTTGTGACGATATTTAAAAAAGATAAATTAGGCGGAGAGCGGTTAAGAGGGTGTATCGGAACTTACCTTCCTACTCAGAAAAATTTAGCCCGCGAAATTATTTCCAATGCTGTTTCGGCCGCTTCAAAAGATTACCGCTTTGGCGTGATTGCCAAAGAAGAGCTTCCTGATTTAGAATATGAGGTCAGTATTCTTAATCCTCTTGAGCAGATCAAAAATTTGAAAGAGCTTGACCCGAAAAAATACGGCGTTTTGGTAAAGTCAATAGACGGCCGATCCGGACTTCTTCTGCCAGATATTAAAGGAATTAAAACTCCCGCCCAACAGATAGCCATTGCCTGCCAAAAAGGAGAAATAAATCCCGAATTAGATAAGATAATTATTTATCGTTTTACAGTAGAAAAATATAGAGAATAAGATTTTAGAATCGTTTTTTAAAATTTCAAATATCTTTTATGCCCTCTTCTAACAATAAAAGAGTAGAAATTATACCCGTGTTGAATATCCCCTACTCCCAGCTTCAGACTTATACTTACTCAATTCCCTCTTCTATGGAGAGAAAAATTAGAGTCGGTCAGTTAGTTGAAATTTTTTTTCGGCGGAGGAAGATAAAAGGAGTGGTGATAAAAATTTATTCCGGAAAAAATAAAATTTTAGCCCGAAAACCAAAAATAAAATTATCCCCTATTCTGCGCTTTGACGATTCGGGAATTATTTTAAGCGAAAACCAGATTAAACTGGCAGAATTCATTTCAAGATACTATTATGTTTCGTTGGGATTAGCAGTTAAAACTATTCTCCCGCCTGTTACCAGAAGAGAGCCGCGGAAAAAAATTGAATTTAATCTTTCCGAAAAAAACTCCAGAGCGCTTGAAAGGCATTGTCTCGCTAATTCCAAAATAAAAAAACTTTCTCAAAACTTACTCAAGAATAAAAAAACACTTTTTATTCATAACCTAACCGCCGCGCGGCACCAAATATATTTAGAAATAATTAAAAAAAATATCTCCAAAAATCGGCAAGTCATTTTGTTGCTCCCTGACTTTTTTGATCTCTGGCAATTTGCCGGATTTTATATTAAGGAACTTAGAGAAGAAAGTGTCGCTATTTTGAGCAGTGAAATAACTGATGCCCAATTTTACCAACAGTGGAAAAAAATAAACGACAGTAAAGCCAAATTTATTATTGGCAACAGATTGGCGGTCTTCGCCCCAGCTAAAAAGTTAGGACTGATTATCATTGATGATGAACATAGCTCCAACTACAAACAGTGGGATCAAAATCCGCGTTATCATGCCCGTGAAACAGCGCTGGAATTAGCCAAAATAACCGATTCAAAAATTATCCTTTCCAGTCCCGCTTCCTCTCTGGAATCCTTTTACAGGATAAGAAATAAGGAGAAATTTGTTCTAACCTCCCCTGACCTCTCCTTTGTAAAGAAGGGAAAAACAAATCACCCCTTTAACAAGAGAGAGCAAGAGATAAATATCCCTCTTAGCAAAGGGGAGCCAGGCGGGGTTAGAATTATTGATATGAATCAAGAACAGCAAAAGAGAAACTTCTCTATTTTTAGCGATGAGCTAAAAAACAGTTTAATTGAACAGCTTAACAATAAAAAACAAATTATTCTTTTTGTTTCCCGCCGAGGATTTCACACTCTCACTCTCTGTCAAGATTGCGGTTACATCGCCGAGTGCCCTCAATGCCATTCTCCTCTTGTCTCTCTTCAGAATAAAAGTTTAATCTGCTACCATTGTCATCTGCAAGTTAAGGCTCTAACCAAATGTCCGATTTGCCAAAGCGTTCAGATTAGATCTTTCGGAGCCGGCGCTGATAAAGTAGAGGAAGAAGTAAAAAGCGTTATTTATGGCGCGGCGGGAAAGTTTAACTCAACAAAATTTGCAAAAAAGGAAAAACAGTTGATCAGAATATGCCGTCTTGATAGCGGCGCTGTAAAAAATAAAAAGAGCCAACATAAAATTTACAGTGATTTTGCCGATGGAAAAATAGACATTATGATCGGCACCCAGATGGTTTTGAAAAATTGGAATTTAAGCAATCTCGGAATGATGGGTATTATCTCTGCTGACAGCTTCCTAAATTTTCCCGATTTTAGATCTCGAGAAAAATCTTTTCAAATTTTAAAACAAATCATTTTGCAAACCCAAGATAATATAAAAATTATTGTTCAGACCCATCATCCTGAAAATAAAGTTTTCAAGGCAATTTTATCCGATGATTTAAGTAGATTTTACCAGCAAGAATTAGAGAGCAGAAAAATAAGTTTCGGATTAAATTATCCTCCTTTCTCCCAAATTATTAAACTTATCCATAAAAATAAAAACGCCCGCCTGGGCGAGCGGAATGCCAGAGAAACATATCGGACATTAAAAAACAAAATTGCCAAAACGAACAATAAGCAATTTGAAATTACGGAACCTTTTCCCGCTTTTAACTATCAAGTCCGCGGGATGTTTCGCTGGCATATTATTATTAAATCAGACTGCCAAAATATTTCTTTGAGGGATGAGATTTTAAGATTAGTTGGAACCGGCTGGATTATTGATGTTGATCCAGAAAGTCTTTCTTAATTCCCCTCCCGAGGGGGAAATAATCGACAAACATCAGCGGTCTCTAAAGTACCACTCTAAAACATTTTTTGCTACTGGTACAGCCGCTTGGTGCCCTTCACCTCCTTCCTCAACTAGAACGACTAAAACTATTTTTGGATTTTCATAAGGAGCAAAAGAAACCGACCAAGCGTGCGGTTTTTTGTTTTTGTTAAATTGGGCGGTACCCGTTTTTCCAGCTGCTTCAACCGGCAAATCAAACAGCCGCCGACTTGATCCAGAAATTACTCCTTCTCTCATTCCCTTTCTCACCCAATCAATATTCTCGCGGCTAATAAAATTTTTTCTAATAACTTCTGGCTGAATATCTCTAATAATATTTCCCTCGCTATCTTTTATTTTATCAACTATTTGAGGTTTAAAAAGCGTTCCTCCGTTGGCGATAACTGCCGTAGCCGCGGCAATTTGCAAAGGAGTGGCAGTAATATAGCCTTGTCCAATAGAAGCATGATAGGTATCGCCGATGTACCAGCGATCCCCTATTTCTTTTTCTTTCCATTCATTATCGGGAATAAGCCCTGTTGCCTCAACGGGTAAATCTATTCCCAGTTTGTTTCCCAATCCGAATAGTTCGGCATATTTTTTAATTCTATCAATTCCCAATCCATCCATTTCGTTGTATCCTCCCCCAATAATATAAAAAAAGGTGTTAACCGATTGGGCAATTGCCTTAATAACATCCACATTTCCATGCCCTCCCATCTTCCAATCAGGAAAGAACCACTTTCCAACCCAAATTCCTCCCGTACTCAAGATAGTCGTCCGAGAAGTAATTATTTTTTCTTCCAAAGCGGCAGCGGCAACAAGCGGTTTGAATGTTGAACCAGGCGGATATTCTCCGCTAACTATTCCATTAAAAAGAGGATTTGCCGGATCATTTAACAAATTGGAATAATCGCTTTGAGAAATTCCCTTAGCAAAAAGATTATTATCATATCCGGGATAATTAACCAAACTAATTACCGCGCCGTTCTGAGGATTTATCGCTATTGCCTGCGCCCGTTTAATTTTTAATTTTTCAACCATTTTTCCCAGCTCTTCATAAATTTTTTTCTGCAGTTCTCCGTCAATATTTAAAACTAAATTATTTCCCGGTGAAGGTTTGCTCTGAGATAATATTCTCTCTGTTTTTCCCAGTGAATCAACTATTATTTTTCGGTGGCCGTATTTCCCGCGCAATTCCTTCTCATAAAAAAGTTCCAGCCCATCTTTTCCAAAATTATCAGATATTAGATAGTCGGGATATTGTTCCAATTCTTCCGAATTTATCTTACCGGTATAGCCAATAATATTGGCAAACTGCCGGCTATCAATATAATTTCTGATATAACCGTCCACTAATTCCACTCCTTTCATTTCCTTAATCAATGTTTTTGCCGCTATAGCTGTTTCTTTTTCCAGGCTGCCAGAAATAAGAATTGGCGTGTAAGAATTTTTGTCGCAGCTAAAAATTTTATTTTCAATAATCTCATAGGGCTGTCCTATGATGGCTGATATTTTTTCAAGATCCGATTTTTGGCTTTGTTGGTTTTTGTTTCTAAAAAAATCGGCGGGAATTAAAACGAGATCAAAACTAGGAGAATTAAAAACTATTTGCCGACCGAGCTTATCATAAATTATTCCTCGCGGCGCTTTCAAATAATCAGTTTTCACATAATTCCCCTGAGCCCTTTTCCGATAATATTTTCCCTTAATAATTTGCAAATATCCCGCTTGAACCGCCAAAAGAATAAAAACTAAAATAATAATTTTTTTTAGATTTAAAAATCGTTTGCTGTCAAACGGAAATTCTATTTTTTGTTTTTCTTGATTATCAGAATCCAAAAAAACTTCCTCCGGTTCAATATTTTTATCAAGAGAATTTTTAACAAAATATTTTTTCATCTAATAAATTGTCGCGCTGCCACATTATCAAACCGCTAAAAATTATTCTTGTTATTCAATAGTTCAACAATGTGGCAATTTAATAATTTTGCCAGTCATTGACCGTTTAATTTCAACGCGAATTTATAAAACATTAATGCCATCACTGTTTCAAATATAATTTTCAAGCCAATTATTAAAAGTATTTGAACAGTATTATCTAGAATAATTGATAAACTACTTAAATTTGCCAGAGTAAATAATACTAGATTATAAGTTATTACTCCTAAAAAAGTAATTAGCGCTAAGACAATAACTTCTGGATTCTTTAAAAATTTGGAAGATAAAACGCTTATCACAAAAACTGATAAAATTAAACTGGTCGTTATTATTCCAAAAGAAAGCCCGGAAAAAACATCTAAAATCAATCCGGTCAAAAAAGCCGTCTTGAAAATATTTTTTTTTCTTATTACCGCCAAAGCGGCTAAAAAAGATACTGCCAGATTGGGAACAATTTTATAAACGGATAATTGGGGAATAAAAGTCGTCTGAATAATTATTATTCCGAAAAGGATGACAAAAATTATTTTTCCGCTATGTTTTGCCATAAATTTTATTGTTTCGCGCTAAAAAAGATAACTCCCATTTTAAAACTTGCTTAGTTATAGCAAGTTTTAATTATTGCTTTTGTTTTGCCATTATCTTGTAGAACTCATTTTCTCTTGCAAACTGATTTTACCATTTTTGCTTTTTAAAACCAATGCCCAAAAAATAAAGATCAACTAATCTTCATCCTGTCAATCAAAATTTCTCTTGGTCCTTCTAGAATGTCAAGAACAAACTTGTCAAACATATTTCGGCGGTAATTAAATTCATCGGCGTTCATAGCGGCATAACTAATTCCCTTGCCAATTTCCGACTCAATATCCTCCAGAAACCTTTTAAGTTTAACCTTGTTAAGATTTTCCCCGACAATAAAAATATCAACTCTCCCTTTTTCGGAATTGATCAACGACCCGGAAATTAAAGCGAGTTTTATCTGTCCGATATTTTTTATCTTTTTGGCAATTTCCTTACTGGAAGCGGGATTGCCCTTAAAAACAAGCTCTTTTAGTTCATCGTAAAGGATAAACTTTGGATTAGAAAAATAATATTTTTTTTTGTTCGCCTGCTTGATTTTTAAGAATCCGCTTTTTACCAAATTATTCACTTCTTTACGGATGCCCTTGGAATTTATTTTCACCCGCGAAGAAATTTCCGGTAAAAGAAATTTTTCTTTCGGATGGTTTAAAAAAAACCTCAAGAGCCGTACTCTCGCCTTTGAATTAAATAGTTTTTCTAATGTTTCCAACATAAATAAATCTAAATTATTACAATACATCCCCTCCTGAGAAAGGCTGGGATAAATTAAGTAAGGTCTTTGGAAATTTAATCATTGGAAATTGAGAAAATTAGAAATTGAAAATTAAAATTCAGCACATCTCCAATCCCCTCTTAAGAGAAGAACTATGCTTAATCCCCTTTCCTCAAAACTCTTCCCGCTAGCTCTCCCGTATGTTTCCTCTCCCTAATAACCATTTTACCATTTACAAAAACATAATCAAGCCCTTCTGAATATTGGTATGGATTTTGGAAGTTGGCTTTGTCGGCAATATTTTTAGGATCAAAAATTATAACATCGGCGAAATAATTATCCTTTAACAATCCCCTCTTTTTAAGACCGACTTTTCGCGCGGGCTTGCCGCTCATTTTATAGACTGCCTCCTCCAATTTCAAAATCTTTTTCTTATTCACATACCGACTAAGAACTCTGGGGAAAGCGCCAAAGCATCTAGGGTGGACGATTTCTCCCGTTCGGATATATTCCATATTGTAAGCGGCATCAGCGGAAGCAACTGTACACAAAGAATCTTTTAAGGCAAGTTTAATATTTTCTTCCGACAGAACTTTATTGAAAACAATTACCTGCCCATTGGCGGCGATAAGCAATTCAATAATTGCTTCTTCACAACTAATATTTTGATTGGCGGCAATATCGCCTATTCTTTTTCCAACGATACTTCTATTATAAGGAGATATGGAAACAATCAGATCTTGGTAATTATAATTTAACTGTTTCATTTCCTCAATAATTTTTTTTCTTAAATCAAAGTCTTTAAGACGGGCAATCATTTTATTTCGCCCGCCGCTTGTTACCCAATCCGGCAAAAGAAGATATAATACCGAGCCGGTAGAGGTGTAAGGATAAATGTCAAATTCTATTGAGATATCCTCATCTGAAGCAATTTTAATCATTTCAAGAGCTTTTTCCATATCCGGCCAGTATGATTTGCCAATCGCCTTCAGATGGGAAATTTCTATTGAAACACCTGTTTCTCGGCCTATCTGCAGGGTCTCGTTAACGCTTGGCAAAAGATCTTCCACTTCGCCTCTGATATGGCTGGCATAGAGAGCATTTTCTTTGCTTAAGGTATTAGTGAGAATTTTAATTTCTTCAAAAGAGGCTAATTTAGCATGGCTGAAAACCAATCCCGTTGACATTCCAAAAGCTCCTTCGGCAAGCCCCTTTTTTAACATATTATTCATTGTTTCAATTTCTTTAAAAGTTATTTTTCTGACTTCGTCGCCCAATAATCCCCTTCTTAATGTTTCGTGTCCGATTAAAGTGGCAAAATTTAGTCCTAATTTATTTTTTTGAACTTCACTCAAAAATTCTTCAACGGTTTGCCAATTAACATAAACATTGCCAATCTCAGCCCATTTATGAATGGATTTTATGGCTTCCTTACTGACCAGCGGAGCTAAAGATGATCCACAATTTCCGCTAATGATAGTGGTAATGCCTTGAGTAATTTTGCTGTCCAACCGCGGAATTTTGAAA
>Ga0190315_1001285_pt1 | contig 10345 bp, 4 predicted proteins | sample 48701101_MG_FD_161673 | JGI IMG/M metagenome (GOLD analysis project Ga0190315, IMG submission 161673) | Hydrothermal vent sediment bacterial communities from Southern Trench, Guaymas Basin, Mexico - 4870-11-0-1_MG | ecosystem: Environmental > Aquatic > Marine > Hydrothermal vents > Sediment ...
GCGCAACGTTGTTCCTTGCCGCTGTACTTGTCCTGATACTCGGAGCAAGTCCACTCATAGACGTTGCCCGCGGTGTCAAACAGCCCAAACGGATTGGCGGCAAAGGAACCAACTGGGGCCGTGTATTCAAAACTGTCGCCACAATAACTGTTATGACAATTGGCTCTATTGGAACCAATGTCATTGCCCCACCAATATTTAGTCTCGGTACCAGCACGAGCGGTATATTCCCACTCGGCTTCGGTGGGCAAACGGTAGTGATGGCCGGTTTGTTCTGTTAGCCATTTGGCGTAGGCGGTGGCATCATCCCAAGACACATTGATGACGGGATGGTTGCCACGTCCCCTGCCCTTATCAGAAGGCTTTGTTCTAGCCGTTGCTTCGGCAAACTTGTCATATTCTGCGAAAGTCACTTCATAACGGCCTATTGCAAAGCGTTTGATAGAGACTTGATGGACGGGTTGTTCGTTACTGCCACCACCGCCCTGAATGTCACCCATACGGAATGTGCCGGCTGGAATGACGACCATTTTGGGGCCTTTGGTGCCGTCTTTCAAACAGTCATGGAATACTTTACCGGGTGTCCAATCAATATTGTCGTTCTGTTTGGCAAATGGCATGCACAACTTGGCGGCCATTTCGGCCTGTTTATTATCTAGGGCGGTGACTCGTTTGGACAACTTTTCGGCCGTTTGGACGTGTTTGTTGTCCACGGCGGTGATTCGTTTGGACAATCCGCCGGCCTTTTCGGCTTGTTTATTATCTAGGGCGGTGAGTCGTTTGGACAATTCGCCTACTGTTTCGGCTTGTTTGTTGAGTCGCTTGGACAACTTGTCGGCCGTTTGGACGTGTTTGTTGTCCACTTTGGTGAGTCGCTGAATCTCCGCCTGTTGGGCTTGATTGTCGGTGGTGAGTCGCTGGATTTCCGCTTGTTGGGCTTGATTGTCGGTGGTGAGTCGCTGAATCTCCGCTTGTTGGGCTTGATTGTTGGCGGTGAGTCGCTGGATTTCCGTTTGTTGTGTTTGGGTTTTCTTTTCAAGTTGTGCAATCCGGTGGGTGATACTCAGGATGCATTCAAAGGTGCCGAAATCTTTCATATTACAGGGATCATCGGCCGCCATCGGTTTGAGTTTGGCGAGCTGCGCTTGGATTCTTTCCAGTTTGGTGAGTTGCGCTTGATTTTCGGTTTCAAGTCGCCCAATCTGTTGTTTGATATTGGCCCGTTGCGCGTGGTTTTCTTGTTTTAGTACGCCAATTTGTTGGCCGAGATATGCAATACAATCCTGGTAGGTACCCGTTTTGGGATGACAGGAATCATTGGCAGCCACCATTGGGGGCGTTAGTAGTATTAATAATAGGGTGAGTTTTTTCATTAAGTCCTCCGAAGCAACTACAGGGATTCGTTATAATAAAGGATTAGATCGTGGCGGTGTTTGGTAACAGCAACTACAAGGATTAGCTACGCTGAACTTCGTTTCGTTATAATAACGGATTATCTCGTGGCGGTGTTTGGGTTTGAGTCGTTTGAATCAGAACTAATCTAAAAAAATTGGGCATTGTATATTATTTAAGGCGGGATTCCAAACTCTAAGTATACCCAACGTGATCATAAATTTTTTCAACACTGAGACACGGAGTTACACTGAGTTTCACAGAGATTTCCGTTGGCTAAGTGACTCTGTGTCACTCTGTGGTTCTCTGTGAACTCTGTGTTGAAAATAATAAATGTTTATAACTCATTGATTTCATAATGTTTTCGTAGCTGATACTTGTGGCACTCTCAGTGAAAATGTGATTGCGAACAAGCGTCAGCATGGCCCACACGAGGGGTGTTCCTAGGGTGTTTACTGAGAGCTTTTTTTAGGCGATATTTTTCATGCTGATTTTGTATTTGTAAATCACCCCGATATCGATGGTTTGCAACCCTGAAAGGGTTTTTCAGGCAAAAGTTTCGCGGAGCGAAACTTTTGCCTGAAAATGTGAATAGCCCCAGGTGGAACCTGGGGAAAAGGTGCCGGGTAGGCCCCAACCCTGAAAGGGTTGAATGTTAAGAGCCGCTGGTTAGACTAAAGGAAAGCATATCAAACCCTTTTTAAAACAGTCGCTTAAAATTCAACCCCTTCAGGGTTGATCTGTGTGTTACATTTTCCCCCAGGTTGCACCTGGGGCTATTCACACCTTTCAGGGTTGTTTTGGTTGAATTTTTTCTTCAAAGTCATCTGGGTTATTTTACCAACACCAAACCAGCATGAAAAATATCAGTCAAAAAAAGCTCTCAGTCAACACCCTAGGGTGTTCCCCAATCCTGTCTTTGTTGAAAGTTTTTGTGGCTGATACTTGTGGCACTCTCAGTGAAAATGTGATTGCGAACACGCGTCAGCATGGCCCACAATTGACGTGGGTTTTTCGTGGCCGATACTTGTGGCACTCTCAGTGAAAATGTGATTGCGAACACGCGTCAGCATGGCCCACAATTGACGCGACTCTATGCACATCATTTCAAAAAAATAGGAGTCCAAGGTTCTCAATGATGTCCAAGATAAATCTTGGACTCCTTGCCAAGATAAATCTTGGACTCCTTGCCAAGATAAATCTTGGAGTCCTTGCCAAGGAAATGGGCTTTGGATGCCAATTTTTGAAAATATTGCTCACCGCCTCAATGTCTGCCAGAATCCATGCTTCAATCTCTTGAACGGGAATCACAATACAAATAATCTCTTTCAAACCCGTTAAGCCTGATTTGATGATGATATGTTTAACAATTTTCTGATAGCGCGTCGTTGGTTCTTCATCATCGGAGTCATAACAGACAATGAAACGAGTGCAACCGAGCCTTGCAAATAACTTTAATTTTGTTTTCCACCCTTTCTCAACATTTCTCCACAACCATCATATCCTTTGATAGAAACTTTCTCATCATTCGCTAATCTTCGGATAAGCACTTTGAGGGTTGCAACATCAGATTTATCTTCGCAGAGGGCCGTTTGTAGTAGGCGCTTTAGCGCCTTATTGTTTAGCCCGTTAGTAGTAGGTGCTTAAGCGCCTTATTGTTTAGGCAAAAAAGTGACTTCAAAAGACAATCCAACCCAAAGGCGCGAAAGAGGGCCATACTCTAATTTGAAAACATCCAAAATAATTGATGGCCCCCAAAGCTAAAAAACCACACAATGGTAAAGTAAAAATAGCCAACTTAGCGCCTTTTGACTGGGGCAAAATTCTTAAGCCAAACTAAAGTTTGGACTCCTGCCAAACTAAAGTTTGGACTCCTGCCAAAAATTATTAAGGACGTGTGCGAGTCTTAATTCGTTTATCCCCGTAATTCGTTGTACTTAGCTTCTAATCGGGCTGCTTGAGTGAGTGCTTGAGTTCGGAATTTTTCGTTGCCCTCAACGGCTAAATCAAAAACACGCATCAAGATCACATCCCAACGCAAGTAGCGCGGATCAATAAAGTAATTGTCTACATGCCTTTCGCCTTGGTAGTATTTTTCTTGATAAACCGTACCTTGGCGACTCAATTTCAATTCGACAATTTCCCACGGTTCAAATGCCGAAGCGATAATCGGCGAGTGTGTGGCAAAGAATAACTGAGCCTTAGGCGCCAACTGGCTGTAATCGTTGATAATCTGGGTTTGAATATCCGGGTATAACGATCTTTCAGGTTCATCAAGCAAAATAATGCTATCGTCCGTATTCAATTTAAACAACGGTGTCATGGTTAAGAGCACTGTGCCGGTACTCCAGCCGCTATACGGAATTTCCGTGCCATCCACCGATTGGATTTCAATGAACTTTAAGTCCTCCGCTGATTCAAAATCAAATGAAGTTTTAACGGCTAAAGAAAATTGTTTCAAAATCGGTTCCAGTTGTTGCGCTAATTGTTCAATCGGATTAGGATTTTCAGTTTTCCAACGCTTATAATTTTCAAAAGCACGCTCACCTTCTTGGGCACTGATGCTAAGGGCTTTGGTAATTTGTTGGCCGTATTTCAATTCTTTGATTTTATACGCGTTGATGTCTTGTAAAATCTCATTCCAAATTTCCAACAGATTATCGGTTTCAAAATCGAACACTTTCAGTGGTTCAGAATGTTGTTGAATTTCGGCAACCGTTTTTAAATAAGAAATCGGATGCGCCGGCTGTTCTTGTATCTGTTGGTTGATATTGGTGATGATTTCAGCCGGAAACGAGACTAGCCTATTTTTACCAACGTAAAACGTTTCTAGAAACTGTTTGGGTGTCATATCCAATGGTTGAAATGTTAGAAAATCCCATAAGAGATTTTTCCCGTAGGTGATTTCTATCCGGCTTTTAATCGCATTAAAACAGCAATTCATCACGATATGGTTCATATTAGCCTGTTGGAACTTTTCCGTTAAAGTGCCTTTTAATAGGTGCTCATGCTCTCTCGTCAGATTCGCTGTCAAAATCGCCCGAATCACATTTAACAAACTGGTTTTCCCAGTACCACTTTGCCCAAGAAGACAAACCTTATTCAAGGGCTTGCCTTCTTTTTGATGTCCTTTGGGATAAGTGAAGTCAAGTGTCAGGTTTTTAAACTGGTTGTAGTCTTTAATCTCTATTTGACTGATTTTCATAGTTTTGTGGGTAGTACCCGATTAAGTATAAGTCGTGATGAGAAACTTTTAATTTCCAGCAAGCATGCCCGTTTGTAGTAGGCGCTTTAGCGCCTTATTGTTTAGGCAAAAAAGTGACTTCAAAAAACAATCCAACCCAAAGGCGCGAAAGAGGGCCATATTCTGATTTGAAAACCTCCAAAATAATTCATGGCCCCAAAACTAGGCTAAATAACCACACACAAAAAATGGTATAACGAGACGGAACGTTATTTACAGTTTACCCCAACAAACAATTTATCGTTCATCAAACCCAAAATCAACCTATTACAAATAACAATAACTTGCAATAAGCCAGAATCCAGAATGAGATTAAATTGTTTGTAAAATTTTCATTTTTCATTTTTCATTTTTCATTTTCCATTAGTATAACAGGGCACGTTCAAAGAGTGATTTGGCGCGTGCGTACTGAGCTAAGTCATTGTAAATTAAGGCCATATTGTTAAGGCGTTGGGCCATATCAGCATGTTCGGCCCCCAACACTTTCTCCCGAATGGCGAGCGCATGTTGATGAAAAGACTCGGCACGAATAGAGTGGCCGTGTTTGTGGTAACATTATCCAAAATTGTTCAAGGTTTCTGCAACCCAAGCGTGTTTTTTGTCTAAGACTTTTTTTCCAATCGCCATCACCCGTTGCAAAAGCGCCTCGGCATGGGCATAGTCTCAATGCCATTAAGTTAAGGAACTCTTTGATTTTGCTATATTTTTATTAAAAAACGCCCGGTCGTGCCATATTTTTATCCCACCGGGTCGTAAGTCATTGTTTTTATTGAAAGTAAAAACTCGGGTACCCCACCCTAACACACACAAAAAATGATTAAAAATCAATAGGTTATATCTTAACTTAATGGCATTGGGGCATAGTCTGCGGTGGTGGTGTACAGTGCCGCGAGATGATTAAGCGTTGGAACAAGCGACTTTAAATAAGGCCAAACGAGTTTTATTTTATATTCAATGATTTAATTAACAGGAATGAGATTATGACAAGACCTGAACTTGAGCGATTAAGCTTTGGCGTGATGGCGGATAAGGATGAGCACCCTCATGTCTTCTCTCATTCAGATCGCTTCTTAGTCGTCGATTTAAAAAATCGCAAAGAAATCGTTGCGCGTGAATATCGCCCTAATCCGTATGCACAAATTTGCAAAGAAAAATATCCGATACCCACCGACCCTGGAGAAAATATTTCAGACGAAGAGCTAGAAATTTACCGGCAGATTGCTGAAATTGTGAAAGATTGTAAATATGCCGGCGGTAAAAACTTTGGGTATTTTGTTAAACTGGCACTAGAAAAAGCCGGAACCGAATCTATGATGCTTTCCTTTGAACCCCAAGGGTGGATTGACTCTCTCATCGAAAATCGGTATATGGCGGGTTATCGGGACTAACAAAAGCCAACCCCGAAGAGGGGGGGAATAATAATTAATGATTAACAATTAATGATTAATTATTAATTAGGCCGAAACCCCGAAGGGGGGAATAATAATTAATGATTAACAATTAATGATTAATTATTAATTAGGGTTCAACCCCAAAGGGGTTGAATGTGAAACGCAGTAACTCGCTACGCGAGATAACATGATGTGATGAAAAGGAGGTTCCAATGGGTTCTAAAACTTGATCCAATTTTTATTCCGCTTCAAATTTAACAAATAAAAATTTAATTATCTCGCTCCGCTCGTTACTACGTTTCATTAATCATTAATCATTAATCATTAATCATTAATCATTAATTATTTTCACCACCCCAAGTGGCACCTTTTCTGCTTTCCACACTCAGCGTCGCGTGGTAACCGAAGTCTGGACGCGGCGCGTCCCGACGCAGAACGCCTTATATACCACATTCTTGAGAAATGAAAAACGAATTTTTAGCTAAAGCGACAGAAAATATTAGCGCAGCTGAGTTGTTATTTGACAATGAATTGTATAATGCTTCAGCCAATCGCGCTTACTACGCGGCCTTTCATGCCGCCATAGCGGCATTAGCAGCGATTGGTGTCGAAACCGAAGCGATTAGTCATCCAGCAGCGCAAAGCCAATTTAATGCCGAGCTAATTCATCGACGTAAAATATATCCAAGTCGTTTAAAGTCCTATTTGAGTCATTTACAAGAGGAAAGAAATACGGCTGATTACAAGCGGGATTCCGTTTCAAAAAAGGTTGCCTCAAGGCAATTAAAAAAAGCCAAGGACTTCGTTGAAACCATTGTACAGGAGATTGAAAAATGATAAATTTCAAACAACAGGAATTAAGTCACCAATTGTTTGACAAGCTCAAGGCACAGTTTCCTGAAATTGAGTTGGTTTCCATTGTGGAAAGCCCTTTTCAGAGAGATAGTATCTGGGTAAATATCATTAAGCCAGAAAATGATGATAGAAGGCTAGAACTCAATGAATTAGCAGCCGACATTTCTACGGATATCTTGATGGATTATGGTTATGAGATTATGATAAGCTCTGCAATAAGAGCAGAACTTGAAAAAAAAGCGGCCTAATTTAAGGCCGGTTTACCTTCAAACCAGGACTCCAAACCCTCGTCCAAACTTTAGTTTGGTAGGAGTCCAAACTTGAGTTGTTTTACAGTCCAAACTTGAATTTGGAGTCCAAAGCTTCAGCTTTGGCAGATGGAGTCCAAAGCTTCAGCTTTGGCAGGCGTCCAAACTTAAGTTTGGCAGGGTGAAATATTTGTGACTGCTTTGAAAATTATGAGTCTGAGACGATTTTCACACAAACAATAACTACAAGGATTGTATATAAAAAATGATTTCTTCGCTAATTTATCGCAATGAAAAAATTCGAGACACTTTTAGCTTTCCTGCATGAAATCAACTAGAAATTTAATAATTAGCTATTCAATCAGCAAATGCTTTTGAGAACAAAAAGTTGACTGACGTGATTTGATGCTCGTTTCGATAATCCCTTATTATATACAATCCTTGTGCATTGTCAGACTAAAAACGTGATCATCGAGTTACAATAAATCGCACAACATTTTTAATCAACAGGAGAAATATGATGAAAACCACGCCAGCAATGCGCTGGTTAAAATGGCGGAGAGCCGGGTTGTTTTCCCTCGCTCTTTTTGGGGCTACCAATCTATATGCAGCCCAAGACAATAAGGGTACGGACTTTATTGTGGGGTTTTTACCTAATGTCTCAAACTACGTTAACCACTCTTTTGATGAAATACATCTCACGAGCGATGTTCCCACGACTGTCACAGTCAAATACCCGGTGAACTCTCCTAGCTTTACCCGGACGGTTTCTGTTTCACCTGGGGCTATTACAACGGTGGCTTTTCCTAACACCAATCCGGCATACAGTTGGAAGTCTAATGTTGTTACCAATAATGCTGTACACGCCTATGCGGATCATGAGTTTACCCTTTATATGGTAAACAAGGCGCACGACACCTCTGATGCGGCATTAGCGTTACCGGTGGATGTGCTGGGTACTGACTACATTGTGATGTCTTATAAGACGACTCAAAATGGTCAAGGCAGTCAGTTCGCCGTCTATGCCACTGAAGACAACACAACTGTGACTATAACACCGTCTGCTTCGTATAGTTCACGTCCAGCCGGTACACCTTTTGTTGTTATCCTTAATAGAGGAGAAGGATACTTTGCACAAGCGAATGTTGATTTCACGGGTACGTTTATCTCTGCAAACAAACCAGTGGGTTTAAGCAATGGTGTTGCCTGTGTCAATGTTGGGAACGGTGCATGTGACCATATCTTTCAGATGACACCTCCAGTGTCAGCTTGGGGAACAAAAGCCCTTGTTTCTGATTTGCCTAATGGTGCTCAGTATCGCATTTTAGCCGCCGAGGATGATACAAGCGTTTCACAAGATGGTTCTCCTGTTTCGAGGCTGGCTGCCGGCAAGTTTCATTTTACCGGTACATTAAGCGGGAATCATGTTTTTGAAGCAGATAAGCCAATTTTGGTAGCGGCTTTTATGGAAGGCGGTGGCGGCATGGGTGATCCTGCCATGGGGAGCTTAGTGCCTCCAGAGCAATTCTTAAATCGCTATACTTTTTCAACGATAGGAGGTGGGCTATTTAGTCGGCACCACTTGCAGGTTATTGTTGACAATACCGAGACGGGTACCATTACTCTCGACGGTTCACCGATTGGTGCGGGCAAGTTTGTGGCGATAGGAGGAACTGGCTATTCAGTTGCTACAATTCCCTTACCTGAAGGTTCGCATAACACGGCTTCTAATTTAGGGCATGGGATTTTTGTGATTGGGCTTGCCAATTTTAACTCTTACCTATATCCGGGTGGTACTCAACTTGGTGGCATCATCATAGGTAACGACACACCTGTTGCTGCCAATGTTAGCGTTGGTGGGACACCGGTAGTAAATAGTGCCTTGACGGTTAGCTATACTTATAGCGATACCGAGGGTGATTTGGAAGGTGCTAGTTCTTTTCAATGGTTAGTGGCTTCTGATGCGGTAGGTACTCACAAAGTGGCAATTCCGGATGCAACCAACAAGTCTTACAGGCCAACCGTCACGGATTTCAATAAGTACATTACTGTTGAAGTCACGCCGGTCGCCCAAACGGGTACGACGGTGGGTACACCGGTTGAAGCGAGCTTTGTAGGCCCGGTGGTTGATAATGATGGCGATGGAATACCTAGTGATACTGACAACTGCCCTGCCGATGCTAATGCCGATCAAGCCAACAACGATGGTGATGCTTTAGGCGATGTCTGTGATACGGATGATGACAATGATGGTGTCAAGGATGGTGCCGATAATTGCCCATTAGTGGTCAATGCAGACCAAACCGATACGGACGGCGATGGGGCCGGCGATGCTTGCGATACCGACGATGACAATGATGGTGTCAAAGACGGTGCAGACAACTGCCCTTTAGTTATTAATGCTGACCAAACTGATACAGACGGCGATGGGGCTGGCGATGCGTGTGATACCGACGATGACAATGATGGTGTCAAAGACGGTGCAGACAACTGCCCATTAGTAGTCAATGCTAAGCAAACCGATACAGACGGTGATGGGGCCGGCGATGCGTGTGATACCGACGATGATAATGATGCTGTCAAAGATGGTGCAGATAATTGCCCATTAGTAGTCAATGCTAAGCAAACCGACACGGACGGCGATGGGGCCGGCGATGCCTGTGATACTGACGATGACAATGATGCTGTCAAGGATGGTGCCGATAACTGTCCATTAGTTGCCAATGCTAAGCAAACCGATACGGACGGTGATGGGGCCGGCGATGCGTGCGATACCGACGATGACAATGATGCTGTCGCTGACAGTGCCGACAATTGCCCATTAGTTACCAATGCCAACCAAACCGATACAGACGGTGATGGGGCCGGCGATGCCTGTGATACTGACGATGACGGTGATGCCGTCAAAGACGATGCCGACAATTGCTCATTAGTTGCCAATGCTGACCAAACTGACACGGACGGTGATGGTGCCGGCGATGCGTGTGATACCGACGATGACAATGATGCTGTCGCTGACAGTGCCGACAATTGCTCATTAGTTGCCAATGCTAAGCAAACTGACACGGACGGTGATGGTGCCGGCGATGCGTGCGATACCGACGATGACGGTGATGGCGTTGCTGACAGTGCCGACAATTGCCCATTAGTTACCAATGCTGAGCAAACCGATACGGACGGCGATGGGGCCGGCGATGCGTGTGATACCGACGATG
>Ga0190315_1001289_pt1 | contig 10329 bp, 10 predicted proteins | sample 48701101_MG_FD_161673 | JGI IMG/M metagenome (GOLD analysis project Ga0190315, IMG submission 161673) | Hydrothermal vent sediment bacterial communities from Southern Trench, Guaymas Basin, Mexico - 4870-11-0-1_MG | ecosystem: Environmental > Aquatic > Marine > Hydrothermal vents > Sediment ...
TCGCTTGGTTAGAAAAATGTCACAGACTTTGGAAAAATTGTGAACGCAAACTAGACACTTCTGCTCAAATGGTGGTTTTAGCCTTTATTTCTTTACTTCTAAAAAGATATTGAACAGGCTCTTAGATACTGCTGCTGAGTGGTCAATCATTGGTGGTAAGTTAGCTGAAAAGACACTTGAAGATAAAACCCTGTCTATTCCAGCTCATATTCCAATTACACTTTCAACCAGATTGGGAAAATTTACCGGCAATGTGCATCGTATTGCTGTTAGTTTACTTGCTGAACAAGGAAGAGGACATGACTTAGAAGTGGATGGTTCCTTTATTGTTATGCCAGATTGGAAAGGCCCAATGGTATTAGGTTTTCATGGTTTTCTTGAAAGAATCTTATTTGCAATTGAGCATGGCGTATCTAGCCAACAACCTGGCTATATTTACTTTGCAAGGCCCTAAGCTTGATCTGATTTTTCTGTTTTAATGTTTCTGTTTTAAGCTTGTGAACAAATTGAACTTACTTATAGCCTTCAATTTTTTTTCAACATTCCAGGTTCAAGTTTTTGCGCACAAAAACTTTAACCTGGAATAGAGATCACAGAGAAACACAGAGTTTCACAGAGTCACTCCTCAACTCTCTGTGGCCCTCTGTGCCCCTCTGTGATCTCGGTGTTGCGTTAAAAACGCAACCCTAAAGCGATTTAACCAGCCGTTTTGAATTGTTCTAAAATCCCTTCCAACCTTTGACAACGTTCTGAAAAATAAGCGATTTATATAAAAATGTTCAATTTATCCTGCCCCGCTAACCGATAATCCTTTGGGTGCATTTGAATCAGGTTGATAATGGCTTGTGGTTCAACGTTTGTCTTCTCATTAAATAAGATATAACCCCCTTTGCTGCCAAAATCGATTTTACGAATCCCTAAAGGCGTGGCTTTCAATTTGATTTCGGCTGTTCTGATTAACGCTTTCGCGGGTTGAGGCAGTAAGCCGAAACGATCTATCAATTCAACTTGTATCTCATCCAAGCTGTGTTCATCGGGGGCATTAGCAATCCGTTTGTACAGGATTAAACGGGTATGCACATCGGGTATGTAATCGTTGGGTAATAAGGCAGTGGTATATAAATTGACTTCGGTGTTGTGTGAAACGGGCTGTTCTAAATCCGGTTCTTCTCCCGATTTGAGTGCATTGACGGCGCGTTCGAGTAGTTCGGTGTATAAGCTATAACCGATTTCTTGTAGGTGCCCGCTTTGTTCACCACCTAATAATTCGCCGGCACCGCGGATTTCTAAATCATGGGTGGCGAGTGTGAAGCCGATCCCTAATTCATCTAATGCGCCTATTGCGTCGATTCGTTTTTGGGCATCTTTTGTCATCGCTTGACGCGGGGGTACGAGTAAATAGGTGTAAGCACGGTGATGTGAGCGCCCGACTCTTCCGCGTAATTGGTATAACTGCGCTAAACCCAGTTTGTCGGCACGGTTGATTATGATCGTGTTGGCTGTGGGTACGTCAATCCCGCTTTCAATAATCGTGGTACACACTAAGACGTTAAAACGACGGTGATAGAAGTCTTGCATGACTTTTTCAAGTTCACGTTCTCGCATTTTGCCGTGGGCAATTTGTACTCGTGATTCGGGTACCAGCTTTTCTATTTCTAATGCCATCTTCTCTATCGTGCTAATGTCATTATGTAGAAAATACACTTGCCCACCGCGTTTTAATTCGCGCATTATGGCTTCAATAATCAAGGGCCCTTGCCATTCTCTGATAAAGGTTTTGATGGCTAAACGGCCGGCCGGTGGGGTGGCAATGATGGATAAATCCCGTATATTGGATAGGGCCATATTCAAGGAACGGGGAATGGGTGTCGCGGTGAGGGTGAGAATATCGACTTCTGCTCGTAGCGATTTAAACCGTTCTTTTTGTTTCACCCCGAAACGGTGTTCTTCGTCAATAATAACCAGGCCTAAGTTTTTGAATTGAATACTATTTTGTAAAAGCTTATGGGTGCCGATGATGATATCGGCTTTGCCTTCTGCAATCGCTTTTAAGGAGACGGTTTGTTGTTTTGTCGTGCGAAACCGTGAGAGTTGTTCAATACGCACGGGCCAATCGGCAAAACGATCTTGGAAATTTTGAGTGTGTTGTTGGGCAAGCAAGGTGGTGGGCACTAAGACGGCGACTTGTTGTTCATCCATGACGGCTATAATTTAATCGGGTCCACTGATTCATGATGAAGGCCTCCCTTTGATATAATTTTTCTCCCATAATTCACTCAGTGAATAATCATCCAACCATTTTGAAAGTTCAAAAGCATTTAAACGGTTAAATAAGGAGACTTCATTCATTCTTTGAGTGACAATCACATCTTCCGCTTGAAATTGATCAAGCAAATTGATCGCTTGCGTCGATAAACTGATTTGGTTTGATTTAGAGAAAGTACGGATTAAGCTACCTAAAATGTTGATAGCAAAAGGATGTAAGCCTAATTCTGGTTCATCAATAATAATGCTTGTCGGTGGTTGAAGCAAAACCGTGGCAAAACAGATAAATCGAAGGGTTCCATCAGAAAGATGATGTGCCGTCAAGGGAAAATCGCTCCCTTTTTCGCGCCATTTTAAGAGGATAGAAGAGCTGTCTTCTAAGGTGGGTTTTAAAATAAAATCACCCAAAAATGGGGCGACTTTTTGCACGGTCAGACAAATAGCTCTATATTGCTTGTCATGTTTGAGTTTCAATTTAGAGAGAAATGCGGCTAAGTTGCTGGCATCGGATCGACAAGAGGCGTAATCATGAATAGAGCCAACTTGTTTGACTAAAGCCGTTCGACTGGTATCGTGAAAATGATAAACCTGCCATTGCTTGATGATCGATATAATACGATTGGCTAAGTCGTTATCATAAAATTTAGCCAAATTCGATTCTGAGTGTCCAACGCCTAAATGGGTACGATAAGGTTTTTGACTCTCGTTTTGAGAAGTTAAGATTTCGTCGGTAAAAATAAAGCGATTGTCGGTAATGGGTTCAAGCCGAAATTGATAGCGATGAGTACCTAGTTCTTGTGGGCTTCTATTGCTTCTGTATGCTTTCGACCATAATGTAAAAAGACTTCGGCAAAACCATTTTTAGACACGAAAAGGCTTAATTGCTCATTAACGATGGCGTTCAAGAACTGAAAAAAGGAGATGTTGTGGACTTTCCAGTGCCATTGGCCCCAATAAAAACATTCAAGTTATTTAAGTCAAGTTCGGTTTGTTTAATGGATTTATAACCTTTTAAAATCAATTTGTTGAGTCGTATCATGTTAATAATCAAATCAAAAAACTTGTCTTTGTGCGTTTTTAACCGGAAAAACACCTGATTCGGCTTTTTGAATATTCCGTACTAAAACCGAAAGTCAATTAAAATGAGTTTAGTTTAAATTGTATGACATCCAAAATCAACGAGCCATTTTTAGATTTCCAGAATTGTGAGGTAATATTTAACAAGAATGGTCTGGTTTGTCAGGAATTATCGGGGAATGAAGGGTAGGATTTTTGGGGTGATGGAAGCATGGTATTGCTGGGTGGCTAAATGGAAATGGGGCTTTTTTAATCGTGTGGATAGTTTTTGAAAGCGCATGGTGGGAGTGGATTATCTTTTGAAATATGGTGCCAGAAGATGGCCCAATTGAATCAAAGTCAGGTGGTAGGCAAGAGGTTGCCTACCAACGAAGAATTGAGAAAACGTGGTATGTCCCCTATTTTCTCTATTTTCTTTTGAAGTTGTTGGACTTCGTTCCTCAGTCCAACCTACGCGGGCTTGCCATGAATCATCTTTTTAATTTGTGACAGACATTATTAGTCTCACATTAATTTTACTCTGACCCCAATTATTCTGACCCCAATTATTCCAATTATTTCTTTTCTACTCTGACCCCAATTATTTCTTTCTACGCTCGCTACGTGCCGCTGATGGGCACGATTATGGGCAGGGGTTTGTGCGGGAGTAAGAAAGAGAAAACTTGGTCTGTCCCCTATTTATCATACTACCCACCCTACATTAACCCATGCTACGCTTGCTTTATCTTTCCTTCTTTGTACTTTGCTAAAATAGTGTTCAACAATTCAATTGAATAAAACCGCTTATTTTTCAATAAAGCTTCAAATAGTGGTTTTAGTTCTGAAATGATGTTTTTATCTTTTGCAACTGATAATACTCCAATTGTTCCAATACAGTTTATTCCAAAGTTTTCAGCAATCTTTCGAGCTTTTCTGTCATCAATTAACAAAAAATCAGCATTTAATTCTTTGTATAAGATTACACATTCTGATTCGCCGTAATCCATCAAAAAAGATAAATTGTTAAAACCTTTGATCTGTTGCGTTTTGTCGTTGAAGAATTTATAAATTCTTGGGTAGTGGTCTGTTGTTTTATCTAGTGTTATTTCTTTCCAAACAGCAAGAGGAATTCTTATGTGATCAAATAACAAATTTAATATCTCAAGTTGATCAATAATAGCTAATGAAAATATTGCGCCGGAATCGGCAATAACCAGCCCATTTTTATGATTATTTAAGCTTTTCGATATCATCAATTACATCACCTATCGTTAAGTTTGATATTGGCACTTTATTTTCCGATAAAATGGTTTCAAATTGTAACCTTGGAAGTCCTGATATCTGTGCCGCTTTTCCAATAGTAAGTTTCTGTAATTTATAAAGCTGAATAGCTAATGCAATCTTAATTCGTTGCTTTAGTTCATTTTCTGTTTCATTCAATGCCAGAAGAATATCAGCCGGGAAGTCTATAGATACGGTTTGTGTATTCATATCTTTATCGTTTTATAGTCAATTAAAAAATTCTTAGAGAAAAAAAATGGGGCAAGCGGGCGGATAGAAACGTGCCCAAATTAGAGAATCGTGCCGATAGCGAACCCACCCTACGCTAACTGCCTTTCTTACTCACCCCTTTCTTACTCTACGCTTGCTTATTTTGCGTTAACCAAGGGTAACAATTAAGTGCGCTTTTTAGTGAAAAATATCACAACCGTAACCATTAATATCAAAAAAAGAATTGAAATAGCTTATGAACCAACTACTGTTCAACTCATTACTACTGTTCAACTCATTTACAAAATTTTGAAGGCGAGTTTGATCACCTTTATATTGTCTATAAAGATGCCAAAACTCATCCGTTTTTTCTGTCTGTTCTTCAGACATATCAAGAGAGCTTAATTTTTGGAAAAGTAAAGAAGTGCCATTAAGCAGTTCGTTGTAAGCACTCAGTGCTTCTTTTACCTTCTCCAGAGTTTTTGGACTATTTTTGATAGTCGTGTTTTGAGTTTGTGACAATGACAAAATGATCTGTTGTTCTATCTTTAATCTTGTGAAGTATCTGACTAAAATTAAAGTTAAAGTAGCGACTGCATGTTCCTCTACCTCTTGTTTAGAAGCAATCTTAACCAACTCTCTGAGATGAGATTCTTTCGATAATCCATCATGGAAACGAAACATTATCTTATCCAGATAGACAACAAATGCCAATGGTATGATAGGATTATCAGGTTCAGCTAAGATAGCATAATTAAAAAAATTCTGTGTTAGGTGGCTAATATCAACTTTTTCTTCATACAAACCACTTACAGCATAAATAAGGGCAGGCAAAGTCCTTTTTATTTGTTCCATTCTTGCTCTCTTGATTACTAGCAATGCAAATAGCTTTGCTTTGGTATACTCATGATGATTCATGTATAACAAAGCAAGCAAAGTATCAAGTTGAAGAGATTCTTTCTGACTCAAACTGGACCAATTGGAAGTCTTAATATATTGAATGGCGTTCTCAATAATTGTTTGGTTGTAAGGACTTGAATAAGAAGAATCCTTATCTATTTTTTCCAAGATTTCAATAGCCTCCTCATAAATATCAGAGCCATCTGTATTTCTTGGCAAAGGCAATGTGACCATTTCTTTGCTCTGTTTGACAAATTGCGCTTGGCTATAAGCGGTTACTGCCGTATTGATAGTATAATCAAATACCATTTCTGTTCCAAAAGTCAAAGCCGCAGTAATAATAGTCGCACCACCTACCATTCCAAACCCACCTGCTGCGATAGCACCACCACCCAATAATGCCAGTCCTGCATTGGTAGCAACAACACCAGAATAACCCATCATAGTACCTACATAAGTTCCTATTGAGACAACAATAGGAGACGCAGTACCTCCAGAAAAAAATATAACAGCCCCCGCTATGAATGCGAGTGAAAAGCCAATAAGTACGCCCCAGAAACCGAAACCACCAGATTCTGTGTAAAAGCTTTCAAATGTTGCAACTTCTCCAGCATAGATAGGACTAGCCGCAACAACTAACATGAGCATTAACAAAAAATAGTATGCTTTTTTCAGGGTAAAATTTCTGAGAGAAGTTTGAGTTGGATTATTTGTTCTTCAGGAGAACCAACGATAAATTGAACACCTCGTTTATCCGCTTCATATTGCAACATTTTTATATGTTGAGGGCTTGGCTGATGCGTAAATGAGAATACAGGGACAACATTATCAGAAGAATTTACTTTCCTATATTGAACCAGTGTATCCAAGTCAGCCCGGTATTTAACCATCGAAATTTTTGTGGTTGATGAGTAGTTTTTTGCTTCAACGGCAAAAGTCTTGTTTCCCTTTTTTAGCACGATGTCAATATCGGTGGGGGCTTTTTTTATCCCATCGACAAATTTTTGCCCTATGCCTGAAACCTTGAAACCATGCATGGTGGCATTATCTGCAATCCTTAATTCATTTAAATGTCCTGCTGTTCCAGCCGGATTATTTCCAATCACTTTGCCCAGTGTTGTCCGAAATCCTTGAGTGCCAGTGAGTCTAGTAAACATGGCTTCTGCTTCTTTCCTAGACATTTTGTGTTGCTGAATAGCTATTCTCATATAAATATCTTCCAGCACATCATTAGGCAAATTTAATTTACCTAGAGTTTGTCCGACTCTTTTTGTTCCGTTGGCTTCACTAGCAAGCTTAGCAAACCGGATGATTTCATCATCTGGTAATGCTTTAGAACTTTTAGAGATTTTAGCAATGTTTATTATTGCCTTACCTGCGGAAGTCCAAAAAGCATTAGCATGAAATGAACCCAAAAACAGAAAAATTAAGATGAGTGGAATTATCTTTTTCATATTGTACCTCTAAAAAAATTATTTCCATTCCTATCACTCCAGCATTAAGTGAAAACATAGTACGAAACTCATCATCACAAATATTCAAGATTGGAGTATTGGAAATGAAAATTATAACAATTTTAACTGAAATAACATAGAATAAAAAGGAGGCAGTAGCTTTTCATGCTTTTCATACGGCCCATTTCTTTCTATATCTTTCACGACTTTTTCTCTCATGCGAATTAATTTTTTGTGGTTTAAGTCTGATATCTTTCTCATATAATCCGCTTTTTTAAATGCTTCAGTGCCCTCCTTATGTTTAGGTAAAATTTCCAAGGTTAAATCATCATAGACAAAATAGTCTTCGATATCCTTAACATTTGTTACTGGTGGCATCTCTTTATCAGTACACAGACAAAGATAATGTTCCCCATAAGAAGCCGGCCCACTCGTTTTATGCCATTGGGCATAACACACGTCGTTTCTCCATTCTATATTGTAGCCTACTCGCCATCCGGTACCCAAATGTGGTGGCACAAACCTAAAATATTTTCCCAGTTGGTTTGTGGATACCAGCCGGCACAGCAAATTTATAGTCGTCTGAGTTTTGACAAACGCTAGGGCAGGCTGGGGAATAACGTCGTGGTATTTCAATCCACTTCATATCAGCTTGGGCTGCGAATGAAAGGCCCATGCCCAGTGTACCCAATAAAACGACCAACAATAACTTTATATCCAACATAAAAGTTATACCCTTTTTAAAATTTTGATAATTAAAGATCAAATTAAATTTATGAGCCTATATTATCTCCTTTTAATGTACCCAGTACGGATGAAACGAAAATTCATTTCACGCGTACAAGGGCAACCACAAGGGATTGCCCCTACACGGATGCAAGGTAATTCTCTATGCAGCACATTTTAACAAGTGATAGATGGTTGTTAAGCTTTCAATATTTTTAGAAATATTTTTTCTTCCCCCTTCCCATTTTAATCGCCAGCGCATTATTTGGGCTTTGATATCGTATTCGCCATAACTCAAAATGATTTTAAAGGCATACTGTTCGGTGGGTATAGCTTTCATTAACAGAAAAATTGACCACTTTTTTATCGCTTTTTTTATCGAATTAACAATTGTTCGCTATCAACTTTCGCAATAATACTCAGTGATTCAGTTATCGGCAATATTTCCAAGTCATTTCTTATGGCACCCCATATAAATGAATGTCAAGATTTTTTTTGAGTTCTTATGCGCAAGCCACTTTAGAAAAGTGTCGAACATCGGTGAGTGTTAAAACGCCCGTCAATTGGGCACTTTGAGTTTTTTCCAAATGCGTTGCTTATGCCTTATTTTATTGGGTATAAACTATAAGTATTTGTATCATTTAACCGTCACAATTATCTCTATATTGGATTATTTTAGATTTTTACTAAAAAAACTAAACGCCATCTAAAATTCAAATTTCTGCTTGTTAGGCATCAAATTAACGCGCTCATATTTGCGTTTTAAGGCCTCTTTTTAGGGTAAGTAGGGGTAAGAGGAACCCCTTCGCCTGAAATCGTCTCTAAGGGCAGTTTTTTGAGAAGTGGCTTTTTTAAAGGCCTTCCGAATGGCGAATTATGAATTATGAGTTATACTTCAGACGTTCAAATGATTGGTATTGGGCAACCACAAGGGATTGCCCCTACAATTGCGCCCTTTTAATTCAAAAATCCAAAACTCACTTCATATCGGCGAAGGCAACGTTTGAAATACCCAAGCTTAGTACACTCATGATTAAGAGGTTGGTAAAAGTATTTAACTTCATACATTTATCCTTATCAGTTATCAGTTATCAGTTATTGCAGTTAATGGCAATCATAAATAATTGTCTATACCAAAGAATTTTTGCCGTCTTATAAGATAGTACGACATCAAATGAAGATCACACTCCCATCGAGGTTTTTCGATAACGAATTTGTCGCGCCACAAGCTATGTCTCTATCATAGCGAGTATCTCATTTTTAACAAATAACAGGTTTTTGTAGATGGCTTTTAAATCTTCTATTTTGGTTGAATCGAAGTTTTGCGAGATAAAATAGTGATATTTATGACGTTCCAATTTCTCCAAGATAACAAAATGCCAATTGCCACCGGTAACATAAGCCCCTTTGATGAATTTCCAATCGTTTAATTCAACCGCGCTAATCAGTTCGGCTAACAGTTGTGGTCTTGGATTGCCATACTCTTCATGTCTTTTAAACTCTTGAATAAAAAAATACGGTTTTTTGCTTTCGACTAACCCTTCACTGACGACAAAATCGACGGTACCCTTTAAGATAAATTGATCTGTGGCATAGCTCATGGGTAGTTCATAAAAGCCGCGTATTTCCTTATCTCTATTAAGAAAATCAATTTGGTTCAGCAAAGGAATTATGTAATAGACTTTCAAATCTTCTTCATAATAGTCCTCTATTAAGCCGCTATTTTTCTCGATGAGCTTCTGTAAATACCTAACAGTATCTTCGGTTAAGCAAATATCATTATTAAACCAATTATTGAAAATCAAAGGACTTAATTTTTTTTCAATTTCAAATAACTTTTTTAACTCAATATCCCTGATTTTACTGTATTGGTAAGTAGGAATCTGATTTTCATCTTCTCCCTTTAAAATAGCAACTTGTTTTTTTAATTCTTTTATCTCTTTTTTAAGTTGTTTTAATTCAATTTCACTGTTCATATAAATGTCCTTAAAAGGCCCTTCCCCTAACCCCTCCTGATGGGTAGTCCCTACAAACCAATGGAGGTGTTCAAATAGTGGGAATTGAGATGTATTAAAAGCCACGGAATGACACTTCAATGCACGGAATATTTTTCCGTGTTTTTCCGTGGCAAAATCGAACCGAAGCCACTCACACAAGTCATTGATTTGTAAGACCACCATGGGTTTGTAGGGACTACCCACAATCGCATAATAACCGTAAAAAATATATTGATTTAGGGATTAGCAAAACGAGGGAAAATTTCTAATCGCACAATCTGATATTATTTATTAAAAAAAATAAATGTCAAGCTTTTTTTTCACCTTTTTGAAAAGATTTAACTTGCTGTCAATTTTGTGATACAAAACAAAGCCGCCTTGACGCACAACGCAAATAATCCAAATCATCACAGGATTATTGTTTATAGCAGGCCATTTTT
>Ga0190315_1001290_pt1 | contig 10328 bp, 7 predicted proteins | sample 48701101_MG_FD_161673 | JGI IMG/M metagenome (GOLD analysis project Ga0190315, IMG submission 161673) | Hydrothermal vent sediment bacterial communities from Southern Trench, Guaymas Basin, Mexico - 4870-11-0-1_MG | ecosystem: Environmental > Aquatic > Marine > Hydrothermal vents > Sediment ...
GCCACTTTTCGTATCGCTCTTCCAGCAGCTGGTCCAGGCTCTTCTTCAGAAGTTCTCCAAGATGACGCCGGATAACCCTCCTAAGGATGGCGGCGGCCCTTTTGTGATCCCTGTGGGCTCCCCCCAGGGGTTCTTTCACGATCTCGTCAATAACCCCCAGCTTATAGAGGTCTTGGGCGGTGATGCGCATGGCTTCGGCGGCCAAAGGGGCCTTGGCGGCGTCCCTCCACAGTATAGAGGCACACCCTTCGGGAGAGATCACGGCGTAGATGGCGTTTTCCTGCATAAGGAGTCGGTCACCTATTGAAAGGGCCAGAGCCCCTCCACTCCCACCTTCTCCTGTGACAGAGACCACGATAGGCACTTTGAGCTGGGACATCTCGTAAAGATTATAGCCTATGGCCTCTGCCTGTCCCCTTTCTTCGGCTCCCATGCCAGGATAAGCCCCCGGCGTGTCTATGAAGGTGAGGACAGGAAAGCCAAACTTCTCTGCCAGTTTCATCACCCTCAGGGCTTTTCGATACCCTTCGGGATGGGGCATGCCAAAGTTCCTATCAATGTTCTCTTTGGTGGAGCGGCCCTTTTGGTGGCCTATGACGGCTACAGTCATACCCTCAAACTTGGCCAAGCCTGCTACTATAGCCTTGTCGTCGGCGTACCTTCGGTCTCCCCTGAGCTCTATGAAGTCGGTGGTCATCTCCCGAATGTAATCCATGGTGTAGGGCCTCATTGGATGGCGGGCCACTTGGACCCTTTGCCAGGGGGTGAGCTTGGAGTAGGTGTCCCTGAGGAGCCGCTTCAGCTTCTTCTGGAGCTTTTTTATCTCTTCGTCCAGGTCTACTTGACTACCTTGGCCGATACTCCTTAGCTCGGCTATTTTCTCTTCTAGGTCTTTTATGTTCTTTTCGAAGCCTAGTGGTTGAACAGTCATGGTCTCTCTTTATACCCGTTTGGTGTCCTATGTTCAAAGGGGGCAAATACCTTGGTCTTTTAACTTTTGACCTTTAGCCTTCTGCCTTCCCTTTTTACCCCTTTACCCTTGCATCTCCACCACCCGTCCTTTGCCTAGGATGTTCTCCATCTCTTGCCGTAGCTTTTCTCCTGGTGCGACGGTGAACTCCCGGTCGGCTTCTATTTCCACCATGGTTCCCTGGGGTGAGAGGAACCGGAAAATGAGGATACAGTTTCCTGGGTGGGCTCGGACCACTTCCCAGAGGCGATCTATGGTCTCTTCTTCTAGGTTGTCCAGGGGCACTTCTATCAGGACTTTGCCTCTCTTTTTGGGGCCCTTAGATGGCGTAGGGGCTTTAGGTGCTTCTTTCAGGGCCTCTCTCAGGAGGAGGACTTCCTGGGCGGTCACTTTTTTCTCTTCTCCTTGGGCATCGGTGGTTACCTTGCCTTTCACCACAATGGGCTCATCTAGGAGGAGAAGCATGCCCACTTGGCTGTAGAGATCGGGGAAAACTACCACCTCTGTTCTGCCCTCCCGGTCTTCCAGCTGGACAAAGGCCATGCGCTTTCCGTCCTTCTTGGTGGCGATTTCTCGAAAAGAGGCCACCATGCCTCCCAGAATCACTTCGTCGCCCTCCGATGCCCTTTCCAGTGCCTCCTGAATGGTGCCCGGTACCACCTTCCCCAGGTCCTTCTGGTACAGGTCTAGGGGGTGGCCAGTGACGTAGAAACCCAGGGCTTCCTTCTCCATGGCCAGGAGTTCCCTGGATGATGGGGGAGGCGTTTCGAGGTAGACTTCTTCCACCTCTCCTAGAGAGTTTTCCTGATCCAGCTCAAAGAGGGTTCTCTGTAGTTTGGCCCTTTTGGCCAGTTTTTGGCCTGCTTCCATGGCGTGATCCAAGGCCTCCAAGAGGGTGTTTCTATCTCTGCCCAGAGAATCCATGGCCCCGGCCTTGATGAGGCTTTCTATCGTTTTTCGATTCACCCGTCTCAGGTCCACCCGGCAGCAGAAGTCGTAGAGGGATTTGAAGGCCCCACCCTTTTCCCTGGCTTCCAGAATGGCCTCGACGGCCGATTCTCCCACGTTCTTTATGGCAGCCAGGCCGAAGCGAATGGATGAGCCTTTTACCGAGAAGGTGATGACACTCTCGTTGACATCGGGGGGAAGGACCCGGATATTCATCTCCTTGCATTCCTGGATGTACTTGTAAATCTTGTCAGTGTTCCCCATGTCTCCCGATATGAGGGCTGCCATGAACTCCACGGGATAGTGTGCTTTGAGGTAGGCGGTCTGATAGGCGATGAGGGCGTAGGCCGCCGAATGGGACTTGTTGAAGCCGTATTTGGCGAAGTTTTCCATGAGATCGAAGATGTGCTCCGCGTCTCTTTTGCTTACGCCCCTTTCCATGGCCCCCCGGACAAAGGCCTCTTTCTGTTTCAGCATGACGTCCATCTTCTTCTTACCCATGGCCCGGCGCAGCAGATCTGCCTGGCCCATGGTGAAGCCTGCCAAGCGGCTGGCGATTTGCATTACCTGTTCTTGGTAGAGAATCACACCGTAGGTTTCGGCCAGGATGTCCTCCAGCTGGGGCAGGGGGGGCTTCCATTTGACCCGGCCGTGTTTTCTGTTGATGAAGTCCTCCACCATTCCTGAGCCCAGGGGGCCAGGGCGGTAGAGGGCCACCAAGGCGATGAGGTCTTCGAACCTGGAGGGTTTCAACTTTTTGATGAGCTCCCTCATGCCTGGGGACTCTAGCTGGAAGACTCCTAGGGTCCGGCCCTCCTCCAGGAGGCGGTAGGTTTCGGGGTCGTCCAAGGGCAGATGTTCGATGTCCAGTTTTTCCCCCCTGAAGCGCTCAACGAGGTCCAAGGCCATGCGGATGACCGTTAGGGTCTTGAGCCCCAGAAGGTCCATCTTGAGTAGGCCCAGCTCTTCCAGTTCGTCCTTGGCGTATTGGGTCACCACCTCATTGTCGGTACCTCGGTACAGAGGCACGTACTCTGTTAAAGGCTCGGGGGTGATGACCACCCCAGCAGCGTGGGTGGAGGCGTGGCGGGAGAGTCCCTCCAGTTTTTGGGAGATCTCTAGAAGCTCTCTCACTTGGGGATTTTCCTCCATTATCTCCCTGAGCTGGGGCACCTCCTCAATGGCCTTGGCCACAGTCATGTTGATACCGGGGCCGCTGGGGATAAGCTTGGCGATGCGGTCTACGTCTTTGTATGGTACTCCCATGGCCCTGCCCACGTCCCTCACCACCGCCCGGGCCGATAGAGTTCCGAAGGTGATGATCTTGGCTACATTGTCTTTTCCGTACTTCTGGCGCACGTACTCTGTCACTTCGTCCCGGCGGTCCATGCAGAAGTCTATGTCTATGTCGGGCATGCTCACCCGCTCTGGATTTAGAAACCTCTCGAACAGAAGGTTATAGGGTAGGGGGTCTATGTTGGTAATGCCCAGGGCATAGGAGACCAGAGAACCTGCCGCCGAGCCTCTACCGGGTCCCACCGGAATGCCTTTCTCCCGGGCGAATCGCACGAAGTCCCACACGATGAGGAAGTACCCAGAAAACCCCATGTCTTTAATGATGGCCAGTTCTTCCTTGAGACGCTCCTGGTACTCCCCCCACTCCTTTTGGGGGTGGAGTTCCCCCTTCTCTTTGCGTCTTTCCAGTCCCTGCCAGGCTAGGTGTTCCAGATAACTGTCCAGATCGTACCCCCGAGGCACCCGATAGACGGGGAGGTGGAGCTGGTGGAACTGGAACTCAAACTGGCACCGGTTGGCGATCTCCCATGTATTGTCTATGGCTTCCTCCAAGTGGGAGAAGAGGTTTCTCATCTCCTGGGGACTTCTGAGGTAAAGCTGGTCTGTGGACATCTTCAAGCGATCCTGATCCTGGACCAGCTTGCCTGTCTGGATGCATAGCAGTACGTCGTGGGCATGGGCGTCCTGGGGATCTAAATAGTGGCAGTCGTTGGTGGCTACCAGGGGGATGCTTATCTCCCGGGATATGGCGATGAGCTCCCGGTTCACCTCTTCCTGTTCGGGTATGCCATTGTGCTGGATTTCCAGATAGAAGTTGTCTTCCCCCATGATCTCCAGGTACTCTCGGGCGGCTTCCCTGGCCCCTTCCACGTTCCCCTGGAGGATACGATGGGGAATTTCTCCTTTGAGACAGGCAGACAGGGCGATGAGCCCTTGGGAGTATTCTTGTAGAATCTCTTTGTCTATTCTGGGCTTGTAGTAAAAGCCTTCTAGGTGGGCTGCCGAGACCAACTTCACCAGGTTCCTATAGCCCACCTCGTCCTTCACCAATAGAATGAGGTGGTAAGAGGCGTCGGTGAGACCTTTATGACTGGTTTTCTCCAGTCTGGACCCGGGGGCTATGTAGATTTCGCATCCAATTATGGGGTGGATACCCACCTCTTTTGCTCTTTTGTAGAAGGGCACCGCTCCGAACATGTTGCCATGGTCTGTGATGGCTAAGGCTTGAAAGCCCAGTTTAGAAGCCCGTTCGAAGAGCTTGGGGATGGTGATACTGCCGTCCAGAAGGCTGTACTGGGTGTGCAGGTGAAGATGGACGAATTCTCCCATTTTCTCCTCCTCTGGTTGGTGTCATTCTTTATAGTGGGTTGTCCTTTTGGCTGCAATGAGGGCTCGGCCGCTTCCGGAATTTTAGAGGGGAGGCCGGTGGCGTCAAAGGGTTTGTCAGGGAGTAATGGGTGAGCCCTTGCGAGGAGGGGTGAGAGGGTGCTAAGACCCCTGGAAACCAAGGGTAAGGCGTGAGGTGGAAGGCGGCAGGGGAAGAGCGAAGGGGTGAAAATGAAAGGTTGGTGACCAGTCCCCAATGGTTAGCTCTCGGATCCCTGGACCGAGATCTATTGAGAGAGGTGGAGTATGGCTTTGGTTTTTAACTGTCCTCATTGTGGAGGGCAAAACTTTGTGGCTCCCGAGCGGCTGAACCACAGAGAGAAGCCCGTGGTGTGTTGGATCTGTAACATGACCATTTCCTGGACATTTCTGGAGAGTCTGGCAGAGGGAGGAAGGGAGATGGAGGAAGGAGAAAAGTTGTCTGTGGAAGGAGAAGAAGAATGAAGTACAGGTGGCGGGAAGCCGTGATAGTGGCCTGTCTTCTGATCTCTCTCTTCTGGGTGTCTGGTCTGAGGGCCCAGCCCCAGGGAGGGGTGAGGGGTGTGGCCCAGCAGGTGATCAACAGTGGAGGTTACACCTATGTGGTGGTGAAAGGCGATAAGGGTGAGGTTTGGGTGGCTCTGCCTCCTGTTCAGGTGAAGAAGGGCGATAAGGTGGAGGTAGCCCCTGGTGATGCTATGGTAATGAGAGACTTCAAGAGCCGGAGTTTGAATCGCACCTTTGAAGAGATTCTCTTTGCCTCACGCATCAAAGTAAACGGCCAGTGGCAGCCGTCGGGGGGTGATTTTCGTGGTGTTTCCAGGGCCATGAGGGGAGGCGTGGCCTCTTCGGGGGTGGCCCCTTCTTTCCAACTGCCTGGGGAAAAGAAGGTGGTTCCTTCTCACGGAGGAGGCGGTTCTTTCCATGGCGGGTCTCCCCACGGTGGTATGGGTTTCAAGGTGGCCTTTCCCCCCAAGGGTTCCATAAGGCCCCCCAAAGGGGGGTACACCGTGGCTCAGCTCTATGAGAAAGCTAGAGAGCTCAACGGCAAAGAGGTGGTGGTGAGGGGCAAGGTTGTAAAGTTTCTTCCCGATATTATGAGAAAGAACTGGCTCCACATCGCCGATGGTTCGGGCAAGGACGGCAAAGCGGAGATCACCGTCACCACTCAGACCGTGGTCAAGCCGGGCGACATTGTAGTGGTGAAGGGCAAGCTGGCTGCCAATAAAGATTTTGGATACGGCTATTTCTACAAAGCTATCATCGAAGACGCCCGGGTGAAGGTGGAGGAGAAGTGAGGACCCTTTGGGGTTCCCGGGGAAGGAGTTAACCCTTAGTAAGGCTTTTTGGAAGCTGGCTCTTTTTGATCTCTAAATGTCAAATTTTTTTGATCACCCTCTTGACAACCTGAAACCTTCTTCCTATTAAAACCCACCGGAATTGGCACTCTATTCTTGAGAGTGCTAACAAGGTGAAAAAATCCAGTCTTATAAGGAGGGAGTGGTATGAAGGTGAAGCCTCTTCACGACAGGGTCTTGGTGAAACCTTTCGAGGAGGAAGAGGAGAAGACCAGCGGTGGGATTATCATCCCCGACACGGCTAAAGAAAAACCCCAGAAGGGCGAAGTGGTGGCCGTGGGCGACGGCAGAATTCTGGATAACGGCCAAAAGGTGCCTATGTGTGTCAAGGTAGGGGACAAGGTGATTTATGGTAAGTATGCTGGTACCGAAGTGAAGATTGAGGGTGAGAAGTACCTGGTTATGAGAGAAGACGACATTTATGCCATTGTGGAAGAATAAAAACTTTTTTAGGAGGTGAAAGGTATGTCTGCCAAGGAACTCCTTTTCGGGGATGAGGTTAGAGGGAAGGTCGCCAAGGGTGTAGACCTCTTGGCTGAAGCTGTGAAGGCCACTTTGGGTCCCAGGGGTAGGAATGTGGTTATTGAGAAGAAGTTTGGCTCTCCTGTTATTACCAAGGACGGAGTGACTGTGGCCAAAGAGATCGAGCTGGAGGACAAGTTTGAGAATCTGGGAGCCCAGTTGGTGAAGGAGGTGGCTAGCAAAACCTCTGATGTGGCTGGTGATGGTACCACCACAGCTACCGTATTGGCTCAGGCTATTTTCAAAGAGGGCATGAAGAACGTCACCGCTGGTGCTAATGCCATGAGCCTCAAGAGGGGTATTGACAAGGCCGTGGACGCTGCGGTGGAGCAGCTCAGGAGCATGAGTAGAGAGGTCCAGGATCGCAAAGAGATTGCACAGGTGGCTGCCATTTCTGCTAACAATGACCAAGAGATTGGCGATCTCATAGCTGATGCCATGGAGAAGGTGGGCAAGGACGGTGTCATCACCGTGGAAGAGGCCAAGGGTCTTGAAACCACCCTGGAGGTGGTGGAGGGAATGCAGTTCGATAGGGGCTACCTTTCCCCCTACTTCGTCACCGATCCAGAGAAGATGGAGGCCGTTCTGGAGGACCCCTACATCCTAGTCCATGAGAAGAAGATCTCCAACCTCAGGGATATGTTGCCTCTGCTGGAGGAAGTAGCTCGCTCTGGCAAGCCCCTGTTGGTCATCGCCGAAGATGTAGAGGGCGAGGCTCTGGCCACTTTGGTTGTGAACAAGCTCCGTGGCACCCTCAACGCCTGTGCTGTGAAGGCACCTGGCTTTGGTGACAGGCGTAAGGAGATGCTCAAGGACATCGCCATCCTCACCAGTGGTCAGGTCATCTCTGAGGAGCTGGGCATCAAGCTGGAGAACGTGAGGCTGGCCGACCTTGGCAGGGCCAAGAAGGTGGTGGTGGACAAGGAACACACCACCATCATCGGTGGCTGCGGTGACTCCAAGGCTATCGAGGGCAGGATCAAGCAGATCAAGGCCCAGATTGAGAAGACCACCTCTGATTATGACAGGGAGAAGCTCCAGGAGCGTCTGGCGAAGCTGGTGGGTGGCGTGGCTGTCATCAAGGTGGGTGCTGCTACCGAAACGGAGATGAAGGAGAAGAAGGCCAGAGTAGAGGATGCCCTCAACGCCACCAAGGCTGCCGTGGAAGAGGGTATAGTGGCCGGTGGTGGTGTGGCCCTCCTCAGGTGTCAGGAAGCCCTGGACGAGCTTGTCAAAAAGCTCAAGGATGAGGGCATTGACGAGGATGAGCTCATTGGTGTCAACATTGTAAGGAAGGCTGTTGAGGAGCCCATGAAGCAGATCGCCAGCAATGCTGGTGTTGAAGGCTCTGTCATTGTTGAGGAAGCCAAGAAGTTGGAGGAGAATAAGGGTTACAATGCCGCTACCCTGGAGTTTGTGGACATGTTCGAGGCTGGTATCATTGATCCCACCAAGGTGGTGCGCTCCGCCATCCAGAACGCTGCCAGCGTGGCTGGTCTCATGATCACCACTGAGTGTGGAGTGGTGGAGCTGCCCGAGAAGGAGAAACCCGCTACTCCTCCCATGCCCGAGTATTAGAGAGCGAGAAAGGTTAAAGGCGCGAAAGGCGTGAGGCAGAGGGGCTGCCGGGCTTTCACACCCGGTGCCCCTTTTTGTTTGTGATGTGGAGGGTTGTTACCGGTAGCTTCTGGGCATGCCCAGGACCTGCTGGGCGATGTAGTTGAGGGCCATCTGCTGGGTGACGGGGGCCAGCCTCACCAGGTTGATCTCCCTCCACCAGCGCTCCACGTGGTACTCTTTGGCGTATCCGTAGCCGCCTAGGGCCTGCATGGCCCAGTATACCACCTTGGTGGCATTTTCTACAGCCACAGCCTTGGCCATATTGGCCACGGCTCCTATTTCTCTGTAGTTGCCACCGTGATCGAAGAGCCAGGCGGCCTTGTAGGCCAGGAGTTCGGCGCTGATGAGACTAGCGTAAGCCTCTGCTAAGGGGTGTTGGAGGGCCTGGTAGCTGCTGATGGGATCGGCGAAAACCTTTCTTTGGTTTCCATACTCTACGGCGGTCTTGACAGCCAGCTTGCCGATACCTATGGATGCTGCAGTGAAGACTAACCTCTCAGGGTCGAGAACGTCCAGCAGGGCGTACCATCCCTTGTCCACTTCTCCTAGCACAGCGCTTTCGGGCACCCATAGATCCTCAATAACTACCTCGCAGGTTTTGGAGTAGTTAATGCCGTGTTTGGGAATGGGGCTCACCTTCACTGCTTCGTTGGGTAGGTCCACTAAAAATAGGGTAATGCCGTGGGTCTTCTTGGGGGCATCTTCTATCTTGGTGGTTCTGGCGATGAGGAGCATACCCTTGGCTCTGTCGGCCCCGCTGATGAAAATCTTGGTGCCGCTTATCCTGTAGCCGTCCCCCTCTTTCTTGGCGAAGGTCTCTGTACGGAAGGTGTTGGTTCCTGCGTTAGGCTCAGTGAGGGCCATGCAAAACTCCAACTCACCCTTTGCGATGGGAGGCAGATACTTCTGCTTCTGTTCATTGGTTCCGTACTTCACAATGGGGGCAGCTCCGAAGACTTCGGTGAGACAGATGTACCAGTTACCTGCCATGCCGCATCCGTTGGCGCAGAGTTCTTGGATCACCAGCATGAGTTCCGTGACCCCCAGCCCTACGCCGCCATAATCTTCGGGGATGAGTATTCCCAGGAAGCCGGCTTCGCTGATGGCCTTCCAGAACTCTTCTCCAAATTCCCCTTTCTCTTCCTTTTCGTACCAGTAGTCAGGAGGGAAATCCCGGGCGATCTTCCTGGCTGTCTCGGCCATAAGGCGTTGTTCCTCGGTGAAGGAAAAATCCATTTTGCACCTCCCCTTTACTCTGTGCTCCCTTTTTATAACCCCGCTTTCTCCTGGCTCACTAGAGTTTAGCGATATCAAATAACCATTAGTGACGTCAATAGGGAGGGGTGGTTTTTTTCACAATCTCAAGAAAGTTTTGGGGGTATATAACATAACGCTGTTGTTTGGATTGGAGATAGTGGTTGCAGATGTAGTGATACAGAGGTTTACTGACTGTTCCTTGCCCTCCGAGAAAGATGGCCTTATAACTCTCCAAAGGGGATAGGGGTCATGAGAGAAGGCAAAAGGATAGTCGCCGTCAACCGGAAGGCCCGTCACAATTATGAGATTCTGGAGACCTACGAAGCGGGTATAGAGCTGGAAGGCAGTGAGGTGAAGTCCTTGCGCCAGGGCAAGGCCAATCTCAAGGATGCATTTGCCCGGGTGGAGAACGGAGAGGTTTTCCTCTACGGCTGCCATATCAGTCCTTATTCTCATGCCTCCCAGTTTGTGCCCGATCCCTTACGGCCCAGGAGGCTACTTCTCCATAAGCACGAGATTAGGAGACTGGCGGGTAAGGTGGCCGAGAGGGGACTCACTCTGGTGCCTCTGTCCATCTATTTCAAGAAAGGCAAGGCCAAAGTGGAATTGGCCTTGGTTAAAGGCAAAACTCTGGTGGACAAGAGGGAAACCATAAGGCGTAAGACCATGGAGAGGGAGATAGAGAGGGAGATTAAGAGGTACCGATGAGGGGAGTTTTGGAGCGTTGGGGAGGGTTGCATGGGTAGAGAAGTCGTCCGGACCTCAGGAGCACCTCAAGCCGTTGGCCCTTATTCCCAGGGGGTGAAGGCTGGAGGGTGGCTTTTCCTTTCGGGACAGATTCCATGTTTGGATCCATGAATCAGGTGTATGCCAGGTATTTTCCTCAAGATCCGCCTGCCCGGGTGACAGTTGGGGTGGCATCTCTGCCCAAAGGGGCCAAGATAGAGATCTCTCTGGTGGCCTTTCATTCGTAATCTCTTCTTGTTTCTTTG
>Ga0190315_1001291_pt1 | contig 10322 bp, 8 predicted proteins | sample 48701101_MG_FD_161673 | JGI IMG/M metagenome (GOLD analysis project Ga0190315, IMG submission 161673) | Hydrothermal vent sediment bacterial communities from Southern Trench, Guaymas Basin, Mexico - 4870-11-0-1_MG | ecosystem: Environmental > Aquatic > Marine > Hydrothermal vents > Sediment ...
AGATATAGGCATCGACACCGTATCCTCTTTCTAAGGCAAGTTGGATGATGTCTGAAACATAATATTCACCGGTTCTTTCGCGAGGTTTCAAATCTCCGTAGAGTTCTCTGAATCTTCCAACCTTCAGTATGTATGAACCTATGCTGTATTCCCACGGAGGAGGATAATCCGGTTCTCCATGTTCATCCACTTTCACGATCCTTCCAAGATCATTCCTGTAAACGACCGCATAGGGATAACGCTTTCTGGTCAATCCCGACATGAAGACAAGATCCAACTTCTTCAGAAGATAATGATCCACGAGTGCTTTGATTGTGGTGCTTCTGAACAACGGGGTGTCGGAATACATTATCAAAATATCATCGTCCGGGTCCATGTCATCCGTTCCACAGATCACCGCATGCGCAGTTCCCCTCGGTTCATCCTGAAGCTTGAACCGCACATTTTTATCCTTCAATACTGTTCTCAAAAGATCTATGTTGATGGGATTTCCAACCACGGTTATCTGTGCGGTCAGAATCTTCTCGACACATTCGACCACCCTCAACACCATGGGCTTTCCGAGTATTTCCACCAAAGGCTTCGGTTTCCCCAACTTCAACCTCGTTCCAAGTCCTCCAGCGAGAATGACCACCTTCACACTCTTCACCCTCTCCATACATCGGATTTTTTGAAGATCATCTCAACCGTTGTCCCACCGTTGACACGACTTTTTATGTTCAATTCCCCACCGTGAAATTCGACCACCTCTTTGACGATGGATAGGCCTATACCCATCCCATCCACATCCCTGTGAACCCTGTAGAATCTATCCGTAACGTGTGGTATATCGTCTTTCGGTATTCCACGGCCCGTATCGGATACCTTGAGGATCAGATTACATCCCTTTTCCATCAACACAACCTTCACTTCACCCTCATCCGTGTATTTCAATGAATTATCCAACACATTTCTCAACGCCATCTCGATCTTGTCTGGATCACCGTAAAATTCTATTCCCTCCTCTATGTTGAGTTTTAGTTCCAATCCCTTAGATTTGTACGAATCGACCATGCTGATACAAACACCCTTCACCAGTTCCGATAAGTTGAAAACCTTCTTTTTACTTTCATCCAATCTGATCTCGCTCAAGCTTTTAACCACTTCAACCATCTTTGAGAGTTTCTCCAGATTTTCCAGAAGTTTTCTGAGTCTTTCCTCGGTTGGTTCCACCAATCCATCCATCATGGCTTCCAAATTCATCCTCATCGATGTCAAGGGTGTTCGTAAGCTGTGGGAAATCTCGGATGAGATCTTCTCCCTCACCCTTTTCTGCTCCTTCAGCGCCAACCTCAGAACGTTCAAAGCTTTTGAAAGTTCGTAAAGTTCCGACGTGTATTCCTGAGGCTCCGATTCCACATCGTAATTTCCGTTTATGATCTCCTTAGTCACCTTCACCATATTCTTCACTCCCTCGTTCAAACGCAGATAGAATATGTAGGACAAGAATATCCCGAGCATCATGGATATACCGAGCGGTATAGAAAACATCAACAGCATCAATCTCGTGAATCTCATCTCACTTGGTCCTTTGGTTATCGTGTAGCCTATTATCAGATGAACAGGGGGTTTTGCTATCAGTCTCCTTATTCCGGTTATAGGAATGTTGGATGATTTCACAGGTATGGCTTCGAAATTCAATCTGCCCACGGTGAAAGATTTCCTCTCATTTGGGTTAAGGATCAAAACTTTCGGCACAGTTTTAGGATCTCCATACAGAACGGTAACATTTCCAAATGAATCCCTTATCAACAGGACCTTCACCTTTATACCCAGCACCTTCTCTATCCCTTCGATTCTATCCTTCAGCAATGCCTGAGGCATGTTGGAGATCAACTTTGGGAAGAATCCCAGTCTCGATCTCACGACTTCAAGTATGTAAAGATTCACGAGCTTCTGGGACATGTAATAGGAGAATACGAACAATCCTATCGAAAGGGAAATGAGGGGAATGAAGACTATCATCAGCAGTTTGAATAAAGTTGTCTTTCTTCTCATTCACAGGCACCTCGGGTTTTTAGCAACCCATCGAGCAATTCACACATCGAATTGAACACGAATGGGGTGAGTTTCAAAAATTCATCCCTGATATCTCTTCTCACGTTAACTGCCACAACATTCATCCCAGCGGATCTCGCCGATTTTATTCCATTCAATGAATCCTCCACGACGAAGCAGGAAGCTGGGTTCACCTCCATGACTTTTGCAGTTTTCAGATATATCTCTGGATTCGGTTTACTCTCTTCAACCTGATCTCCAGTTGTTATATGATCGAAATAGTCCTCAATCCCAAGTTTGGATAAAATCAAAGTGGCGTTCTCCCATTCGGTCGAGGTTGCGAGAGCAATCTTGAATCCATGCGAGGAAAACCAATTCACCGTATCCAGCGCACAAGGCATGGGTTTTATCTCCTCATTTTCGAATCTATCCCTGAGCATTCTTCTTTCCTCTTCCACAAGTTCTTCACAGTCTCCCTCTATTCCAAGCTCACTCAGCATGATCTTCATGGATCTGAGAAGCGATGAGCCTTTTATCCTCTCTATCAGATCCGATGGTATTTCCTTTCCATATCTACCGATCAAATCCTTCTCAACCTTCAGATAAATTGGTTCCGTATCCACCAACACACCATCCATATCGAAGATGACCAACGAAATCTTGGAAATCAACTCACTTAGATCCACCTTACTCTAACCTCACCCGAGGAAGATTCCAAATTAGATCTTCAAAAGATATGACTCGACGAAATCTATGTTTTCCTCCTTGAGAAATTTCTCCATTTTCGTATCAATCCTATGTATGACCACAATGGGGTAGATCCCATCTGCATTTTCCTCTGCCATCAATTTATCCTTCAACCTTTCGATCAATTTCACGAATCTCCGAATTTCTTTTTTACTCACTCTACTTTTACTCTCGCCGAACAAGACATATCTTCTATTTTCTCTTCTCACCACGCCGTATATGTTTATCATGTATTCCTTTCCACCATATTCAATTCTCTTAGTCCTCAACTTTCTTTCCACCTCGAAACCTCTATCTTTCAACACATTTGGGAGACTTTGAATGGCTCTATCTTCAAGCAAAAAGCCAAAATTATGCGACAGGTTCTCCACCTTTTCCCTCGTTATGGCATGTTCCCTTATCAACTCGTTCAACCTTTCCTCCGTTCTTTTCTGAGCCTGCGCAAGTTCTTCAACCACTCTTTCAAGCCTGTTCAACCTCTCTTCTGTTCTTTTCTGAGCTTGCGCAAGTTCTTCAACCACTCTTTCAAGCTTGTTCAACCTCTCTTCCGTTCTTTCCTGAGCCTCCGTGAGCTTATTTATCGATTCTGTCAATTTTTTGAATCCTTCTTCCATTTCCTCACTCATCTTCTTCAGTTCCTCACTTCTCATGAATTCGATCAGATTGGCTATGGGTTTTCTCAACTCATCTGGAAATTCCTCCACTATATCAATGAGTCTCATCAAATCACCTCTTCAGATCAGTTTCTGACACTATTCTAACATAATCCAAGCTTGATAAATCCCTTCCCATTTTCCATAATATTAGCATCCGATTGGAGTTTATCGAATGAAATCCTCGAAAAAGGTGGTGAAACGAATGAAGAAAAAACTTTTCAAGAAGATTTCTTTCCTTGCAACCTTCGATGGAGAAAAGTTACTTGAAGATGTGGATATGGTCGTGATGGACAACTCAATTGAATTCATCGGGAATGCGGAAGACAGGTTCAAAAGAGAAGAATTCGACGAGGTATTCGACTGTTCCGGATATTTAATTCTACCAGGATTCGTGAACACACATCACCACATGTACCAATCTCTGTTCAGGAATATTCCAGAAGTTCAAAATGCCAAACTGTTCGATTGGTTGATCTTCCTCTACGAGAAGTGGAAAAACATAGATGAGGAGGGAGTTTACGTCAGCACCATCGTTTCCATGTTCGAAATGATGAAAACAGGCGTAACGACAACGAGCGACATGCTCTATCTCTATCCCAACGGCAAAAATGAGCTCTTCGATTCCGAAATAGAAGCTGCGAGAAGGGTGGGAATGAGGTTCCATCCAACGAGAGGTAGCATGTCCTTGGGTAGAAGTAAAGGAGGGTTACCCCCAGATTCCGTCGTTCAGAGTGAAGATGAGATAATCGAAGAGAGCATCAGGGTCATTGAAAAATACCATGATCCATCCAAACACTCGATGATAAGGATAGCCTTGGCACCTTGTTCCCCATTTTCAGTTTCCGAAGAACTCATGGTGAAAACCTTGGAATTGGCTGAAAAATACGATGTTCTCCTTCACACCCACCTCGCCGAAACCAAAGATGAAGAGAAATACTGTTTGGAAAGATTTGGACTTTGCCCTGTGGACTACATGGACAAAATAGGATGGTTGAACGAGAGGGTCTGGTTCGCGCACTTGGTGTGGGTCAACTCCTCGGACATAGATAAATTATCGGAAAACGATGTTGGGATGGCACATTGCCCTGTTTCCAACATGAGACTTGGTTCTGGAATAGCTCCGGTTGTGAAGATGAAAGAGAGGATGAGAATAGGATTGGCGGTTGATGGGAGTGCGAGCAACGATACGAACAACATGATATCCGAGATAAGAACAGCCATGCTTTTACAGAGGGTGAAATACGGTTCGAATGCCATGAGTCCATTCGAGGTTTTGAGGATGGCTACCATGGGTGGAGCCAAGGTGTTGAGGATGGATGATTACATAGGCAGTATAGAGGTTGGAAAATCTGCAGATTTCGTTGGCTTCAACCTTGACAGGCTTGAATTTGCAGGTTGTTTATCCAATCCCCTGTCCGCGCTGGTCATGTGTGATGCGAAAAGCGTGGATTTATCCGTGATAAACGGAGAAATCAAGATAAAAGATGGAGAAATTCTGGATGATGAAGTGGAATACTTCGTGAGAGAACACAACAGAATTTCCAAGAGATTGCTGGAAACCTCAGGATAATTCGATGGTAAAATAATTACTGTGGTCAACCGATGATAGTTCCTCTCCAAAAAAATCGGGAGGTGAAAGTATGAGAAAGTATCTTGTCATTCTTCTCGTTCTTCTTCTCACCCTGAATCTGTTTTCCGCCAGAACACCAAAGGATACCCTCGTCATAGCGGTGAATACGGACAATGTGGTGACGTTGGATCCCGGAGCGGTGTATGAGGTGCTTGGATCGAGAATAGTGGATGCCTGCTACGAAAAATTGGTTGGACTGGATTACGTCAATGGACAGCTGGTCGTCGTTCCGGAAGTTGCGGAGAGTTGGGAAATTTCCGAAGATGGAAGAACTTATACATTCCACATAAGAAGGGGAATAAAATTCTCGACGGGGAGAGAACTCACCGCGGAGGACGTTGTCTTCTCGTTGAAGAGGCATCTTCTCATGCAGAAACCATCATCGTGGATCCTTCCAAGCATGGGAGTGACGAAAGACAACATGGATGAGACTATAAAAAAGATAGATGACTACACGGTTCAAATCACAGTTGACAAGCCATATGCTCCGACTCTGGTTCTTTCGAAGCTTACCTTCAGCTTCAGTGGAATAGTCGACAAGGAGGAAGTTCTGAAACATGAGCAGAACGGCGATCTGGGACATGGATGGTTGAGCTATCACAGTGCAGGTGCAGGTGCATACTATGTGAAATCATGGGAAAAGAATGCCTACATAATCTTGGAAGCCAACAAATACTACTGGAGAGGACAACCAAGGATAAAGAGAATCGTCTTCAAGGATGTTCCGGAACCAACAAACCAAAGACTGCTACTGGAGAGAGGGGATGTTGACATTGCTTGGGATCTCTTGCCTGAGAACATAGAGGAGTTGAAGAGCAATCCGGATATAAAGATCATAACCGGACCGGGACATGAATTCAGATATCTCGCCATGAACACTGGATGGGGACCTCTGAAGGATCCAAAGGTAAGGTTGGCGATAAAATACGCGATAGCTTACGATGAGTTCGTCGAGGAAGTGAAGAGAGGTTATGCGATGAAGGTTCAAGGTTTCATCATGAAAGGATACACCTGCTTCGTCTCCAAGACCCCTTTCCACAAGGATGTTGAAAAAGCCAAGAAATTGCTCGCGGAGGCTGGATATCCAAATGGATTCGAGGTTGAGCTAATGACCGCACCAATTTGGAAGGACGACGCGGTAAAAGTTCAAGCTGATCTGGCTGAGATAGGTATAAAAGCTAAGCTTGTCATAATGCAGAGATCCCAGATGTATGCAAAGTACAGAAAACAGGGACACCAGCTGGTTGTTGCGAGATGGGGATCCGATTATCCCGACCCGGATGCTCTGGCACAACCGTTCGCAAATTACGAGATGAAATCCCTCGCCTGGAGGAACATGTGGAAGGATGACTATGCGATCATGTTGACCAACAAAGCGGCGTATGAGAGGAATCTCAAGAAGAGGTGTCAAATGTACGAAGATCTGACGGATTACTGGTTCTTGAATGGACCTTTTGCGATACTCTACCAGGTCAAGAATGCCTGGGCGGTCAGAAAGGAAGTTAAGGGATTCGAAGAGGCATCCCAGGGTTACTCCATGAGACTCGAATTCAGCCATATATACAAGGAGTGAGAAATTCGGTGGATTTCCACACCATAGCGATCAAATATGGAACACCGGTCTACATCTACGATGGGAATACCATATTGAAGAACTGTAGAACGGTTCTGGAAACATTCGATGATCTGGATCTCATCCCAACCTTCGCACTCAAGGCGAACAGCAATCCAAACATAGTTCGTCTGATAAATTCCACAGGATTCGGCGCAGATGTCGTATCGAAGGGGGAACTTTTGGCTTCCTTGAAAGCAGGAGTTCCCCCTTTCAAAATCGTGTGGAACGGGACTGGAAAGAAAATTTCTGACATGGAATATTTTCTCAGTATCGGTGTGGGGTTCATAAATGTTGATTCGTTTGAGGAGATGGACAGATGGTTGGAAATGATGAAACATGGGAATAAGAGTACTATAAAATTCTTAGTTAGGGCCAATCCAGATGTGGACGCGCACACGCACCCGCACATTTCAACCGGGTTGAAGGAAAACAAGTTTGGGATAGACATATCGGAGTTCGATCGTTTCATGTCAAAATTCGGGGACTACATATCCGGCATACATGTTCACATAGGTTCTCAGATAACGGAAGTTGAACCTTTTGTTGAAACTTATGAACAGATCATATCTTTGCTAATGAAATACGATCTCGAATATTTCAACCTCGGTGGTGGATGGGGTATAGATTATGGTGATGGGAAGCATCTGAATTTGGACGAATACAAGGAAAGGGTTATTCCCATCTTGAAGGAATTTTCCGGAAAGTTTCTTTTGGAACTTGGGAGGTTCATCGTCGGAAACGCCGGATACCTTCTCCTCAGAGTTGTTGAAATCAAGAGGAAGAATCGAAAGACATTCATCGTGGTGGATGGTGGTATGAATCTCTTGCTGAGACCTGCACTTTACGATGCGCATCATGAGATAACGACCATCGATGGCACCGGAATTCATGAGGTGGCGGATGTTGTTGGGCCATTGTGTGAAAGCGGTGATTTCCTTGGAAAGGAATTGGAAGTTGAGCTACCCAAAGTTGGTGGCTTGATACTCGTCAAGAACTGTGGAGCTTACGGATTCTCGATGTCGAGTAATTACAATTCCCTTCCCAAACCACCGGAGGTTTTGATTCTGAATGGAGAAGATTTCCTCATAAGAAGACGTGAGAGTGATGATGAGATTTTCATCCACGTTGTGGAGATGGATTCGAATCTTTTGAAGGGGAAGATCGGAATATGACTGTTCTCATCATCAAGGGTGGAAAATTGGTGGATATATTCGGCGAGAAGGATGGATGGGAGAATCTTCTGGATTCGGAAATAGATGTGAAGGATCTGAGAAAGGTTTTCAACTTACCAGATGAGGTCAACGTTGAAATTCTGAATCCAGAGGATGATTTGTTCATGGTGATATTCAGGAAAGAAAAGGAAGTTGATGTTCTGAGTAAGACAGATGCCCTTCTATCCGCGATAATAGATTCGACGAACGATGCGATCTCGGTGGCAGATACCGAAGGAAAAATTGTCCTCGTGAACAAGGCTTATACGAGACTGACGGGATTCTCTCCGTCCGAAGTCATAGGAAAATATGCGACAGTTGACATAGCGGAAGGTGACAGTGTGCACATGAAAGTTGCGAAGGAGAGAAAACCTATATACGGTGTCAAGATGAAGGTAGGCCCAATGAAAAGGGAAGTTTTGGTGAATTGCACACCGCTGTTCGTCAACGGCATCTTCAGAGGTAGTGTCGCGGTAATACACGACATATCCGAAATGATCAGACTCGCAAGTGAACTTGAGGAAACCAGAAGGCTTGTGAGAAGAATTCAAGCAAAATACACATTCGATGACATAGTCGCAAAGAGCAGAAAGATGAGAATAGCACTTGAGCAGGCAAAAAGAGTTGCTAAGACGCCAGCGACGGTTCTGCTGAGAGGAGAAAGCGGAACGGGAAAAGAACTTTTCGCACACGCCATTCACAACTCCAGCGATAGGTCAAATGGACCTTTCGTCAGTGTTAATTGTGCAGCTCTTCCTGAGAGTATTCTGGAATCCGAACTCTTCGGCTACGAGGAAGGAGCGTTCACGGGAGCAAGACGTGGTGGTAAAAGAGGCTTGATAGAGGAGGCAAATGGTGGAACACTCTTTCTCGATGAAGTGGGAAAGATGGGACTCGGGATACAATCGAAATTTTTGAGATTCATACAGGACAGAGAAATATACAGGATAGGGGGAACCAAACCAATAAAGATCGATGTCAGAATAATAGCAGCCACGAACATGGATCTTGAGAAGATGATGGAGAATGGTGAATTTTTACCGGATTTATACTACAGATTGAACGTTGTTCCGATATTCCTTCCCCCTCTGAGGGAAAGGAAGGAGGATTTCGACGATTTGGTCAGACTAATAATAAAAAAGTTGAATCAGGAATTTGGAAGGATAGTGGAAGATATTGAACCGGATGCCATGAGAATTTTAAAAACGTACAAATGGCCTGGGAATGTGAGGGAACTCGAAAACACGATCGGGAGAGCCATGATAAACATGGATCACGATGAGAAGATGATAAAAAAACACCATCTTCCGTTGATGAACATAAATGAGGCCGGTGTCTTCATGGGTGAGATGCCGAAGGAATCGAGGTTGAAGGATGTTATCATGGAAGTTGAAAGGAGGATGATAGAGGAAGTTCTCAAGGATGTGGGGGGACACAGGGAAAGGGCAGCGAAAAGGCTTGGAATAAGTTTGAGAAATCTATATTACAAGATCAGAAAATATGGTATAAAAGTATAAAGTCTTTTTCCGTTTCATCATCTTCCGGAGGGAGAGGGGCGAAAAGAGGAATGGGCGAGGAAGAGCTGAGAGAAATAGTGAATGCGTGCTTGAAAGATAAAAGGTTGATGGAAATCGTGGAGAGGATATCCAACATGACGGATGGAGAGAAAGAAATTTTCAAGAAGAAAGTGAACAGATATTTTTTTGATAAGAAATCCCAGGAAGATTTGATGGCTTACAGATTTTACGCCATCATCCTGACCGGTGATAACGCGAGAAAAATCGTTGAAGAGGTGAAAAAGGTAAATGAGAGAAAATGAAAAGATGCACGTCGGTGGACAGGCTGTGATAGAAGGAGTCATGATGAAGGGGAAGAAGATATCCGTGGCAGTTAGAAAGAAAAATGGTGAGATCGTCGTTCGGGATTACCCTGCGAAACTCACCGCAACCGGTATCTGGAAGAAGACCCCTTTCATCCGTGGGATTTTGGTGCTGTGGGATTCTTTGAACGTTGGGATAAGGGTTCTGAACTTCTCCGCTGAGGTTTCGGATGAGGGAGAGATGAGCAAAAAGGACATCATCCTCAGCCTTTTCTTAGCGGTTGGACTCGCCATCTTGTTATTCTCGATTCTTCCTCTACTACTGACCAGCATCTTCAAAATCACCAGAGAGAATGATTTTCTGTTCTCACTGGTTGAAGGTATCATAAGGGCGGTCATTCTACTTGTGTATATAAAGATAATAAGTCTCATACCGGATGTCAAAAGGATTTTTCAATATCATGGAGCTGAACACAAAGCAGTTTACACTTACGAGAATGGTGAGGATCTAACAGTCGAAAATGCGAGAAAATATCCCACCTTGCATCCAAGATGTGGAACCAGCTTTCTGATGATCACCGTGGTTGTGTCCATAGTTATATTTGCA
>Ga0190315_1001295_pt1 | contig 10305 bp, 11 predicted proteins | sample 48701101_MG_FD_161673 | JGI IMG/M metagenome (GOLD analysis project Ga0190315, IMG submission 161673) | Hydrothermal vent sediment bacterial communities from Southern Trench, Guaymas Basin, Mexico - 4870-11-0-1_MG | ecosystem: Environmental > Aquatic > Marine > Hydrothermal vents > Sediment ...
ATGTCCCGTTTGGCGCAGTCATTGCACATACGAACTTCCTTCCGGTAACGGATTACGGAGAGCACCTTGTATACGTGACCGCCTACTTTCAGGATGCGCACGACCAGAGATGGCAGTCGCAAGAGCGGGAACTGATCGATTCGTATCTGGACGGGCTTGAAAAGTTGTTTCCTGAGTTTCGCCGCGATGATGTCAGGTGGTGGAGGCTCGCGCGGAATATTGACACCGCTCCCGTATACTTGACAGGTTATGCGAGAAATATCCCGCCGTACGCAACGGAGATCGATGGATTCTATCTCGCTGGCATGTTCTCAGGAACTAACTACCCGGAGCGGAGCATGAACGGCTCCATTCTGGCAGGGTTCGGGTGCGCGGATGAGATCAAGATCGGATCGGGATGAATCGGAAGACTTTTCATTATGTTAAAATATCTAAAGATTATCATGCCTTCTGAATAAATAGGAAATAAAGTCATTCACCGCAGAACAGGAAAGTTATTTAACGCACAATCCTTACGCCCTCACAAAACCCCCGCCTCGCTCGCCTCTGTTATGGTCGCACGTCCTCCGGCGTCCTCAATCGCCGACGCAACAGCCGCAGCCGCCGCCTCATCGGCAAGCGCAACGATGCACCCACCGCCGCCGGCGCCTGTGATCTTCGCACCATACGCCCCGGCGCCTCTTGCAGCGTACACCAGTCGCGAGAGCTTTGCGCTCCCAACACCGATTGCATCCAGCAGCCCGTGATCGATGTTCATCAGTTCTCCGACCGAGCGGTAATCCCCCTTCTCGATTGAGGGCACACCGATCTCTGCAAGACTGTCGATCGTGTCAAATATCGGATTCATGACAGCCGGATAACGCTCGTGCAGAATCCTGACGTTTCCAACGAGTTCTTTTGTGGAGGAGAACTCCTGCGTATCCCCGATCACGATATTGCAGTCGATCAGCCTCAACTTCGCTGACACTGGCTGCGACGCCCCGGGCGTTATCACGACAGTTCCGCCCATCGTCGAGACGAATGTGTCGGTTGGCGACGCTGCACCCTGAACCTCCCGCTCGATCGCATGCCCGGCACTCGCGAGTGCGGTCTTGTCCATTCCGAGCTCAAATTCGTGGTTGAGCGCACCGAGTGTTGCGATCACAGCAGCAGCAGACGATCCGAGTCCTGAGCCGACTGGAATTTCGGAATCGATCTTAATTGAGACCGCGGGGACACTGAGCGATTCGATGCACCGCGAGATGTATGGGTGGACTATGTAATCGATGCCTGTTGTGCCAAGAGAGGACGCGATTGTCGTCTGGTCGGATTCTGCGACTGTCACGGTTGTGCGGAGGTTGATTGCGGATGCGATCGCTCGCTTGCCGTAGACTACGGCGTGTTCGCCGAAGAGGTATATCTTGCCGGGTGCTGTGCAGGTTGCCATTGTTACCTCCAATTATCGTTTATGCTTTGTCTGTCCATACACATGATACAGACGCAAGAGCGCGGTCATATTGCTCAAGATGGCGAGGAAGGCGAGACCGATAAATAGTTGGTTTTAGAGGAGCATCGGGATCAGGACGATGAAACGTGCCGCACGATCGCCAAGACCCGCCTCACATAGGATATCTATAGCTTGTGTTGCGGCTTGCATTTTGTTTTCTTTCCCCTTTTATGAGTATTAATCCAATCTTTCCAGTATTGTCGTTTTATTCATCTTCAATCTCTTCATCTGTCAGTCCATACAACCCGTAAACCAGCCTGTTAATCTATGCATCAACAATCTTTATCTGCCGTTCGTAAAGCTCTTTATCTTGCTCCATTCTCGCCCCGTGGTGTTTCTTCTGGAGTTCAAGCGTGTTATCCCCTATCTACTCCTCAAATAATCTTCAACTGGCAGTTCCACATCCTTTAGAATCTTCTTGATCAATCCTCTTGGCAGCTTTTTCCCAGAATGTAGCGGGATGGTAGTTGTTCTACCATCTTCATGCTTCCAGACCGTATGACTACCCTTTCGGTGAACCATCCAAAATCCCAACTTTGAGACGATCTTGCACATATCATCTCCGGAAATCAGTGGTAATTTCATATATACTTCTGTATAAAATAAGACTTGTTGAAGGGCGACTTGTTAAAGGGCGTTTACATTATATCCGAAAACGATTCCTTTACGCTTCTACTTCTATCTCTTGAACACCCGCGAATCGGGTAACAGGCAGCGCCTTCTCTTCTTCTGCAAAAGCCTCAAGATGTGCTTCAATTGCCTCCCTCATATTCGCCATGAGTTCGTCAAGTGTTTTTCCATAGGAATGACAACCCGTTAGTGAGGGGACGGTGCCAATAAAAACGCCATCCTCATCCTTTTCGATTAATACGGCGAAGCTTTGTTTTGTCATTTGACTTTCCTCGAATACGTTGTTAGTTTTTTATTAAGCTAAAAGCTTATCCCCCAAATACTTTAGCCAAATGATGTTTATGCGATGTCTTTATCTGATAACCATTGAGAAACCCCGCCTCAAATAGACTCTTCGCAGCATCGAGACTCTCTTTCGCCTCGTCGAGAATCGGTTTGATGTCTTTCAGGGTTTTATTTATCATGATGCTACCATTCTACCGAACCAATCCGGGCGCATAAGCGGCGGGCGCTTCACGTGCGATTGCGGACTGCTTCGGCAATTGCATCGCTTGTCACTGCGTAACGCCACTTCAATGATCGCCTCATAAGCCATGCCGCTCTCAACCTGTTCCAGCACGTCCGCGACCCGGATGCATGTGCCGCGAAATATCGGTTCGCAATGGCAGATGGCGGGGTCGGCTACGATGTATTGGACTGAGGTTTTTGTTTCCATCGTTACGGTTTCCATTGTTTTTCACCTTGATTTGATACTCTTCGTTTGGTTGAGATTTAGAATTGAGGAATGTCTTCTGAAATCGGGTGCACCCCTTTAAGGCGAATTCCGTTCCAACACGATTGGTTCTCAACCGAAACCACGCGATGGAGCGACTTCACGGTCCAACCCCGCGATTGCGGAACCAATAAGAGTGAGTGCGGGGATCGAATATATTGTGAAACGCACGAACCGATTGCACACCGCAGGAGTTGCGATCCTGATCGTCGCGGTCGCCATATCATGCACCGGCTGCACAGACAAGCCCGATTGGCGTGTGACCGACGACGGGATTCTGGAGTACAACAAACCCGCGCCCGGCTCTGACTACCGGCTGCGAACGCTTGAGGAGACGGACAATTACACGCTCTGTGAGGTCACCTATGAGAGCAGGGGCGCTGTGATCGAGGGGCTAATCCGAATGCCGAAGACCGCCGCAGGCAAAGGAAAATCGGTTCCGGGCGTGGTATTGCTGCCGGGCGCAACAGTCACAAAGGAGGGGGAGCAGGGGCTTGCCAGATACCTCGAGGGCATCGGCTATGCAAGCATCACTATCGACCAGCGCAATCTCGGGGGCATCGATATGGAGGCTGATCTTGAGATGTTTCTGAGCGGTGTTGAGCCGATCGAGCACAGGATGGTTTATGACGCGCTCTTTGCAGCAGAGGTTCTGCGAAAGCAGCCCAATGTCGATCCTGACAGGATTGCATACCTCGGCGAGAGCAACGGCGGCAGATTTGCGATCATCGCTTATGCGCTTGATTCCGACGCGCTGGGCGTGGTTGCAATTAGCACATGCGGCTACGGGATCGATGCTGCGGTCGCAGCAGGCAGGATTCGTGATCCGGAGGCGATCCGGTTTTATAGATCGATCGATCCGGACACGTATCTAAGTTCGATTCGTCCGCACCACCGCCCCGGGAAGTTCGTGATGATCCACTCGCTGAACGACCCGATCATCGGCTACGAGAATGCGCAAGCGACATATATTGCGGCCGGTTGGCGAAAGTCGCTGCACACGATCGAGACTGAGGGGCACGGGTACTCTGCCGAGATGAACCCGTTTCTGGAGAGCGAGCTTGCCGAGATATTCTCCTGAAGTCCTGTACTTGTCAACACCACACGAGTCACGCGAACTCACGCGAGTCGGTGGTTCATGGAAAGCCCACCTACTTCTGTCACATTCCGGCTGATCCGGATCGCCAAATATAGGAACATCATTACCCATAAAATCAAATAATATGGGAAACGAGATTCGCATACAGGTGAAATGTGGCGCCGTTGCGACTGTGGATGGTATGCGGGGGATATTTTTGTGCCGCTGTGGAGGTGGCTGCTGCAGGAAGGAAGCGATCTTCGGTATCAGGGAAAATGAGGGACGACCGCAAACACCAGTTACACCTGCTAACGCCCGCTAATGCACACTCAATTCCTCAATAACCTTTCTGGCATCCCCGATAGACATCGATACTGGGCCACATCACCCGTGCAAGCCCCGCAAGCGCATTCAGTGCCTCGCTCTTCGACATCATCCGGTTCTTCGCGGACCGGATCAAAATGCCGATCGAGCCGGCAACCTCCAATCCCGGACCCGCGGCAAACCTCCTTGCTGCAAGGTCATCGAGAAGAATCGGGCATTTCTTCCTTTGTGCAAGCATTATCGCAGCGGATTCTCCGAGATCTAGTCCCACGTGCTCTGCAATTTCTTTTACACCGTTTTTTGGCAGTCTCAACGGTTATGATCCAGCCATCACATATCTCTTTCTCTATCGGGAATGTGTCTGCTGCCCCTTCTTCCTTCCCGCGGTCCACAACCTCTATTTTGACGTCAATAGGTATTGTCACCGTCCCAAACAACTTTTTGAGAAGATTCAGCCTGCCTATCCTTGCAAGATGGATCAGCGGTCACGAATTGCTTATAACTACCCCTCTAACAGAGCCCACCGGATATCCACATCCAGATCTTCTTTTTCATACCGAAAGGGAATGTTTGACCTCTTTAATTCCTCAAGCGCACTGCGGTGTGTCATTCCAGCCATCCTCGCTGCTTTGGATAGGGATATCTTCCCGCAACAGTATAATTCCATTGCTTTTTTGGTGCGGTATTCTCGAAGTCACTAAACCCGCACTTAAGTACAGGGCATGCACATCGCGCTTTCGCATTCGGTTTGGCTGCGCCGACGTTCTGCATGCGATCGGTCAGAAGCATCATCGTACACCGATCATGCGGAGTTCTCCTCGTTCCATACCGGAGGATCAAAAACTCATCATATGTAAAACTCCCGCCCAAACTTGAGCGCAATTTAAGTTTTTGCGGTGAACCAACCACTCACACCTCCGCGAGCCCCTCCACAACCCCTGCCAGAAACTCGTTCATCTTCTTCTCGCTCAGATTCGGAAGCGACTGGTCAGCGTTCGGCTGATGCCCCTTTGTCAGCGAGATCGTCTTGATGTGCGGCGCAAAGTGCTTGAGTGTCGAGAGCATCTGCGCTTCCATGTAGTACAGAACGTCCACAAAGATCGCAAGATCGTGCTGCCCCTCGCCTCGAATCCCGCCCCATTCCGGACTCTTCAGAAGATTTGTGATCTCGATTGCGCCCAGCACCCGATCGGGAGTAATTCCCTGCTCTATAATCGTTCCTGCAACGTGTGCCGTTGCAACGACCGGGATATTCTGCTCCTTTGCTATATCGAGCGCCCAGTCGAGATTTGTTAGCTCGCTTCCGACGATGAAAACAGGGCGCTCTGCCCTTTTTATTGCCGCAGCAACGGTTGCAGGTGTCCCGACTTTCCCGAGATGCGGACCCGGAACGTTTGCACACTGATATGCTCGTGTCATCGTTAGACCCCCTCCTCAGGCACAATCCTGCTCGGCTCGCCAATTGCCTTTCTTGGTTCCCAGCCGACTTCTTCCAGATACTCCATAATCTCAGCCTTGATCGTGATCGGGATGTCACGTTCATTTCGGACGAATAGATGCAGGTCAGGCGGGAGCATTCCCATATATTTCTTGTGCAGATCCACGTAGTTTGAGAGTTTGATCTGTCTCCCTTTTGCATTGTCGCTCGGTCGGATGCAGAGCTTGGCAGTTAGAACGATTGCCTCTTCCATCGTCTCTGCCGGGTACATCAGGTGTTCAGGCGCGGGTTCGCCGGGAGCGACCTCGCCTGTCCGTTTGTCGTAGAGTTCCCACTCGCTTAACTCCTTGTTGCTGATGTACGCCCGCCTGTACTTTGATCCGTGCGGACCAAGAATTACAGGGACGCCCCACCTGTTGGTGCCTGTACCTATGGATGCCGCTTTCTGGCTCATCGCACCCCACGCGACACCACATGCGCCGACCTTGTTCAGGATATAGTCAGCGATCTCCTCGAAGTTTCCACGGAGCGGTAGGCGGGCAAAGATCGCCGCGACCTTGATTGCGGCGCCGATGATGTGCGCGTTTGCAACGCACGAGCCGATGTTGACAACTCCTCCTGCATCAAAGGATCCGGGATATTTTTCGTAGAGCGTCTGTCCATCCTCGCACCGGTACATCGCCATCGCCATCGCAGAGCAGCCTGTTGCGACCACGATGTATTTTCGTTGTGCAAACTCCTCAGCGATCTTTGCGACCTCGACCTCTCCGTTCGGGAAGTTGCTACAACCGACGAGCGCAACGATTCCGGGAATCTCTCCAAGCACAAGCGGGGCTCCTACCTTCCTGATCTCAGTGTCAAGAACAGGTCCTCTTCCAGCCCGCATCGTGTACGTCTCGCCAAATGCAATCTCCTGAGCGGACTTAAGAATCATGCTGATGATCGGAAGCTCTTTCTTGCACTCGGATTCGCACCTGCCGCAACTCATGCACGGGCTGAAGAGGTTAGACAGTTTGGAAAAATCACCCTCCGTTGCAGCGGCAACAGCGTCGCGGACCGGAAGGCTGTTCGGACACGCCCGGTCGCACCAGCCGCATTTGATACACTCCTCTGCAAGCTTCTGCACTTCCTTAAGTTCTGGCAGGTGATTGAGCTTATCCCTCTTCGGTTTGATCCCAAGAGCGGTCTTTGTGATCACTTTAGCCGCTATGAGCGGGTCTGAGATCAAAACACCGGGCGCGCCGTTCAGAAGGTCGTCTACAACCTTGTCAGGATCGCGATTCGTAACATCTGGAAGGTTGTAGCATATTTTATCAGTTGTGAGGATCAGCGGCGCTCCGGTCTTCTGAGCCTCCTCCAGAAGATCGGTTCTGACGCACTGCTCATCTAAAACGAGCACATCAGCAATTCCTGAGCGCACAAAGAACTGTTGCATCGAGAGCGGTCCCACGACCTTTGCCGATGCGCTGTACCTGCTCGTCTCAATTGCGGTACAGCATATTCCACAGACCTCAATCTTGTCTGAAAGATCGCATTCCTCGATGTAATCGATCGTCGCAACGCTCACAGCCGGGTAATGCCCGATGAAGACGATGACCGGCTTTGTCCGGTCAACCGCGCCGAACCCAAAATCGATGAGCGCAGCATCAGGGTCGCCCCTCGGGAAGTCGAATCCTGCGATCTGCGCAATGTCGGCGACCTCCTTTGCGAGGTTGTCGATCATCGAGATGTGTAGCGCCTTTGACTCAAAATCGATGAAGGAACCTTCCTGGCCCGTGTGTGTGGACGAGAGCGCGTGTACAAGCTGCTGGTTCACGTAATCGAGGATCTCCTCGAGGTCGCCAAGCGTCTTTGGTATCACGCCAACGACGGTTCTGATGATCGGAGCCTCGACATCGATGTAGGGCCCCATATCGATCGGGTGATCCCTGCCGTGCCACCTGATCAGTTCGTGCAGTACGTGATTCGCGTGCCCCGCATGCGCTGACGTCCCGATGCAACATGCAATGAGAACCATTCGTGCCTGCTGCGCCTCGATACCGATTCCGCATGCACCCTTACGGTTCCCTGTGAGATCGCACTTTCCGTACGTGCAGAGACAGCACATGTCACAAATCGGCGCGTAAAATGGCGGGAAGTCCTTTAACAGGCGGTGATCCCAATTTCGAAGCGAGAGAATTCCGGGTTTTGGCGTGGGGCCCATCGGCTCCCATTCCTGCTCTGTGAGTTCCTCCTTGGTGGTGATTTTGCCGATGTTGATCACCACATTCTCCATACCATCGATTTTGAAGCGTCCGTCTTTGATCATAGTCATCAGTCCTCGTCCAAGTTCTTTGATAGGGGTGGTTTATGAGATAAATACGTTTGTGTCGGTTTTCGGGAAAGTTAGTTCGCAGCAACGTACCAAAGATTTATTTACGATTGCATTATTAATAAGTATGGAGTGGTTTGATGGACGCAATGTATATAATCTTCATCGCCTTTGTCGCAATTTCGCTCATCGCGGGGATTCTCGCCATGTTCCTGTGGGTCATGGTCTACCAGAACGTGCAGAAAGGTTCGATCGCGTGGCTGCTGCTCGCGTTGACCGCGGTCTTCCTGATCACGACCACAATATTTCCCACGATATTGATCCAGTATTCCGGGGACGAGGCTGCGACGAATGCGATGCTTATGTTTCTCGCATTCTGGAGCGTTGTTTACACAAGCACTTTTGCAGGCGCTGGTTTTTTGATATACCGGGCGTTTAAAACCATTCCGAAAGAGTATATCGGCGAATTTCTCGTTGAAGGGATGGTATGGTCAGTCCCGAAGGCTGATGAGCTAAGTCACCTCTTTGGCAAGTCCGTTCTGGTCGAATACACGCCGGAAAGCCGATATGAGGACGCTGTGATCGAGATTACGCTCCGGATATTTGGCGAATGCAGAAACGCTATTTTAATCTCGAATGAGCCAAGAATATCAGAGTACAAAAGCAAATTGCATGATTTAGTGGATATCGGCGCGATGAAATTTATAGAGATCTCCGCAACTGCTGAAGAGATTGTGGAACGCAAAGGAATCGTCACTCTGCCGCTGAACCGGGTCGAGCAGTTCTCTGACCTTTTTCTACAGATGCACGAGGGGATCTGGATCATATTTGAGCCAGTGAGCCACTTAATCTCCGAGCACGGAGTTGACAGGGCGTACGATATCGTCTCGAAGTCTGTTGAGCTGTTTTCGCACAAACAGTTCAATGTCATTGCGCTGATCAACAGGGACGCGCATGACCGGAGTGTGATAAGCAAGTTTGAAGGGCTCTTCCTCAATCAGGCAGATCTCACCACCGATAAGATTCGGGTGCGGAAGGGTGGACAGGAAGAGTATATCCGGATGATTGCGGGCGAGCAGTTCTTTATTCATGGAGACGGTGGCGCCCGCGTCACAAGAGATTGAGCGGCTTGAGTGTGAAACACGGGTGCTGGATTGTTGTGATGTATGGACAATAAAATCAACAGCAGCACGCCTGATCTCGTATCCATCGCGCCGCCCCCGCTTGCTCATTGGGGTGCCGATGGCTTGATGCGCTCATAGATGAAAACTTTCTGTTGGATTCTCACACTGCCCGAAGTAATCACCGTAAATGACCTCAAAAACCCAATCCCCGTGATCTTTGATATCGGCAGCGATGATCTCTACTTTGATTGCGGGTGATAATCCGGCAAGGCGGACAAGAATGATACCACGTGCGACTTCGTCCTGACGAAACACGAGTTCTCCGAAGTCCTTGTCTGCCGTTAACAGTATCACCCCCTCAGCAGTTCCCGTTGTGTCTGTAAACACATACGGACAAAGGGTCGATTCTTTATACTTGTCCGGCAGAGTAGGAGTCACAAAGTTTACAAAAGGTCACAAAATTTACAAAAGCAGTGAAGGGAGGAGAGTAACAGTACTATATCACTCAAAAAAGGTTCTCCACCCGAAGGTCTTAAGAAGCATTCTTATAGATGCAGATTTGACGGTAGAACAGTTTAAAGAACTGCTGAGGTAGATGGTGGATATATGAAATATCCAAACCCCACATCTAACAGATTTGCACCATCTTTTGTGTTTTTACCGCCTGAAGAATCTGACCTGAACGAATTAGAGTGGCTTCGAGCAGCAGCCAAACACCAACCAATCTACTGGAAACAGACCTGATACTAAATTCAGGGCATGCAAACTTCGCCATGAGGGTTACAAGTGACATCCACGCTCCGGCTGCACCGTCTGATGACGGTCACGACTGCAAGAAGTGTAGATGAAAAGAGCTGAACAACAAGAGGGATGAACATGATAGAGAATAATGTGGACACTGCCTTTTTCCATTCATGGTTTCGAAAGTACGTAAAAGGTTTTTACTCGGACGATCCAAAAATCCAGGAGAATATCAGACTTAAAGAAGAACACACGTTACGTGTTTGTAAGGAGATTCTTCGGCTAGGAAAAGCGCTCCATCTCAATAAAAATGCACTTGGTCTGGCTGATACCATCGCATTATTTCACGACATAGGTCGCTTTGAACAATTCAAGACTTATGGCACTTTTAATGACCGGGT
>Ga0190315_1001296_pt1 | contig 10302 bp, 7 predicted proteins | sample 48701101_MG_FD_161673 | JGI IMG/M metagenome (GOLD analysis project Ga0190315, IMG submission 161673) | Hydrothermal vent sediment bacterial communities from Southern Trench, Guaymas Basin, Mexico - 4870-11-0-1_MG | ecosystem: Environmental > Aquatic > Marine > Hydrothermal vents > Sediment ...
CAACAACATACATATACATTCACTAAATTATTTTTTAAACTTTCCAAAATAATCTTTTTCAGTAAAAATTATAAAACATTATAATATATATATTGTGATGAAATATATCGAGGAAAATGTTGCAACTATCCCCCTTAAAGATGGAATAATGGGAGAAAAATTTAGGCTATATGCATATGCGGGAGTGGAGAGATGGTCTATGTGGAGTCGCAAAAAGGATTAATTATTTTTTTCTTGTTTTTTATTTTATTTTCGAATAATGTTTTTGCTCAGCCATATCCATGGCTGAAGAAAGGCGTGTATTTTGAATATAAGTTTTCACCAGATATAGATTTTCATCCATTTTATTTATTGCGATGGGAGATAATTGATGTTTTAGACGATATGATTGTGGTTAAATTGACTTTATTAAATTTCAGTGCTAGCAAGATTGTTCATGTCAAGGTTTCAACAAGAGAAGTCTATCTTAACGATAGGAGGATAGGGGTAACATTAATGTTCTATAAAACACATGTTAAAACTGGTACAACAACAGACTTTCTAATAAAGATCGATAACAATATTACATCGATAAAAGCAAGGATAGGTAGTAGTACAGCCTACACCCATACACCCATCGGTGGACAAAGAGTATACTTATTAGAGGGTGATTTAATACAAATTTTTTACGACTATGATTCGGGAATCCTAATAGACGATTTTATTTCGGAGAGGGTTGAAGAGGCATTTATAGAAGTTTTTGACATACCCAAACTATACCATATGTCTTTTTTCATCAAACTATATAGTACTAATGCGGATATAGGTCCTATAGATATACTTCACGAGATCTGGTGCTTCATAGTATATAATTTTCCAATAATATTTTTACTAGCATCCATAATTATATCTCTACTAATAATATATAGGAGGCATAAAATCACTAAATAAACCTAATGTAAATATCATCTATAGCATTGATCATCATTCAACTCGCAGCATTCAGAAAACTCATTTACAATAAATATCGAAAGAATTATGCTAGACCTCTCATGGATTCAATTTTACAACCTTATTAAGATCATTCAATGAAGGGTAATTACTATACTATATGTCTTACTCTTATTTGAGTTTAGTGTGCAGGATTATGATAAAATTAAAATATCTATTAAATTATTTCAAAATTTATGGCAAATATATATTGGCCTGAGGAAAAAGTTTTTCCAAGATTTTCTAGACCTGAATATTTAGATATAGTTGATATAAGAAATATGGATTTTTTCAACGACTTTAAATTTCTTCCATTAATAACTTTACAAGGTCTTGTAAATAAACATAAACCTCAAATCTATATTATTTTGAGAGATGAAGATGAACTATGGCTTAAACTAATTCGGGATGAAAATATCCCGATAAATAAGATGGATTTAAACAATGTTATGGAGAAATATAGGGATTACTGTAAAGGATATATAATATATGATCCAAACGTACCAGATACCTTAAACCTTGCAAATATTATGTCTGGAATATATGATACAGTTATTGTAAATCCTAGAGATATTAGTTGGATTGAAGGTCTTGGATTTAAAAAATATGGAGACTTAAGGGGAAGATTTAAGAATAGACTTGAGGTATATAGATGGGGTTATGAAGAGTTATGGCCTAAATGTAGTCATAGACTTCTTGTACCCATGAGACCGTATCCCGTTTCTAATCCTCCTAGACCATTACAGATAGCTGTAAGAGACTATGCTAGCGCACTAAAACTATTTATACATTATCTAGATCCCCATAATGTTGAGGAGCTTAGTCTATTCAAGAAGTTTTTAAAAGATATGCCTGAAAATTCAGCTATACTAGGCTGGTATAAGGAATGTGAACATATTACTGTTAGACTGGCATCTGAATATAATAAATTTGTAGTTGTAACTACTGGAGCCCCTCATCTAGTATCCAATTTAACTGTATGGTCTGGAATAGATGTTAAAGTTAAGTTTAAACTCCCTCCACTAAATCTGAACAAGCTTGGAGAAGATAAGGTATATGTAACTTTCTATATAAATGATGGAGATAATGTTCAGTGGGATATTTTAATGAGAAAATTCTGGGACGATAAATATAGGGGTAAAATTCCAATCGCATGGACGGTATCCCCCTTTCTAATAGATTTAGCGCCCCTTATAATGAAATACTATGCGGAGAGTATGAGTGAAAATGATACATTTGTTTCAGGGCCGAGTGGAACAGGATATTGGTATCCAAATATAAATCCAAATTATACGGAGAAATTTTTAGACCTGGCAAGAAAATATTTTGAGAGGACTGGATTAAAGTTTACCGAGATATTAGGAGAATTTCTCGACGGCGAATCTTTAATCCATTATTCTGAAAAACTTAATCTACTGGCTATTAAGCTGGGATATAGGGGAATGGATATATTTCCCTATTATGTTGGAAAATCGCCCGTTCCAATAATTCCAGGAACAGTAGAATATACGGATGAAAAAAGTACATATGGCTGGCTAAAGGCGATAGCAACTGTATATAGGAAAAGACCTCTACACGTATTAGTTATATGTATTCCATGGAGATTTAAAAATCTAGAACCATTAATAAATATTGTTAAAAAATTATCTAGAGATAATGATTTTAATCTAATTAATCTCCATGAATTTGCAGCTATGCTTAACCCTAGATATGGGATAAAGCTGTCTAAAAAGATTTTAGAAGAGATTAAGACTAAAAAAATGTTGGAAATAGCTAAACATATTGAAAGGAATCTAAAGGAAGCTGAGAGAAAATATGATGAAGGCAGATGGAGGGAATCTTTATCAAATATTATGACAATATATAGAATTGCTAAACAATATCTAGGAAAAATAATTATAAATGAATAATAGTAAAACTTAATTATCTGTTTTATAGCTTACCTATATATGATAAGCGATAAATATACCCCTATACTTCTAAAATTTATTGATAGATTTGAAAAGAATAAATGTCGATATGAGGCATATAGATTTATTAATGGTAAAGTGATGTTGATCGATGAGAAGGGGGGAATAATATTTTTTGGAGATGATAAGGAATATTTTCATTATAAGGAAAAAATCTTAGATTTGAGAAAATAGCTTGGCTGAGCATTTTCCCCATAAACAATTATTTTTCCTAAACTAATGATAATTTTAGCATAGGATCCTGTAATTTTATCCAATTCCCACCATCCCATACTATGTAAACAGATATTATGTATACCATTCATTTCCCGATAGCCTCCATAATGGGCATCGCCGCTAAAAGTAGCTATCAAATTATATCCTCTAAATATTTCTAAAAGTTCATCCTCATTATCTATTCTTGGAGCATCACGAAATATTCCTATAGGATAGTGACAAAAAACTATTATTGGTTTCCTTATCGAAATCTTCTCTAATTCTCTTTGAAGCCATTCTAATTCCTCACCAGGTATATGTCCTGTAGGTCCTCCGCTATTAGTATCTGGACCCCATGCGGCATCTAGAAAAATTACGTGAAGAAACTTTACATTTATAGACTTCCATGTATAATCTATACCCAATATTTTTTTAAACTGTTCTCTACTAAGACTCTCTAGATCATGATTTCCCAGTACATAATATTTAGGAGCTTTACATTGAGTATAAACTTTATTTATCTTCATCAGTTCTTCCCTAGAATTCTCTCTAGAACCTATAAAATCTCCCAGCTCAACTACAAAATCAGGTTTAAAATTATTATTCATATCCTTTACAAAAATATCTAGCCATTTCCTTATATCTAAAGGCCCCTGATGAACATCGGTTACAACACCTATCTTTACATAACTCATATTACACACCTATGGAATAAGGCTAAAATATCTAAATATATCTAGTACTCCTCTACCACGAGGTAGTTTAGAAATATATCCACCAATATTTTTAACAATATCTATTACTTCTCTATCTGCATTCGATACTGTTGCTGAAATAAATCCATATCTTCCATCAAGCATTTCTATATCATGGTCATCATCACCTATACATAATACGTTCGGATACTCTATATTCCAGTACTCTGCCAAAGTTTTTACGGCTTCCCCCTTTCCAGCAAAAGGTAACAATATTAGAACTAAACACCATGAACGACAACACTTTAGTTTAAGACCTCTCTCCATAATTTTGTTTCTAAGATATTGTTCAGCTTTTCTTGCCTCTTCTATATCCTTAAAGAGAAGACCAGCCATATGTCTTTCAATAGCATTTTCATCGTAAGGATTAACCTCAATACCTTTTTCTCTAAATTCATCCAAAGTCTCTTTAAGTAAGTCTAAAACTATTGGCATTATCTTAATCCATTCTCTCTCCACCATACTATTATGTTCTATAAGAGGAACATATTGATTAGCTGATGCAATGTATATTTCTTGTTCATTAGCTATAAGTGCATGGGGTACTCCAACCTTTATCCCCATATCATTTAAGGATAAAATTTCTAACTGGTTCTCCAAGTATCTTCCAGATGCAGTAGTAATCTTAACTCCTCTTCTACCTAAATCTATAAGAACTTTTTTCAGCTCAGGTAAAATACTTTTATCTCCTTCTAAAAGCGTCCCATCAAGATCGAGTGCAATTAATCTGATCTTAGACATTCTAATCCCCAAAATCTATCTCTAATTTATCTAATATATATAGAGTTATCTTATTCATTATTCCAAGTAATTAAATTAAGCTACTATTAATAAATTGTTACAATACTGGTGTTTAGTAATTTTTCATCATTATATTTTATTTTTCATTTTTCTTATAATCTAAGTATATGAAGCTCTTAGAGAATTATTCATAAATTTGATCTATATATTAGTAAAGATATATCAATGTATGGATATGAAAGAATATTACAATAACTTAGATAATGCTGGTTACTATCTCTTTATATTTGAAGACGCAACAATATATGAATTAAGGCAAATATTCATTCATATAATCATTTCACATCAATCACTAAACACATATACTCGTTTAGTCTAGGAATATCTATTTTAACTTCATTTCCATTATATTGAAATCTATGGAACTTATTTTTAAGCGGTTCATATACTCGCTGTATTTCCATATTTCTAATAATTATATTAACGTCTGTGAGAGGTACTACTCTAATTGGTGGATGAACGCATTCGGGTGATGAAGCCCACATCGTATTTATTGCCGTATTCCCTCTCACTATAATTCTATCGGGATATGTATGATTAAGTATATGGAGGATTATTTGTCCATTTCTCCTATAGGCTTCGAGCTCGGCGAATCCCTGTGTCTCTACCCTTACTGGAGGTTCTCCCGCAATATATTTTACAGAATTAATGATAAGTTTTTTAATGTTAGGCGACCCAGTTCTCCAATATATTCTCCCGGGTTGGCCGCTGAAGTAAACCCATTTATCTTCAGCAACTATTCCAGCCATATTAGTATCTATAAGGGGGGGTGGAGGGCTTCTTCCATTCTCATACTCGTTTCCATATTCTCGGTTTGTTAAAGTAATATGACCTATAACATCTCCTTTACTGTACTTTATCATGGCATGCCAACCTATTTCAGGAGGTGTACGTGTATACATGAATTCTCTATCAAAATCTCCCCATAAAATATATTTTCCATTTATATCATTTACAATTGAATGATTTTTGTTTAATCTTAGATAGCTCCATGAGCTTTTAATTATTGAATTAAAACTTATACCTAGAATTTCGTTAAGTCTGGTTTCTTCAAGTCTAGCCCCGTTTTCATCTAATATTCCAGTCTTATATGTAGCAATTATCCCTCCACCATTCTCCAAATATTTTCTTAAATTATTGATACTATTAGCCGATAAAGACCATGTATTTGCAAGAACGATTCCCTTATAATCATTGAAACCATTATTGTCAAGACATGTATCGGAAATATAGTTTACTGGAAATCCGTCTATAATTAAGGCATGATAAAATCCTCTAAAGGAGTCTGTTATATGTGGTGATAGCTTAGATCCAGCCCAATCTCTACTTCTATTCGAGAAAACTATACCAATATAAGGCAAAGGATCTACATTATCCATATATTCCTCCAATTTTTCTATTTCACTAAAAACTTGTTTTATGTTTGTAGGATTTATACCATTTATAAATGTTGATGCAAAAACTAGAAATACTGGATATCCACCACCTGCAAAGGCTTCTCTTAATCCTTGTCTAATAACTATATCGCTGGTTTCTCTAGATGTTAATGCTGTATGAAAACTGTTTCTAGTGGCCCAAACAAATTTACCTGTAAGAGATCGGGTAAGCTTAACCATTTCAGAAATAAATCCAGGTGGCTGATAGTCGGCTTCACTACATTCAGCAAAAAATATATCGACAAAGTCTTTAGATAATTCTGATATAGTATTGGCTCTACCCCTCCAGCCTAAGGGATGATTATTATATACCAATACATAATTATTATGTTCTTTAAGTTTATTTGAAATAGTTTTGATAGAATTTATATTGACATTTATCCTCCATTTAAAGCTATCCCTATATAAGCTATTCCTAAAATCTTCTTTATCAGGAAGCTCGCAATTATGTTCTCTTTTATATTTTTCCCTACACCATTTACAGAAGCAGGCCTTATCGATATCGGGCATATATCTAAAACTATCTAAAAACACTCCATCTACATTATAGTTAAGTACTTCCTCCAATTCATTTAAAACATGATCAAGGAAAGGTGAATTAAGGCACATTAACGGCCATGTAAATTTATCTCTAGACCTATGTATCGGATCAGTATCCATAGTAATGATTTTTCCATTTCTATCTCTCTGAACCCAATCCGGATGTCTAGAGTATAATTCTAAATTTGTTGTATGCCCAATCATAGGTATTACTGCTATATTATATTTAGAGGCTTCCTCCAAAACTTCTTTTAAAAAATTCCTTTTACCTAACCTCCCTATTTTCCTCATAAATCTACTGTTATAAAAACTTCTCCCCCAAGCATCTCTAGCAAATATAACGATGGTATTGGCATTAATACTTAAAGCTAAATTAACTATGTCCTTGCCTCTAATTTTATCTATACCATAGCCTAATTCATCTTCAAAATTAAACTGTAATACCCTACTATATTTAAATCTCATATCTCTACCTCTCTAATCAACATTTCGTTTACAGCAAAATCCTCAACTACAGCATCAGGAGCACCTACGGTATAAATTCTTCCTTCATCTACTTTAACATGCATTTGAGCTATACCTGTCTGCGAATTAATAAAAGCCTTAACTATTCTACCCTCAATTATCCCATTTTTTCTCTTTTTAATCCATCTTCCTTTAAATACACCTCGGATTTTTCTACCTTTTTCTAAAAACTTACCAACCTCTATAAGTCCGAGCTTAAACATAGTAAATCTCGCTGGAAGTTCTATATTTTTGTCAATAATAACTTTACTCCTCATCCATCTATATAAAAAGTCTTGAAGAAGGTAGTCTATAAGCATGGGTTCCTCCACAGCAATCCCATAACTTGGAAGATTTTTAACTACACTCCTCCTTTGAGCTAAAATCCCCATCTTTGTATCAGCTATAACTAGAAGATCTCCTGAAACTGCACGTTTAACCTTATTGAATCGTCTCACCACATTTTTCCTAAACCTAATACCCGGCACATCATATACTATAATATATACTATGACACCGTTTTCCTGTGCAGACAAAATATAGTCTCTCAACCTAGAAATAAATTCTATATCTCCACTAATAGCTAAATTAGCTTCAGCCTTCTCTACAGTCTTTATATATCTATTCATAAGCCCTTTCTTACTTTTAAAAATCCATACACCATATTCATATTCATTCTTTCCAGATGAAATGCTCTCTATAAATTTTTTAGAATTGGAGAATAATTCTTTAAATTCATCATTAATTATTCTAAAGAGAGTCCTAGGGTCTATTGCCCTATATATCGTTGGTCTACCACTATATACTTCAACCAAGCCCCTAGAGATAAGTCGTTTAAGAGATGAATGAATCTGCGGGCGATGTAATCCCATTATCTCAGCTAGTCTACTTGGGGAAACAGGGCCATGGGAAAGTAAAGTTACATAAACCTTAACGTCTGTGGGGGTTAAGTCGAGGGGTTCCAATAACTTTTGTAGACTTTCCATTTCTTTTCCCCTAAGGAAAATGTAGTAACATTTATTAATACTTTTCGGCCATTTTCAGCAGTAGTAATTTGTATTTATTTAACAAAATGTCATTTTTAATGGCAAGAAATCTATATATGAATTAAATTTCCAAGAAAAATGTATACATAAAAAAAGAAAAAAGTAGTAACATTTATAAATAACATATTCCCTATAAAATATTGTATAAGAGGTGATAAACATCTTTTTGGGAAAAAATAATTCCGGGAATGATCCCAGAGATGTAGGTGCTTCTTCTAACAGAAAGGTAGAAGTTAGAAAGGAATTTCCAGTTAAAGCCTTTATCATTGGAATAATCCTTCAACTAATATATATTGTATTCCTCTTCGGATACAGATGTTTTTACTATGTCAGAGGATTAACCTATACATGGACCGAAAACTATTTTGATTTCTGCGTTGTTCTAGGGGGATTATTAATATACATATCACTTATGTCTCTTCTTAATAGGAGGAAAGAATGGAAGATAGATGTAGATGCTATGGCAATTATTTTCACATTCCTTAACATGTCATGGCCTTTAACCATGCTTATAGCAAGAGGGCCATCAACACCATTTCTTGTACCAATCTTTAATAAAGATCTAGCATTCCTAATGCCCGATTGGATGAAATTGCCCATAGAGGAGGCAGAAAAAATGTATCATGGAGGAATCCCAAATTGGTCGGCGTGGGCAGTACCCTTCCTATTCTGGTCAGTTCATTTAATATCTGTATTGTTCCTATGTTTCTTCCTTATGTCTATATGGAGAAGGGAATGGATTGAAGTAGAAAGATTACCCTATCCACATGCAATTCCGATGTATGAATTAATAAACATGGGAGTTGTAGAGAAGGGTGAGGCAAGAATATTTAAGGAAAAATGGATATGGTATGGCGTCCTAGTAGCATTTTTAATCTATATATGGGATCCATTAAGATCTCTTAGTGGAGGATTGATACCTAGATTCCCAGATTTTACAATACATTATGCCGACTGGTATAAAGCACCTAACTTGTCGTTGCTTCCACAGACTAAGGGATTGATACTGCTAGCCTTTTCACCAGCTTTCATGGTAGGAGCATATTTACTGCCATTAGACGTATTGCAGGGTATTATTATCTCCATAATACTATTTGATTGGTTGAAACCGATGCTCGGAATAGCTACAGGATTTTATCCGGATATAAGTAAAAGTGGGTGGTGGCCCTTCTTCTTAAGTAACGGTTGGTGGTTCTATCCTCCCAACATGACGCTAGGATGGGGTATGTGGATAGGAATATCCTTATGGTGTTTCTGGATAGGAAGAGATCATATAAAGAATATAATTGCAGTACTTCAGAAAAAGCCAGGAGCTATAGATGATCCAGTCCTTTCCTATAGAATATCTGTACCACTATTCTTTCTCTCAGCAATTATATGGATTGTCACAATGCTGGCTACAGGAGCAACCCCCATTTTAACGATAGCCTTTGCCATATTATTCATAATATGGTTCCAAGCAATAGGTAGGATAAAGGGAGAATTCTGGTGGGGAGGAAGACCTCTAAGAGTTGGAGGAAGTGTAAAATGGTTGGCATTAACCTATTACTATATACCCACAGGAGAATATAATACATCTGGAGCACAAATGTTTACTTTGTTCTTTGACGGAGAGTATGGCAGTGCTTCACTAGCACAGCACTGTGGATTCCCACCCAGAATTAATGATTGTTACAAAGTTGGAAGAGAAGTTGGGGCTTCCCTTAAATATATAGCTCTAGCAGGAGTAGTTTCAATAATCATAGGTGTACTATGGGCTTACTTTGTAAGAATTATATGGGCTTATAATGCCTGGGGTGGGACTTATGGGTATCCTAAGGGCAATGAGGGAGCTGGGTTATCTAAGGATATATACTCTGGAGAATATCCGGAGAAAGGAGCATATGCTGGAGGGATAGATGTCTATGCAATGGGAGCAATACTTGCAATAATACTGTTGTTTCTTAAATCCAGATTTGTGTGGTGGCCAATTAACCCTATAGGATTTATGGCTCCTATAGCTGGTTTCTGGATACTTCCATGGGAGTTCCTATCCTTCTTCTTTGCATGGATATGGAAGTATGCTGTATGGAAAATAGGAGGCGCT
>Ga0190315_1001297_pt1 | contig 10298 bp, 5 predicted proteins | sample 48701101_MG_FD_161673 | JGI IMG/M metagenome (GOLD analysis project Ga0190315, IMG submission 161673) | Hydrothermal vent sediment bacterial communities from Southern Trench, Guaymas Basin, Mexico - 4870-11-0-1_MG | ecosystem: Environmental > Aquatic > Marine > Hydrothermal vents > Sediment ...
TTATTCTATTACACAAGGTGATCATATTTTTAAAGGAGAGTCCAAGACTATTGTTTTTGATGGATTTGCCAAGATACTGACAGGGTATATGTCGTTATATTCAAATAGTAATGGGCATACTTTTGGAAACAAATATAAAGCAATGGATAAATTTTTGGTTGACCAAATTAACTTTGAGAAAAAAGCTACTAAACCTAAACCAAGGTATACAGAAGCAACACTTATAAAGACAATGGAAAAATCTGGGGTAGGAAGGCCTTCTACTTACGCAACGGTTGTTAGAACTATTCAAGCCAGGGCTTATGTAGAAAAAAACGGAAGATATTTAGTACCGACTGATAATGGTATGGTTGTAAATGACTTTCTGGTGAAATACTTTTCTGACCTTGTTAACCCTGCTTTCACCTCTGTTATGGAAGATAATCTAGATGATATAGCTAAAGGAGAAAAGAAGAGAGTAAAAGTTTTAACATATTATTATTTCCCGTTTCATGAAAAAATAGAGACTGGTGAGAAGGAAATAAAAAAGGAGGACGTTGTTATTATAGGGGAAAGTGATGAACTCTGTCCAGAATGTGGTGCTAAGATGGTTGTTAAAATTGGTAGAAACGGAAAATTTCTTAGTTGTTCCAAATTTCCTAAATGTAAGGGTATAAAAAGTTTGGAAGTTCCATTAAACCTAGACAAATATGAGCAACAGGGTAAGTGCCCGAAATGTGGAAGTGAAATGGTTTTGAAATTTGGTAAGTATGGGAAATTTTGGGCTTGTACTGATTATCCTAAGTGTAAGACGACTCTTCCCCTTCTTCTGAAAGACAAATGTCCCAAATGTGGACACAATCTTACAGAACGAAAGGGAAGGTGGGGTAAAACGTTTATTGGCTGTAGTAATTATCCGAAGTGCAAGTACATAAAGAAGAATTAAATGACTCCAAGGGAAAAGCTTAAAGAAAGAGGGGTGCAGTCTCTTACTATATCTGAGCTTGTTGCAATAATTATTGGACATGGAAACAGGAGAAAATCGGTGTACGAAATGTCGAATATTACATCGGCGATACTGCTGAAATATAATGTTTGTCAACTTTCTGTTGATAAATTTGATAAAAGTATCGGCTTGATCAACATATCAAAGATAATGGCTTGTATTGAGTTAGGGCGACGTTTACAAAACAGTAATCTTTCAACACAAAAAATAATCAGTGCTCGGGATGTTTGGCTAGTTACTAAACATGCTATGAAGGGTAACCAGGAGAAGGTTCTAGCATTATATCTTGACGGTTCTCAGCGACTCCTGGAGATGAAGGTAATTGCTAAGGGTAAGGGAAATTGTGCAGACATAGATTTGAGGATTATGTTTTCCGAAGCCTTTAAACTTTTGGCTTCTTCCATCATTCTTGTTCACAATCATCCATCTGGGAAGCTTGATCCAAGTGTTTTCGATTTAGATACCACTAGAACTTTGGTAACCATTAGTAATATGCTAGGGTTCAATCTCCTGGATCACATAATTGTAACAATCGATGGATATAAGAGTATAATTAAAACTTAATGGTAACCTGATTGTTAAGGGGAATTGGTAGAAGTTATTATCTTAGTTTTTGAGATTTGTGGATTTAATTGCTTCCTTTGCAGATTTCAATATAAAAAACGAGCCACTTACGATTACGTATGGAGGTTTATGAAGTTTAACTTTCTTAATGATCTGTTTTATATTACTGCTGGGAATGCAGTTCGGGGGTAATACATATGTTCTTTTAGATTTGGTCAGAAGATATACTTTTTTACATATCTGTTGAAATCTCGATAATATTCTAATCGTTGGCATTCCTGTTTTTATAAAGATAATTCCAACTGCTGGTTGATGTATTACTGCTTTATAAGTCTTTGTTAGTGCTGTAATTTTTTGCAAATTATGGGCGCCGTCTAAGATATAAGTGGTATTATTTTTTTTGATAATTTCAAATCTACCAGGGAGATGTAAATTTTCAATTGTTTCTGACACAACATTCTGTTTAAAAGTGATGTTTAACAATTTTAGGGCGTTTTTGCAAACTGCTATAGACAGAAGGAGATTTTGTATTTGATGGTCACCTACAAGTGATGTATGAAAGGTGTAACCTTCCGTTGTTGTTATTGTTGTACCTGAAAGGTTTTGCTTAACAATATCATAGCCACTGGTGTTGACCTCTATTAAGTTGGTGGATCTTAACGAGACGTGTTTATCTATTGTTTTTTTTGCCGTCTTTGTTTGTATGAGTGTGAATACCTTGTTTCCATCTTTTATTATTCCCGCCTTTTCCGTAGTGATTTGTGAAATAGTATTTCCTAAAATTTTGGTGTGATCAAATCCTATACGTGTAATTACTGCAATTTTTTTGTCAGAAATAACATTGGTCGGGTCTAGTCTTCCACCCAGGCCTGTTTCAATTACTGCAAATTGTGGTTGAATGTTTTTTACGAGTAAACAAAACATAAGAGTAAATGCTTCAAACTTTGTTAAATGGGTATTTTTGATATGTTTTTTCTCAAATGTCAACACTTGTTTTGCTATCAGGTTTAGCTGACTATTGGTTATGGGGCTACTGTTTACAAGAAATCTTTCGTTTAGCCTATAAACGTGCGGGGACATAAAGGAAACAGTTGAGATTTGATGAGAATTGAGAATTAAACTAATTGTGTATACGACAGTTCCTTTCCCAGACGTTCCTGCAACATGTATGTATTGTGTCTTGAGGTTGTCAACAAGTAGTGGTTTGGTCCATGAGGAAAATTTCGTAAGTCTTAATTTGGGATTATCACTAGAGTAATTACTTCTCTTAAGAATGTTATTTAGATCAGTGTTCATTATTGCCTTGTATGTATACTCCCATTGTCAACTGTTTGAGGTCTGGGAGTATACTCAAAAGCTTGTAATATTACTTGTTTGGTTCTAATAGCTCTTGGCAAACAACCAGTCGTGTTTTGACTTTGTACCAGAAATAAAGCATTTAGAGTTTTTTGGTTTCTTTTTTTCATTTTCAATAGGTAGTACTCTCGAAACCATTGAAAATCTTTCTTTGAGTTGTTTCTCCGATTCTTTGGTTTCACACCAACTTGCCTCAAAAAATCCGACCTGATCTCTTATTTCGTCAATACTTTCGATTCTGATAATATGGGATTGTGAGAATGCCTTACATTCCTTGTATAAGTTTTCCTGAATTTTTTCAAACAAGATTGTTATATCATTTAACAATTCGTTTGTTTTAACAACCTGTTTATTATTTGTATCTCTCCTAGAAACTGTAACTGTGTTATTATTTAATTCTCTTTCTCCGATTTCAAGTCTTACAGGTACTCCCTTAATTTCCCATTCGTTAAATTTAAATCCTGGAGAAAGATTTTCTCTCTCATCAATTTTTACTCTAATACTTGTCAAGCTGGCCTTAATCTTGTTGGCGTATGATAAGATTGTAGATTTATTTGAGTCCTTATAAATCGGGACAATAATAATCTGTATGGGTGCAACATTGGGGGGTAATCTAAGTCCGTTGTCATCACCGTGTGTCATTATTAGTGCACCAATGGATCTCCAGCTAAAACCCCAACTTGTTTGATGGCCATAATTGCTTTTGCCGTTTGAATCAAGATACTTAATATTGAAAACTTTAGCAAAATTTGTTCCGAGATAATGACTTGTTGCACCTTGTACTGATTTGCCATCTTTTGCCATAACTTCAACCGTAGTTGTCATATATGCTCCCGGAAACTTTTCCAGTTCAGATTTTCTTCCTTTAAATACAGGAATTGCTATGTATTTGTATATTTGTTCATATATGTCCAGCATTTTCCAAACTTCCTGGGTAGCCGACTTTTTGTCTGGAAATACAGAATGACCTTCCTGCCACAAAAACTCACTCCATCTTAGAAATGCTCTTGGTCTTTTTTCCCATCTTACAATATTATTCCATTGATTAAGTCTAAGCGGTAAATCTTTGTAACTTTGTATCCATTTGGCGTAACTCTTATACATGGAGGTTTCACTGGTAGGTCTTATCACTAGTTTGTTTTGCAGTTTTTCACCACCACCATGAGTAACTATTGCCAATTCAGGGGAAAATCCTTCTATATGCTCTTCCTCTGCTTCCAGATTTTTCATTGGAATAAATAGCGGAAAATATACGTTTTCTGCTCCTGTGTTTTCAATAAGCCTAGAGAGTTCCGCCTTTATGAGTTCCCATATTTTGTATCCGTAAGGCTTAACAATGCCACATCCCCTGATTTCTGAGGGTTCCGCTAGTTGTGCTTCTCTTACGACATCCTGATACCATTTGGGGAAATTTTTTTGTTGGGAAGTTATCGTTCTTTTCATTATTGTTTGGTGGAAGTTAAGTAATAGTAAATCTTGCTATGCAGTTTAGCATATTGTTGAATATAACTCAACTTTAATGTTTCCTTATAATAATTGCAATGTTTTGCTATAATTTACTAGTAAATAACTCTTTGTATGGTAATGGAAAATTTGTATTTGTCACAAGTCCCTGATGGCGTTGAAGATTTGGCGGTCGTCATGCTTAAAAATTTGTTGGTAAACTTCAAAGTAGAAAATATTTCTTCTGGATTTTTGACTTATAAGACTTCTGGTAATTGGAAGGAAGTTAGTGCTTTGGACTGTGTTGGAACAAGTTACGTTCTACTACGGTCTTTTATCTTGCTGAACAATGTTCGAATGAAGGTTCTGGACTGGTGTATGCAACATCCGGGCGTAATCATGTCGTTCCTACAGATGTATTTTTCTCAGGGTCAAACATTTCGAGTTGTTGTTTCTTGTTCAAGCAAAGAGATTGGTAAATATAAAGAAAAAATACACTTGTTGGAAAAAATATTAAAAGGAAATGGTGCTAAAATTAACACGGGACATCCTGACTATGAGATACGAATATTGGAAATAGAAAATATTGGGTATGTCGGGGTTCGGATTTCTGGTAAACCTGGGGATATTGATGATCTTCAAAAAAATTCGATAAGGAAAGATGTTGCAAGTTATATGATCCATATGTCTAATCCAAGTTCTAATGATGTGTTTCTTGATCCAATGGGTGGAGCTGGTATTATTCCGCTGCTTAGAAGCAAGATGCCATACAAGGAAATATATGTCGCCGATGTAAAAACGAATACATTGCTTAAAAAAATTAAAAAGCTAAAATTATCCCTGAGGGATTTTACAATTATTGAGTCTGATATTGTGAAATTGCCAAGTGTGATATCACAACCCGTTAACAAACTTGTCACGGATCCTCCGTGGGGATATATAGAAAGCATGTCTGACATTAATCGCTTTTATCAAGAGATGTTTAAATCTTTTGATAAACTTTTGGTCAAGGACGGGATTCTTGTTCTCATCAGTCCGCACATCAAGCTTGTGAAAACGTGCGTTAGTAAGAGTAAAAAAACATTTGTTATTAAAGATATAATAAAGATTAAGGTGTCTGGGGCTGAAACATATATCTATAAAATAAAAAAGGGGCTATGAGGTAAGGAGGTTTACAACGTTTTTAAAGAAGTTTTTTTGGTTTAAATATTGGTCAATAATTACAAAATCAATTCCTGCTCTCTTGGCAAATTTGGCGTCTACTTCGGAATCTCCAAAATAAATAAAATTACTTTTGTTGTTTCCGTATTTGCGGATTATGTCTAAAAGGCTCTTAGGATTAGGCTTTGGATAACCTTCATCTTTGCATGAAATTATTGTCTCAAACATGTTGAAAATATTGTTGTGCTTGAGTATGGGTATAAGAGTTGATCGGTATCTATTTGTACAAATGTGGAGTGTATCACCTTTTTGTGTTAGAGCTTGTAACATTTGGGGTACAAAATCAAAAACGTGTAGCTTTTCCAGGCTCTCCTGCATTAGTTTCTGATCATGACGGATAAGGGTTTGTAGAGATGTATCTAAATTAAACCTTGCGATTGCCTTGCCATATGTATCATCTATGGTCAGGCCTTGGGAGGAATTGAATAAGTCAAGTATTTCTTTGTCAGATGTTGAGTGGTTGAATTCCTGAATTGTGTTTTTATAACAAAGGAATGAGTATGAATAACTGTCGCATAAAGTGTCATCAAAATCAAACACAATATGCTTTTTCATATTTTGATGACAAAAAAATTAAACCTCTGGATTGTATCAGACTAAATGTAGTTTGACTATATTGTGTTGGACAAGACTGGAGGTTGCGAGTTTTAAGATATATGTGTAAAATATGTCGTGAGTTTCCAGAGGTGGTAGAGTGGTCAAATACTCCGGACTGTAAATCCGGCGCCTTACGGCTACGCAGGTTCGAATCCTGCCCTCTGGATATATGAGATACGTCATGATACAATAACAAGCACAAAATAATAATAACGCGGGGTAGAGCAGTGGCAGCTCGCTAGGCTCATAACCTGGAGGTCGTACGTTCGAATCGTACCCCCGCAACCAAATTTTCTCCAGTGCAATTCAGGGTTTTGATATGGGTACAATCCATAATTAGAGGATGGATTGTAAAAAATAAAAGTTCCGATATTATGGATAGAGACTAAGCCTTTGTGGGCTGTATATGTAAGAATGTCGATATTTCTGAGTTTGGTTTTATATAGTGATAGATGTCTTTAACAGTTGTTGTGTTCTGAAATAAATGTTAATATGAACTGGTAGATATTTATGATTACAGGACATGGCACTGTCTTTATTAAGAACCAAAAGTCTAGTTAGGATGGTAGGTATACTTTTGGTTACACTAATGATGCTTGGTGTCTTTATTGGACTATTTGTATACATTGTTCCCCGCTTCTATGTTCCAGTTTCAGGAGCGGATTCTGAATTTACGTTAGACTTGTATATTAATTCTTCAGGAATGTCGTGTGGTGTGGATAATGTATGTGGAAATAGTGATGATTCCTTTCGTGCAAATCTAGACGACATTCTTGAATTTGTTGTAAATTATGGGAATATTGGAGGATTAGGTGTCTCCCAAGGTGAAATGGTATTGAATGTGCCTGATGGTCTGTGTTATCTGAAGGGATCTCTGGAAAGGAATTTACCGCCTGGGGTTGAAATTTATTATTCCAGTGACAATGGATCCAGCTGGATTTATATACTAGAGGGTGAAATAGATTGTAATGTTACTAATATTAGGTTAGTAGATACAAATGGTGTTGACTCGAATTTGCAATATATTTATGATTCAAGTCTTGATGGCACTATTGATGGATATCTTGTAAAAAGTTCAGGGGTGTTGAGTCTATTGAATGGGGAACCGTTTGAATATACTGGTGATCTTCCTGGAAGTATGAGTTATCTAACCTGGGACTATGCAGTTGCTGACTTTGATTTGGATGGAAATAATAACGATCTTGTAGTGTTAAATTCTGGAAGCTATTCACAACTTACATATAGTGATGAGACTGGAAGTTATTCGAATATGGTTCCGTTAAGTGGGACAAACGATTGGAGTTATACTGTAGCTGTTGATGATATAAATAACGATGGGGTAGACGATATCCTGACAGGTGTTAATAACGATTATATTACATTAAATTATTCTACTGGAGTAGCAAACTGTCCTGGGCCTTCTTGTTATATATCTGTTGATGTGAGTCCTGTGCATGAGAGGGCGGTTGGCTTATATATAGATGACTTTAATCATGATGGATATAAGGATTTTATGGTAATAAATACTCAGGCAATGTATGACAAAGTTTACTTCAATGATGGATTGATGAATTTTACTAGTGTAAATCTTCCAACTACTAGAGCCCACACTATGGGGTCGAAGATGGTTGATATTGATTTGGATGGTGACATGGACATACTTAAACCTAACCGAGGACAATATTTAAGTCCAGCATATAACCAAGTTTTATTAAACGATGGAAATGGTAATTTTAGTTTAATGCAGGATCAAGGCTATGGTCTGGGAAATTTGCCCGATCCTAATTACGGTAGTGCAAACTATTTCAGAGGTTACAGTATGGATGCTATTGACCTTGACAATGACGGCGATATGGACATTTTGCTTGGGGTTGGTCAGTTTAGTCACTCTTTGGAAACTGGGAAGGTGGTTGCTTATAGAAATGATAGTACTGTGGGAACCATGGCTTTTACGCTTTGGCCTGATCAAGGTCTTGGTGATGGAATACTTTGGGATAGTGGTGACAATGATTTCCAAGCAATATTGGAGGTTGCGGATTTTGATCAGGATGGGCTGGAAGACATTTTGGTGAATGGTTATGATAGGTACTCTCAGGATTGTTCTACTCCACATCCTTATTATGGGTGTGGTGTCCTAAACTATGTACTACTTAACAATGGAAATGGTAATTTTGATGAAATCCGTGATTTTGGATATGGTGACGGGATACTTCCTGGTGGGAGTCATCCTACGGGTAGAAGTGCAATATTAGATGTTAATGGGGATGCTTTGCTTGATATTGTTACTGCAAACTATACATCAAAAGCAACTGATATGGTCTTGTTAAATAAAATGGGAAGCACACGAACTGGTTCTTATACTAAAATTATCACATTACCCGCAACCGTTGATTCATTTGGAGAGCTTGTTACTGAGTATGTTTTGCTTCCAGATACTAGTATTTCAGTATCAGTAATGGATGCAACGTGCACAAGCAGTTTTAGTGGCTTTGACAGTATACCTGTTTCCAATACGACAAGTTTGCTACCATTGCCTGATAATACTACTACTATATGTGTGAAATACACTTTTCTTAGTGAGTGGTATAATAAAAGTGCCTCTATTCAAGGTATTAAATACTCTGTGGTAGATGATCTTAGTAAGACCTTCGATCTCCAGTTTAAGATAAATCCATCGGCACTTAAAAGTGATAGTGTTTCTCTTGATGTGAATATATCATCATCTATGTCTGAAACAAATAGTCAAAACAACGATTCGGAGGCAATAATAATGTTAAACGTGAGTGATTTGTCTGTAGGTGGTATAGCAAGCAAGGTTGATTTTGATCCGTTTTTTGATGGTAATCTGATTGATTATGAGCTTAATATACGGAATAATGGAAATGAGAGTATAAAGGATCCATATGTGACTATACAAACTTCATCGACTGTTAGTGGAGTTTATTATTCACAAACTTATACATCAGAAAATGGACTTGTGTGGTTTTGTAGCGAAAGTGAGGGGGGATTCATGTGTTCGGCAGATGGATTATTTGATTCTGGAGATAGTTTGTTTCTGGAATGCAAGGCGAGTACCAAATGGGGTTTGGCAACTAATACTCTAATTACAGTTACCGCTGAAGCTAAAAGCTCTACTTATGACGGTAATTATGATAACAATGTGACCAAGATAAATTCCAGGATAATAAATCGGGATTTCAATACTCTCGATCCAGAACTAGTAATTAAGAGATTTGAAATACAAGACATTAGCGAAGGCGATGTCAAGTTTTTAGTAACAACTAATTTGTATACGGTTGGTAAATTAGTAATTTGTCCAGAAGATGAGAATGAACATTTATTTGAAATAGGGTTTGATGATTACGGCTTAAATCATGAATTACTTATAAGTGATTTACAGGCAGGAAAGATTTATAGGGCGGTTGTGAATGTTAGTACACAGGATGGTCTTTTGGATTTAGCGGAATTAACCTTTAGTTTGGATCCATGGGAGAGAATACAAATAATCAACTTGCAAGAAACCACTCGAAATACAACTGTTGATTTTACTTGGAGGACGAGTATTGAGGGGAGTTGTGAGTTATACTGGAAATATATAGATGCCCAATATACTGTAGTTCCAATCAATTCGGGTGATAACAACTCCTATGGATATCGGTTGGAATACGATCTGTCAAAGTCGGGGTTATATTATTATGTACAATGTGTAGATTCCCAAGGAAACATTGGTAAATCATCCGAGGAATATATTCCATTGGGTAGTACGACTTCAAGTGGAGAGGAAAGTCAGGGTAAAACTATTTCTATTATTGGGAAAACGAGAGAATTTGTTATTGAGACTATTGGGAGCTTTGTCGTTACAGGTATAGTGTATTTGGGGTTAGGAATGAATGTTTTTGAGATGTACTACTCAGTCCTGAGGCTAATACTAAACATATTGATGTTTCTGGGTATCAATAAAGTGAAGAAATATGGTGTTGTATACAACGCCGTAACAAAGGAACCAATCAATCTAGCTATTGTGAGGTTTTATAAAAACAACAAATTAGTTCTGACCTCGGTCACGGATGTTTACGGAAGTTACTATGGACCGATGAAAGCGGGAAAGTATATAATAAAGGTTAGCAAGGTT
>Ga0190315_1001301_pt1 | contig 10273 bp, 8 predicted proteins | sample 48701101_MG_FD_161673 | JGI IMG/M metagenome (GOLD analysis project Ga0190315, IMG submission 161673) | Hydrothermal vent sediment bacterial communities from Southern Trench, Guaymas Basin, Mexico - 4870-11-0-1_MG | ecosystem: Environmental > Aquatic > Marine > Hydrothermal vents > Sediment ...
CGTTCCTCGTTGAGAGATTCCTCGCATGTTTCAGCCCGAATACCCAGATGTTCGCACTCCACAGCATGAAGAGAATGCCGACTGCAGAAGAAAGCAGCATCATCGGACTTTTCATCAGCGGCGTAATTACTTCTTGGATCTCCGTTGGGTCTGTTATCGTTATCGGTGGAATTTGCACAGTTGTAACGAAATTATAGACAAGCGCGGCACTTATCAGCCCACCGATTATCGTAGGGATGTAGCCGTATCCAACGAATTCAAGTGTTCGCTTGAACTTCCCCTCGCCTTTGAATATGCAGGATATGCCGAAGAATACCGCTGCGATAATTAGCCAGATGATGAAAGAAAATACTACTACTCCGATAGCACTGCCAATGGGCATGAACGACATAAAACTCTGCACTTCTGGCGGAAGCGTTTTACTCATCGCTTCTATCATCATGCTGCTCGACAAAAAAGCGGATATGCCACCAATTATCCCACTTATCAAAACGATAAACACAGGTAGCTTCAAACTCTCTTCCCCTTTCTTCCTCGTTTCAAAAAATTTGTTCGGATTTGTCAATACTTCTAACATTTTTACTTCCCTATTCCCTATATAGGCTGTCCAGCAATTACAAACAGCCAATAATAAATGTTAGATAATAAGATAATATTCATTGCATAGATATAGATATAAAGAAGAAAAGAGAAAGGACGAATCAAGAGCTATCTATTCCCGTATCTATCTATGGTGGCATGGGCATGAGACTAAAAGCCACGAATAGCGTGGAGAATAGAATCGCGACCATATTCATTGCCTTGATGAGTGGGTTGATCGCGGGTCCCGCGGTATCCTTGAATGGGTCACCAACGGTATCGCCAATTACTGCCGCTTTGTGCGCATCGCTGCCCTTTCCACCCAGATAGCCATCCTCTATCATCTTCTTCGCATTGTCCCATGCCGCACCACCATTTGCCATCATCAATGCCAGTACCAGTCCCGAGACAATAACGCCAATTAATAGCCCCCCAAGTGCAATCGGACTGAATAACCCAACAGCTATCGGTACAACAACCGCGATCATTCCAGGTACTATCATCTCCTTCAGCGCGGCTGCAGTCACTATCTCAACGCATTTACCATACTCGGGTTTCGCCTCTCCCTCCATGATGCCCGGTATCTCCCTGAACTGCCGTCTTACCTCCTCCACTATCTTGAATGCACCCCTGCCCACTGCCCGCATCATGACCGCGCTGAAGATGAAAGGAAGAAGCCCACCGAGCAGTAGTCCAACGAGCACGAGAGGATTGAAGAGGCTGAAACTCGCTGCTGGCAGGTTCACCTTGTGCAGATAATCGGAGAATAGCGCGAGTGCGGCAATTGCCGCTGAAGCGATTGCATAACCCTTGGTCACTGCCTTCGTGGTATTACCAACGGCATCGAGCTTATCTGTTCGCTCTCTGACCTGTGCGGGCAAATCCGCCATCTCCGCTATACCGCCCGCATTGTCTGTTATAGGTCCATAGGAGTCCAGAGCAATGATGATTCCGGTGGTAGAGAGCATAGCCACCGCAGTTATCGCGATACCATACAGTCCGGCGAGGCTATTGCCAGTCAGATATAGAGGTATGAAATAAGCAGCCAGTATGCTACCAGAGATAATTACCACCGGTAAGCCAGTGGAGAGCATCCCCATAGCCAGCCCGGTAATCAGGTTTGTTCCCGCGCCGGTCTTGCTCGCTTCTGCAATCGCTCGTACAGGTGCATGTATCTGTGTGAAATATTCGGTCACAATGACCATGAGCGCCATTGCTATTAGCCCGATCACCGCGGACAGGTATATTGCGATTGCATGTGCATCAGTGCCGATCAATACCGCGGTTACGGAATAGAACATCACCATACTGAGTATTGCGGCAGTAGCGACACCCCTGTACAATGCAGGCATGATCCGCTCACTCCTGCCCATTCGCACTGCGAATATCGCGATTATGGAAGCGAAGATGGCGACAGCGCCAAGAATGAGAGGATACTCAATCAGAGCGAAATTAGAAGTGATGTTCGGGAAGATAGCTTTTACCATGCCTCGTTTCGTTATCAAACCCCCGATCAGCATTGCTGCTATTGCTGTTACCACATAAGTCTCAAACAGATCGGCACCCATGCCCGCACAGTCACCCACGTTGTCACCCACATTATCGGCAATGACAGCAGCATTTCGCGGGTCGTCCTCCGGTATTCCCGCTTCTACCTTACCTACCAGGTCTGCACCCACATCCGCTGCCTTCGTATATATCCCACCACCTATCCGTGCAAATAGAGAGATCAGTGATGCTCCGAATCCATAGCCCACAATGAGGTCCACTGCTCGTGGATTCGCACCATAGATGATGTAGAGAGCAGCAGTCCCGAGCAAAGCGAGTCCAACAACCGATAGACCTGTCACGGCACCACCCCTGAATGCAACTGTAAGCGCCTTACGCAGCCCTGATTCCGCCGCCTTGGCAACCCGGACATTACCGCGTGTTGAGACAAACATACCAACATAACCAGCGGCAGCAGAACAAGCAGCACCTGCCATGAAAGCAATTGCCACACGCCCGGAATCGAAAGCACCATGAGGAAATGCGTGCGATAAAGCAACGAACAAAATGACCGCGATTACAACCGCAACAACTGTAATGGTCCTATACTGACGGTTGAGATACGCAGAAGCGCCTTCCTGGATTGCATTAGAGATAGCATTCATCTCCTCACTGCCCGATTCCTGCCTGAGCGTATAAATAGCGAATATCACTGCGAATACAAGACTTATCAGTCCCGCCAGTGGCGCTAACCAGAGTAGCTCCATCTTAATCACCAATCCATATATCCGGCAGTAGTAATATATAAATATTGCTTATCTGATTGTTATTTAGTAGTGACCAGCTGGGGAGATCAGTTATTTATCGCCCCTCCACACGACTTCCACCTCGTCAGGTCTGAAATTCGGCTTCACCGCCGATTCCCGCAGTTCTATCGTCTGTCCGGACTTGAATTGGAGCAGTCCGAGATATGCAATCATAGCGCCGTTATCACGTAGATAGCGCGCTTCGGGCACGAAGAATCGCGCACCGCGGTCATGGCACATCGTCCGTAGCATCTGCTGCAATCGCCGATTCGCTCCCACACCCCCCGCCAAAAGCAACTCTTCTTTACCGCAATACGCCATTGCGCGCTCCGTCACCTCTGTAAGCATAGCAAAGGCGGTCTCCTGGAATGAATAACATACCGCTTCCCTGTCGTGCCCGGCATCCAGTGCATCCTTAGCGGCAGTGGTCAGCCCGGAGAATGAGAAATCCATACCCTTCACCACATACGGTAAATGAATATATTCTCTGGCTCGGGACGCCAGTTCTTCTATCTTCGGACCCCCTGGATGACTCAGACCCATGTAGCGTGCGAATTTATCCAGCGCATTACCTATACCAATATCCAGTGTCTCGCCCAGGATGCGGTAACGCCCCGCGTAATATGTGAGAACCTGAGAGTTCGCTCCACTTACATACAGCACCACAGGGTCTCTCACCCTACATTGCCATCTACCTATTTCTATATGTGCGATACAGTGGTTGACGCCGATAAGAGGCTTTTTTAATGTCAGTGCCAGAGCCCTTGCCGCCGTCGCTACCGTCCTCAGGCAGGGACCCATGCCCGGACCCTGAGAGAATGCCACACCGTCTATATCAGAGATGGAGAATCCCTTTTCTTTCGCACCCTCTATCACTTCCGATACCACTCGTTTAAGCTCGGATGCGTGATGCTGTGCCGCTTCTCTTGGATGGATACCGCCATGCGAGGGCTTGTATGCCGATTCCGTTTCGTATATCACTCTATCATCGGTTACCAGTGCAGCACTGAGGTTCCATGCTGTCCCTTCAAGTCCCAGAATGACCACCATTCTTTTCTTAATATCTTAATACAGCCGCATTTATAGAAATACCACGCGGAAGACACACCGTCTTGACGGTGTGATGAATGCACCTTAGTCATATTCTATTTTTAAATAATAAAAGATAATATACGTCATCATGACAAAATATTGCTGCTCTGGTATTGCCGGTGAGCCAACAGCATGGTTGGGAGTGAGAGAAGATGAGCTCATCATCGAGCTCCAGCGCACGCTTAAAATACCCGTGCATTACGCCACAACAAATAAGAAGCTCAGCTATCTTGAAAAGATTACTGCACGGCTGACTTACGCAGTCAGGCTGTGGTGCGAGCGCATATCCGAGTTGGGTTTGAAGTCGCGATCGGATTGCTCGCCTTACGAGCATGAGATACAGCGCATCACCGGCTTGAGTGCCGGGTTCGTGCAGCAGGCGCGGGACAAAGCGCTCTGGATGTGGGCGCAGTATCGTGAGGCACATAAGGAATGGGAATATGAACTGAGCCGCGCAAAGCCAGGCACGAAATGGTATAAGAAGCTATTGAAGCGCGAGCCGGCAGAACCATGCACGTCGCCCCGGAGCAAATTGAAGAAGATACCCACAAGGTTCGACTCCCGAACAGGAATAATAGAAGAATCGCATCTGAAAATATCGCCCCTTGTTGCACGGATCTCAACACTGAAGAAAGGAGAAAAGATAACAATACTGCTCAATCCATCGGGCTGGCATTTCGATAAACTCCAGCACGCAGCGGAGCTCCGCGGGTTTGAACTCGTCAAACGCGGCAAGAAATATTTTGTTCACGTGCTCTGTAAATATTTTGTTCACGCTCAACCGGTTCACGCGGTAAGAGGAGTGGACCTGGGTGTTAACCGTGTCGTGGCTTCCGTGAAGCTGCCGAAGCACCCACGAAACTTCTCACTGCTGCGATGCGATAAGTGGTTGAGAATACGGGAGCTGGATAATCGCGCGGCGCACCTGCGGAGGTTGAAGAAGTGGAGAGCGTTGAAGAAGCTGAGGCATAAGCGAAGGAATGTAGCGGAAGATTATGACAGGAAACTGGCGAAGGAATTCGCTGCGGGGATAGAAAATGAGCTCGTAGTCATTGGCGACCCGCAGTTGATCCGGTACCACAAATATCGTGGTGATGGCGATAAGCGAGGCAGGAAGATATTACAGAACTGGAGCTACAGCAGGCTGGCGGACAACATAATAGAGAAGGTGAAGGAGCGGGGTATAATCGCAATACGATTTAATGAATGGGGCACATCGAGCGAATGCCACAAATGCGGTGGTAAATTGTGTGCGAAGGGCAGACGTGTGGTGTGCACAGAATGCGGTATGCAGTACGACCGCGAATTCAACTCCTGTATACGACTGCTTCAGAAGGCAAGCACCTATCTGAAGTGTAAGACCAGCGCGGCTCTGAAGAGGAGTCGGAAGCTGGCGGGGGCAATAGATGAACTTGCCCGAACCATCGGTGATTCCGGGCTGGAACCCTGGATGAGGATGGAAGCTCACCTACGAGGAGGTGAGTAGTTCACTATTTAACATGGTGGAGATAAAGCCATTCAGAGCGACGATATTGAACCCGGAATTGGCAAATCGAGACGAGCTCATTTGCCCGGTCTATGACACCATTGACGACGCTCAATACAGGAGATATTCACTCAGGAGGGACAATGTCATCCACTTCACCACCAGGCGTAGGGGTATGAGCGAGCACGAATTTGTGCGTTATGCACGTGCGAATTTAGAGCGTATGTTCAATGAGGGAATCCTGATAGAGTGTGAGAAGCCCGCGTTATACATCTACGGAATCAGTTATAAACTCTCGAGCGAGCTCATGAACCAGATTCCAGAGGAGAATAGAAGAGAGACTTACTTCGCCTCCGGACTCGTGGCACTGGTGAAGCTTGAGAAATTGAATGACCATCTTATATTCGGGCATGAGAACACCTTCGAATCCAATACAGACGAGCGATACCGGCTGATGAAGGGATGTGGCATGAATTTCGCACCCGTAGTTGCAGCTTATAAGATGCCACACCATGAGATAAACCGTATCTTTGAACATTACATAGGCTTTTCAACGCCAATGTCAGTGCCAGAAGAGCCAGTGGAGAAGAAGCCACTTGTGGATGTCTCACTGAATGGCAGCCGGCACCTACTCTGGGCGCTCTCAGATGAAGGACTCATAGAAGAGATTCAGCAGTTGATGCTCGACCGTAAGATAATGATTCTGGATGGGCATCACCGGTATACCGCCTCTTACTGGCTGAGTAAGTGTGGGGGTAGGAGGTCGGCATATACATATACACTGATGATGCTCCTTGAAGCTGACGATAATGCGCTCTTATTGCTGCCCTGGCACCGGTGTTTGAGGAGATGCCACATGCATACGCTGTGGGAGCAGATAAAATCGAATTTCTACGTTGAACCCTGTGGTCGTGACGAGATCTACGCAAAGCTTCGTGAATGTAATGATGGCGATTTTGATGTCAGGGTATGCATGTATGACCGTGAGAATTTCTATCTGCTGCGTGCTGACGAGCGAAAGATAAGGGCTCTATCAGAGAGGAGGGGCGAACGAGTCGGACTGGATGTAATAAGCCTGCATGAATGGCTCATTGAGCCTGCACTTGGAGGCGAGCCAGCGGATGAGCTCATCTTCACTGCCAGTCCAGGAGAAGCGATAGAGGGAGTGAATAATGGCACTTTCAGAGTTGCTTTCTTCCTGAAGCCGCCGAAGATGGCAGATGTTGAATATAAAGCGATGGTGGAGAAGAAGGAATTGCCTCAAAAATCCACACTCTTCCTGCCGAAAGTGGCGGAGGGCGTTGTGATGCGGAGGTTTCAGCGAGATTGAAGATACAAATCGCGATTCAAAAAAGGGATTAAGGCAACTATTAACCCATCAATGTAATACTGTTTCCTGTCCATAACACCTCTGGTGAAATATCCGATTGCACCCTGTTTCTGCTTCGTGCCAGTCTCGCCCGTCAGGTCGTCCATTACGTCACCGAGTTCTATACCCCTCAGAAGCTCCTCGGTTATACAGGATGGCAATTCAAAGAAGGGTGTGCAGCCATAGCTTTTCATGCCACGCTCGTCCATGATACACATCACACCGAATACAAACCACCTGCTGAACAGTTCTATTATTCCACCCTCAATACCCACGAAGAAGTTCGCATTTAATTGCTCCTCTTCGTTACGCGCTCTCAATTCTAAAGCCCGGTTCTCAGCACCCTTGAATGTCTCATCGCCCACCGGCTGGCTGGATACTTTGCTATCCACGGCTATACCTGCCACTTCCACTTCATTGAAGAATATAGAAAACGCTTCCTTTGCTGCTTTCAGTTTCACGGGGTTACGAGACCCTACTAAAACCTTCACCATGATAAAAAGAATAGGGGGATATAGAATAATAAATAGTCAGAGGAGAGAGGATATATGACCAATCGTAGTGGATGGACCATAGCCATCGCAGCAATATGCGTATTCAGCACACAATTTGGTGTTACCGTGATTGCGACGCCGCTTGCATGGTGGGTGGTTGAGAAATTTGAGACCACGTGGTTTGTATCTTCACTGATATTCGCAGCATTTACAATTGCAAGCACACCACTTGAGATCCCGGGTGGGATACTATCAGATAAAATAGGCAGGAAACCGCTGATTGTTGGTGGACTCCTGCTTTATGCAGGTGCATCGGTGCTATTTCCATTCTCTCACGCGGCTTCTGACCTGATATTTGCGCGACTGCTGCAGGGTGCAGGTGCTGGCTTGTTCTTCCCCGCTATCACTGCTCTTATCACAGAGATGACGAGTTATAAGGATAGAGGGTATGCAATGAGTATCTACAATATTGGTATGGGTGCGGGCATGGCACTGGGTCCAGCAGCGGGCGGGTTCCTCTTTGCTATGTTCACTATCTTCGTTCCTTTTTATCTCTGCGTTGGGTTCGCACTTCTCAGTGTGGCACTTGTGCTTCTCTTTGTGCCCGAACCCCGTATAAGAGTGGGGAGTAAAAGTAAAAGAGCAGCATTATCACTGACCGATAGGGATAGAAAGGCACTGACATTCTCATGTGTGGTAATCTTCTTTGGTATAGGCGTTGCGGCAATAATGACGCCCGTTTTCGCGCCTTTCGCTGCTAAAGAGCTCATGCTGTCGTTATCATTTGCGAGAAGATTGGAGCTCATAGGGCTTATTCTGTCCACGATGCTCGCAGTTTTTGCGATTTTACAGGTGCTCTTTAATAGGTTGATGAAGCATACGGGCGAGCTGAACCTCTCCATCCTCGGACTGTTCATGTGTGCACTGGGGCTGCTATTTCTCTATTTCGCAACCACACCGACAGAACTATTCCTGATAAGCATTGTGCTGGGTGCGGGTCTCGGTGCGCTCTCGCTTGGCACATTGACACTGGCATCGAAATCGGCAGCGGGTAAGGAAGGAGAGGTGATGGGTGTCTATTACACGATGTTTTATGCGGGTCTCGGTGCTAGTCCACTACTCTGCGGCTGGCTATCAGATATCACGGGACCGAGAATGCTGTTCCTGGGCTACGCATTGCTGCTTTTGGTTCTCTGTCTCGTGTTGTGGCTGATGAAACTTCGTATTCACAGTATTTCCGAAGAATAGAAGAGCAGCCCCATCCACGCCACCCCGCTTTGAAAAGCGGGGCATCCCTGGTGGCTTCTTAGGACTTCTCAACTGAACCCAACCTCCTTTCCTCTGTCAAATTCTACAAAGAAATTATCGAGAGCACCCACTCTACCTAAAATTGGCGGAACATCATCACTTTCTGAAATACCTACAGGAGCATCAAATTCCATCTGACCAATCCTGAATTTTAAGCGATGAAGATAAACAGTAAGTTTGGAGTACGGGACAATCCCTCTTATTTCTATTTCATCTCCAGATTCTATATCCAAAATAAACAATTTACCCTGGCGATATGGCAATAAAGAAAGATCGGCACCACTATCCACAAGCATATCTTCGACAATGTACCATTCTTCATCAATTGCCGAGTATATTTCAAGATTTATCAAGGGTCTCAAAACCTTTTCAAAGGTTGCACTACCACGCTCTTTATACCTGAACGAAACTTTAGACAACTAATATCTCCTCCCTTGTAGGTATCCAAGCAAGTGCCACTCTTTTTTCTGGATTCTCCCTCTTGATTTTACGAAAGACCTCTTCCACATTTAGTCCTTCCCACACGATCTTACCATCGACCCTTATTACATATTTGTGATTTGCCATGATTTATTTTAAGTTTTATCTATTTAAATATCTTTGGTTAGACTCTGTGCAACTTAGGATCTGCATCGTGCTTATAAAAAGCCCCATCCACGCCACCCCGCTTTGAAAAGCGGGGCATCCCGTTGGAGAAGCTCAGCTTATGTTCACTTAAATCTCCGCGAAAAATCTGGCACCGTTATCCCTATTACTTCCTCACCCCTATATCGTATGATTATATCACTATCTAAGAGCACAGCATCATCTGTAGCAGTTGGGGGTCCAAAACTTATATAAATCTATCACGGTCGTAGTCAATGTCCAACTTCTCTAGCTCTTCCACCTTTAAGCTCGCTTCCATAATATTTCCCTCCTAATTATCCTTTCGAGATCCGAAGTTATAAATGATGTTATAACCTCCTCATTTTCTTCATATATAACAACCATATATTTAGCTTTATTTTTCTTACGGCAATATGTCTATCAAATTTACCTGTCGTTTTAGCATGTGGTCTATCCCTGATTGAGTAAGTTTCACCGTATTCCCGAATACCGAACGAAATTTAGACAGGGTGAAATCTCAATTCCCACCACAGTCTCAGTATCTGATACCCCATGCCGATTATATCACGCTTCATATCAACCTTTGTATCGCTGGAGCACCGCCATCGTACCGGGAATTCTTTTATTTTATAGCCCGCTCTCTGCGCTCTCACCAGTAGCTCTGTATCCCAGAACCAGTGCTCATCCTTCACATCGTCCATGATAGCGAATAGCGAATCGCGCCTGAACGCTTTAAATCCACACTGGTGGTCACGCAACTCAGACTTTAAGAACAGCCGAGTAAGGAAATTGAACCCCTTGCTCGCTACCAATCTCGTTATGGACCGCTTCACATCACTGCCCTTTAACATCCTCGAGCCCGTTGCTATATCATAGCCTGCACGTATAAAATCTATCAAATCCTGGAGGTGTATCAGGTCTGTTGCGAGGTCAACATCAATATAAACCAGTATATCACCCTTTGCGGCTCTAAATGCGCGATTTAATGCTCTACCACGTCCCAGTCGTGTATCACTGTGTAGATGCCGCACAAAACGGAGTTTCT
>Ga0190315_1001304_pt1 | contig 10263 bp, 8 predicted proteins | sample 48701101_MG_FD_161673 | JGI IMG/M metagenome (GOLD analysis project Ga0190315, IMG submission 161673) | Hydrothermal vent sediment bacterial communities from Southern Trench, Guaymas Basin, Mexico - 4870-11-0-1_MG | ecosystem: Environmental > Aquatic > Marine > Hydrothermal vents > Sediment ...
ACATCTTTTGCTTATTAGGCGGTCGGGTTTTATTCCATGGTTAAGATAATTTTTTACCTGAAAAATCTTTGCTTTTCCCGGTTCTCTGAAATGGTCTTTGAATATTTCAAAATCAACAATTTCTAAATATTCGGTAAAAGATTCCTGACACTTCAAGAGTAGCAACCGATGGGCAAAGTCTCTGTCTATGTCATTGTAGTTATCTTTCAGCAGGTATGAGCTTTTCTTATTGCTTTTCGTATGGAGACGAATAAGTTCTGCAATCATTTCTTCTGAAGGATTCAACGGCAAACCTTTCAAATTTGCATTTGTTCCATATACAGATTTGAAAAACTTTATTGATTCAGCATCTGTTAAGTTGTTCCATGGTTTTTTATTTAAACATTTTGTTTCAATGTTATTCTCTGTAAACCATTTATTCATCCTACTGATAGTTGGATTGGGTACTCCTATTTTTCTCTCCAGTTCAGTAAAGGTTTTGAATGGTTTCTCAAGTAAAGCAACAATAGCCTTTTTCCCTCCCTCTTTTGCTCTCAGATATTTTTCTTCAATGTCCTCTTTTCTTGGATGTTTTGTGATACATTCCGGTATCTTAGCATCTTCTTCAATGATTTCGGTGGTTTCGGGGCTTTCCGTGGGTCGTTTCGACCCACTGGGAATCGTTCGTCGATACCTTAATCTTATGGTATTCGCGGTTATGAAATCCATATTATAATGAACATTCATTTCTTCCGCTACATGGGCGGCGGCTTTTCTTACGGACATTCCAGTCTTCTCAATAAGTTCTTTCATGTGTTGGACTAAACCATCATTGCAGATTTGACAACCGGGCGACCATGGCAGGTCTTCTATTTTTTTGTTTCTTATTGGCATTTTATTTCCTCCAAATAAAAAAGGGACATATTTCAGCCCCCCTTTTTCTTTAATGGTTAAACGAATTGAGGAAAGCGTTCTCTTTTCTTCGCTGGAAACGCAACGGCCTTTGGTGTCGCTGTTTGTCCTGCTATGATATAATTCAAGGCTTTGATTGTTGTTCCAATCCTGTTATTCATCGTTATTGATGGCCCTTGCTTCTTCAACTTTTTCAAAAGAACTTTATTCGCAACCATTCCGGGTGAATCATCGAATTCAGATACACCGGTCGTGATTTCAGTCAAAGCTCTTCTTGCTTCTTTCTTGTAAGAGGGGTTCTTTTTGTCAGCGTAGAACAGCCAAAGAGAAGCAGACTTTAAAGAGTAAATCCTGTTTGTTGATTGTTTCAGGATTCCTTTTGCTTCCTCTATAACTTTGCTAAGAGGTTCATCAAAATTATTGACAAAGACTTTTAGGGCTGTATTTGAGGATTTATTCCCTCCCGAAAAGTGTCCAATAATGAAACTCTTTAAATAATTGCTGGCAATGTAACTTTTCACTTCCGGCTCGTCTACACCTTCCATATCAAGAATTACGGAAATGGTTCTTGCTTTGGTTTGCTGGTCTACAGTCAGCATTGCGTCATTGCCAAGAGAAGGAACAACCAGCGTTTTGAAAGTGTATTCAGCATCGATACAAGCAGATAATCTGTGTTGACCGTCTGCTAGATGACCATCTTTAAAGAATCCTATGGAGGTATTATTAAACTTCCATTCTCCATTAATCATTGCCCGAGCAAGCTGGGCGGCGTGTCTTTGTGCCAATGGTCGGTTTTTTCCGCAACAGCTAACCTGAATACTGTTTGCGAGAGTCGGCGTAATTTCTGTTACAAATGGAATTCCTTTTTAAAGTTCCAATGCAAAGTTTTTAGCTTCTTCATTTGTTTCCTGTAATGCTTTGATTGTTTCAGACATAATAAAACTCCTATTTTTTTCGAGAGACTTAAACGCTCTCTTTTATTTTGCCGTTATTATTAACGGCGTTTTTCCCTTCACAATAAAGGGGTATAAATAGTTTTTTCTTTTTTGGTAAAGAAGGCCTTTAAATTAAAGCCTCTTAATTCTTTTGTCAACTTTTATCTTTAAGCAGCACAAAGAAAGGCTTTATCTTTTTTAGATTCGGTTAAGACCTTCCAAAAGGCCTTTTATTCTCTCCAGTTCTTCCTCAAGATACTCTTTGTATTTGGTTGGAACTGCTTTGTGTCCAAATTCATTTCTGATTTCATGGGAATAGAAAATAGCTTCACTCATACTATAACGGGTAGCATGTTCAATAGGTGCTACTTTGAGAGTTTTATCATAGAAGACCGGCGAACCATCACAAACAAGAATCCATTGTAGTCTTGCATAAAATTTCTCTTCATATTTTTTCAGGGCCTTTTCAATCTTTTTCTTTCGTACAAGGGCAAGTCCCCGGATAGTTTCTTTTGCTTTTTCAATTTTCATTTTGATCCTTTTTGGTTTTGCTTTCCCTCTAAAGATAATGCCTATTGATTTTATTGTCAAGGAAAGAAATTAATAAAAATCATTATTTATTGCAATACTACATATAGTATGTATATTATGGCCATTGCGCCTTCCTTGGTGCATTCTTTTTTGGTTTTTGCCCCTCCCCGTGAGGGGCATTTTTATTTCGTTGACAAAAAATCCCAATTTCTATAAATTTAGGGTTTCCGTTCAATTTCCAACCAAAACCAAAAAGGACAAAAAACGATGAGTATACAGCTGTCTTTATTCAACGGCCCCATATCAAATATCACAAATTATAGAAAAATAACCCTAAAGAAACTTACCAAATTAAAGCCTTTTACAGGCCAGTCCAAAGAAAATTCCCCATATTTTACCCGCTGTAAAATCCGCCCCAAAACAAACCGCTCAAATAAAAATGTTATCTGGCCTGTTGAGATTCTGATTCTTGACTTGGACAAACCTTCCCCCGGATACTCAATCCCGAAAGTAAAACAAGCTGCAAAGGTTCTTACTTCCATGGGACTCTCTCATTTCGTTTACCCCTCTTGGACTAAAGGAAATATTAGATGCGTTGTTCCCTGCAGCCCTGTCCATGATGAAGACGCTCTCAGAGCCGCTACAAAGTCCCTTTTTGATTCTTTCTGTAGAGCAGGTGACTACCACCTAAAATTTGCATATGAGAGCGCTACAGCTTCACAAGCATGGTTTATCCCTGTTAATGGTGCCCGAGCTTCTAACTTGAATCTCTCTGTTTACAATTTTGAAAATGTCTCTGTAGCTCCTGACTGGGATTCCGTCAGTGACGGGGGAAAGAGTGCCAAAGAGAGATTTATTTCAGATCTCAAGTCCGGGACTATTCACGCCGCTGCAAAAAACTATATTACTTGGCTGATTTTGCGGGAAGACAAGTTCTGGTCATATAAAAAGTGCTTCCGGAAAGCTGATAAATTGATTTTGAAATACTGTTCAAATCCCGATAAAATAGAAAGGTGGTTTGATTCAGAACGTGAAAAAATGTTTAACTGGTCAATAGGAAATCTTGAAGACCCGGAAAGAGCCAATGTTGAAAGTTCTGGTAAATGGATCGAACCTATCCCTTTGCACAAGAAACCTGAAATCAAGTTGTCAAAAGATATGATGCCGAAAATTCTATGGGATATGGTTTCGGGAGTTTCACGAACAATTGAAGTTCCAGAAGAACTCCCTTTTGTTGTCGGTCTCACTGCTCTTGCCGCTGTTATCCAAGGGAAGAAGTCTGTTATCCAAATCAAAGACCAATATACTGAACCCCTTTCATTTTGGGGGCTGGTTGTCCTTCCTCCGGGTAGTCGTAAGTCAGAAGCCGAGAAGCAGATGTTCAAAGCGGTTAGGAAGTTAAATGTTAAGTTGGTAAAAAGAATATTCCCAAAAATAGAAAAAGCAAAACTGGCATTGAAGATGGAGAATGAAGTAATTAAGTCCTTCAAAGCACAGCTGAGAAATTCAAAAATACCTCTTGGGGAAAAGAGGGAGATAAAAGCTCAGATTGTTGAACTGGAAGAAGAGAAGACCAGAATACCTCCTACACCTTGTCTATGGGCTGATGACATAACCGTAGAGGCCTTGGCTGTTAGTATGGCATGCAACAATAATAAAATGTCAATATCAAGCGCTGAAGGCGGGATTTTTGAGATTATAGCCGGGCGGTACTCAAACGGGAATCCGAACCTTGATTTATACCTGAAGGGTTATTCCGGTGATGCTGTGAAAATTGATAGGATTGGGAAGAAAGATTCAATAATAATGGAAGAAACCTTTTTATCTCTTGGTCTCTGTGTTCAACCTCAAATTATTTCGGATATCTCAAACAAAATGAGTTCTTTTAAAGGAATGGGATTGATAGATAGATTCTTGACCGTCATTCCTGATAATAAGATTGGTTCAAGAGAGTTGAATGGTGGGAAAATAAAAAGAGCTATTATAGTTCAGTATGAGTCTTTAATTGAAGACCTGTATAATGAAAATAATTACAGAGTTTATTTAACAAAGAGTCAGTTCAAAAAATGGCGCAAGTTGTCTCTTGAGATAGAGAAAAAACTAGGGGATGACAAAACGTCTTGCAAAAGTTGGATTGCGAAACATGTTGGTCGAGTAATGAGAATCGCAGGTTTATTTCATCACGTTCTTAGTGTTGGAGACGATAACGAAGGAAAGACTTTTTGTAATGACAAAGCTTTTGAAATGGCTTTGAAACTTGAGCCTTTTCTTTTTAAAGCTGGCTTGTATGGTCGAAGAAGTTTTGATACTCATGGAGAAAGAAAAAGGGTAGAGAAAGTAATTCAATGGATAAAGTTCTTACCTGATAATAAATTCAGTACAAGAGAATGTCATAACAAATTTTATCATTTTTATCCAAAAGCTTTCGATGTTCGAGAACTGTTACATTTCTTAGACGAATATAATTACATTGAAAGAATTTATTCAAAGTATCCTAAAGGCAAAAGAAGAACAGAAATGTGGAAAATTAATCCTCTTTTAAAGTAAAAGAACGCCTTCACTATTGTCACTAATGTCAGGTATGAAAATGGTAAAATTTGACATAAAAAAAATTACATTGCCGTTATTGTCAGCAAAGATGCCTTATACGCAAAAACACAGTTCAAAAGCCTATATTAGGTCTCTCTCTCTCTCTCTTTATTTTTTTTTATATAGTGATTTCATATACTTCCAGAAAGAATGACTTAGAAAACATGTATAAATTTGTATATGCCCTTTTTGCTGACAATACGGGCATTAGACAAAATTTTTACTCTATTGTTCTTATTGTCAGGTGTTTTCGACCACCTTGGAGTGAAAAGTCGCTTTTTGAATGATTTCAATAACTTAAAAAAGAAGCTCTTTAGAAAAAGAAGCTCTTTAAAAAAAGATAAGCTTAAATAAAAAACTTTTTAGAAAAAGATAAACTTAAATAAAAGATAAACTTAAATAAAAGATAAGCTTAAACAAAAGATAAGCTTAGAAAAAGAAACTCTTTAGAAAAAGATAAACTTAAATAAAAAGATAAGCTTAAGTATAAAAGGGAACAAAATGAGCAAAAAAATAAAAACTGCAAGTGATGCAAGGGCCTTCTTTTTGACTAGAGCAAAAGAAATTCTAAAGGATACTTTCTATATTTCCAAAAAAGCAGAGTCAATGACGCAAGCACAAAAAATGCAGTATGAGACTTTGAGCAAGATAATTGAACAGGCTTCTGATGTTCAACAAATAGATGCCCGTTCAACTCAATCTATTTTTAAGGCGTTAGCAAATGGAAAGATAACTGCAGATGAAGCAATAAAACTAATTAATATGCTAAGGCAGCATGAAGAAATTCAGACCTTAAAGAAAGGCCAAAAGTTTATGACTAAAATGGGGAAGAATAAAATATGAGTAAAGCACTTAGATTTTTAGAATCCATCCAGCATATTTTCAAACCTCCAACTAAATTGAAAATTGCGATTTTTCAAAAAGGTGATAAACTGAGCAAAGCACAGAAAAAAGAGTTGAAGAAATGGGAAAAGAGAAAAGACAATCACAAACTGATGATTATCAGCGTGAGAGAAAAAACGAAAGGTTCTCATGGCATTCAATAAAAAAAGAAATTCTCACATATCAAATATAAGAGCGTGGAGACACGTTCAACAAAAGGAGGTGATTTAGCCACCATGTTTAAAAAAGAACTAACTTGGCCTCAAGGCGAAATGTACCGAATGCTCGGCTTGAAAATTCCATTCCCACTTTTTACTGGTGGCTACTGAATGGCTGTGGAAAATCCGAAATTCTTGTGACCAATGTAATTCGCGACCTAATGCTTTTTGTAGGCTGTAAGGTCGGTTGTTACGCGCCCACACATGACTTGCTTGACCTGAACCTTGTACCAAGGGTTGAGGCTGAACTTGATTCTCTTGGGATCCTCTACAAAATGAATAACTCTAAGCATGTTATGAATGTGGAAGGAAACCGAAAAATCTATTTTCGCTCTATGGATAATCCAAAAAGGATTGTTGCCTATGAGGTCTATTCGAGTCATGTAGATGAAGCAGACCTGATGATAAATGTAAAAAAGGCCACTGAATCATGGGATAGAATCATAGCAAGGAACCGTCAAAAGTGGATGCGATTGACTAAAAGAGGGAAATGGAAGAAGGACAAGAGGTCTTTCAATATGGTCTCAGCCTATTCAACTCCTGAAGGCTACAAATTTACTCATAAACGCTGGAAAAAAGAACCGGGTGAAGGGTACAAATATGTTCAGGCCCCCACTTCATCAAATTGGAATCTTGATAAATCTTTTATCAAGAACTTAAAAGACACTTATACACCTGAGCAGTGCAAGGCATATTTATTGGGCGTTTGGACTAATATCTTTACGGGCTCCGTGTATTCTTATTTTGATAGAAGAGAACATTCAACGAACCGGGTATTGCAGCCAAGGGAACCGATTCTTGTTGGTAGCGATTTCAATTATGGTGGTTCCTGTTGTTCAATATACGTGCCGATTACACGCTTTGAACGCATGTCTGATACTGACAGAGCGAAATTGAATAAATATCGAATGTACGAAGCACAGACCACTCCTATCGGCCTAAAAATGGTCGACGAACTAACAGTTCAGGACACTGAGCAGATGGTAAGTGTTCTTCAATCTAATTATTCCAACAGACAAATCACAATTTTTCCCGATGCTTCTGGTAGTCATGGTAATAGTAATGCCAGTATATCAGATATTTCTATGTTAAAACAAGCAGCGTTCCAGATAAAAGCTCATAGGTCTAACCCGAGAATTGAAAACAGGATTAATAGTGTTCAAAGGCTCCTCTACAATAATCTTTTTGAAATAAATGTGGAACAATGTCCTAAAAGTGCTGAATCTATGGAAGAGCATGCATATAGTGAGATAACAGGCTTGCCCGAAAAGTTTACAGGCCCGGCGACAATTGATGATAGGAATGATGCAATGGGTTATCCTCCTGCTTTTTTATTCCCGATTAAGAAAGTGGTAACTACCGTAAGACAACTATAAAAAGAGGTAAAAAAATGCTGACTGATATTTTAAGGCGCGACGGAATGATAGCAACAAGAGGATTCAATTCAGAACCTGATGTTGTTACTCAATTATCAAGGACTATGAAAATATGGCTGAAATTGTCCGCACTTGAAAGGACTTTGTTAAATGGCACCAATGCTATGCAGGTAGCCAGAAAGACTTTCCTGCCAAGGCATTCCCTTGAAGAAAGAGAGGCGTATTTAAACCGACTTAGAATGTCAGTTCTTTTTAATGCCTATGCAAAAACTGTTTCTTTCCTTACTGGCCTTGTATTTCAAACTGATATTATCCTATCTGAAGCCATTGAAGAAGACGTTAAAAAATGGACTGAAGGCATTAATAAAAAGGGAGATTCTATCAACGTTTTTTCCCGGTCTGTTTTCTTCAATGGAATAGCAAAGGGCTCTACAAATATTTTCATTGATATGCCAATTAAGGATGAGTCAATAAAAACCGTCAAGGATGAGAAAGAGGCTGGGCTTAGACCATATTTCAAACAAGTAAGGACTGAGGACATTCTAGGTTTTCAGGTCGATGAAAACGGCGAATTGATACAGGTTAGATTCCTTGAGACCACTACCGAAAGAAATGGGAAATACGGGTCAAAACTTATTGTGAGGGTTCGGGTCTTGAATCAAGGTTCATGGGAACTTCACGAAATAACAGATAATGGAGGTTCTGAACTCAAAAGCAGTGGTTCTTTTAGTATCAAAAAGGTTCCTTTTGTAACCTATCTTCCCGGTAAAGAATGGTCAGCGATTACCGGGGAAACTCCAATAAAAGATCTTGCCGAATTAAATGGAAAACACTGGAGAAGTTCAAGTGACCAAACAAACATTTTACATATTGCGAGGGTTCCCATTTTGTTTGGTAGACAAATAGACTTAGAGGTTCTAAAGGCAAGTGTTAGCTCTATGATTTCGGCTGATGGTGAAAACAGCGATTTGAAATATGTGGAGCACACAGGGGCGGCAATCGCTGCAGGTGAAAGGGATATCAAAGAAATCGAAGCACAGATGGCCCTGTATGGACTTCAACAGCTGGTTCCACGTACTGGCAGCATGACTGCAACAGAGAAGAGAATAACAAGCTCAGAGGCTAATAGCTCCCTTGGTGCATGGGCACTTGATTTTGATAAATTTATGAACAGAGCGTTCACTATTGCTGCAGAGTTCATGGAAAAAGATTTTCCTATTGATGGTATCACGACCAACAAAGAGTATAACCTTGGAGTAGTGGACACTGAAGAGTTAAACGCATTGCTATTGATGAATAAGCAGGGAATTTTAACTGCAGAAGAGACTTTCAACGAAATCAGGAGAAGAGGCGTTATAAATGACAAGTTGGAGTGGCTAGATATGGAAGAGGCAAGGGAGAAAGAAAAACAGGATTCAATTGACCTTGCCGGAATGTTTGGAAATACAACCAAAGAGGAAAACAATGATGGAAGCTAAGGACTATCAAAGAAGAGCGGGAATAATTGTATTTTCTCATGAGGAAATGAAAGAACATCCTCTTGAGATTCAAAAGACTTTAATCGAATTAAAATTTTTACCTTATGACGTGAGGGTAAATCAAGAATCATGTTTTATAATGTTTGGTTGCTCTGTGTATTTTGAACCACTGGTTCAAGGTGAAGAAATCCCATACTATGAGATTCAGGTTCTTGGCGATACCTTTAAAGTTATAAGGGATAAAGAACAAATCAAAAACCAGATGGTCAATTGATGATACCAAAAGAGACTTATATTCAACAATTAAGGTTTATTGTCCAAAGGCTGATGCTTGACGGATTAGAGGACTCTGCAACAAAGGAACTAAAAGTTCTCTATGGTGATTTAATCAAAACTGCAAGAAAGGCATACGAAAACCAGATTAATTTAGTGAAAGGTAGTAGTCCGGAATTTAGGCTGAAATACCTTGAAGAGCAGTTCAATATCATAGTCGATTCAGTAACCAAAAAGCTATCAAGCAAGGCTCTTGAGTTTATTGCAATTGCTGGTTCTTATAGTTACGAATCAACCAATGACCTTGTATCATGGGATGGAAAAGTAGAGAACTTTACCAATGTTTATAAGTCCCCTGAACAGGTGAAAGCAATAGTTCTTGGTGAAACACTCGGGGGAAAAACTTTTGAATCATGGATGAACTTGGATACCCAAAATTTAAAGGCTGAGACAAAAACGGCAATTAAAGTTGGTCTTGCAAACGGCGTGGGATATGACAAACTTGTCCGGTCAATGATTAAAGATCATTCTGCTCAGTTTAAATTAGAGAAAATTGAAGATAATATAATAGCGCTTGAGACCGTAGTAAAAACGTATATCCAATCCGTTAATATCTCAGCGCACAAGGAAATCTATTCAAAGAACTCTGATTTGATTAAAAAAGTAGAATGGTCTGCAGTCCTTGAGAATGGCAATGTGAAAACCGGGAAAGGGACTTGTCCACGTTGTGCCGCTCTTGATGGTCAAGAATATAAAAACCATGAAGACGCTCCCCCTTGTCCTCTTCACCCACGCTGTAGGTGCATGCTGGTTCCTATTACAAAAACATGGGACGAACTCTTTAAGGATGAAAGATTGAGTGAAAAGAACCTGAATGAATTGAGGGAAACCGAATGGAAAACTGAGAATCTTTTAGGGAAAAAATGGAATGTTCGAGACTTGGATACAAGGCGAATTCAGGAATCAGACTGGAAAGGGTTAGCAACCAGATTGAAGAATGGGAATGACTATTCCGATTGGTGGGAAACAAGGAATAAGTCTTTCAGGGATAATGCTGTCGGGCCTGTTCGGTCTGCATTGATAACGGAAA
>Ga0190315_1001307_pt1 | contig 10257 bp, 10 predicted proteins | sample 48701101_MG_FD_161673 | JGI IMG/M metagenome (GOLD analysis project Ga0190315, IMG submission 161673) | Hydrothermal vent sediment bacterial communities from Southern Trench, Guaymas Basin, Mexico - 4870-11-0-1_MG | ecosystem: Environmental > Aquatic > Marine > Hydrothermal vents > Sediment ...
GAATGTTACTGTACGAATTGAGGATATTAATGGAAGTCTCTCTTTTACTTATCCAAGTTATGACAATATTTGGGAAGTATTTGCACGGAGAACTGGAATAATCCATGATTACGGTTCAAGGATGGATTGTGATTATTTGTGGTGGGAGTCAAACCCTAGTACATATGTTTATCCTTTGAATAGGGGTTTTGTTGTAAGATCTGACGACGCAATTATGGAAATTGGAAAGCATTTAGACACATTTGGATTGAATGACAAAGAAACAGATGACTTTCTTGAGTACTGGAGACCACTTGTTGAGAAGGAGTCCTCTAAATATTTGTATATTACTTATATGTTTAATGAGCAGGTTGATTATTATGCTAAATTGAATGTAGATCCTAAACCTGACACTACTATGAGAGTATTAATGTTTTATAAACCTCTTGAAGAATATATTAATGTAGATGAACTTGAAATTCCACAAATGGAAAGGGCTGGATTTGTGTTGGTGGAATGGGGAGGTAGTAAGATTTATTAGGCAAATGTAATGCGACTTCAAACTTGCAGGTAAAAAGGTGGGGCTCCCGTTGGGAGCCCCACCTTCTATTTATTTAACTATTACTATTTGACATATGTCTGATAAAATATATAATTAAGCTGACATGATTTTTCATATATATTAATCTAAAACTGTGAAACATGAAGACAAGAATAAAAACAATAAGAAATGGGATTATATATAACACCCTCAAGCTAAAGAGAAAGACAAAGCTATTTTTTGACAAGATAACAGGTAGACAAAGGCGGCTCTTTAACGAGTGGAAAAGGCAAATATCTGGGAGGGGTACCCAGATTAAAAAGAAATTTTTAGTTATCTTGCTTCTTGTATTGTCTGTAATGGGCATATTTTTAGTTATTGGACATCAGATATACAAGGAATACACATATAACAAGGAGATGAAAGAAAAAATAACTCTAGAAATTACTAGCCTAAAATTATACGAGTCTAGAGGATCGAGAGATGATGAAAGAATAGAAAAATATGCCTTTACAAAAGGGCAACCAATACAAATGGTCTTTACTTATGAGGAAGCCCAAGAAGGAACCGTTGTTTATGTAGAAGTAATAAAAGACGAAACACTTCTTCGGGACTTTGAAATACCGTTAGAGAGTGATGGTGAACAATATATAACACTATCAACAAGTGGATCTCTTCTTGAAAAGGGAGATTATGAAATAAGGGTTTCACAATCTGGTTATACTCTACAAGAAGTTGAGTTCAAGGTGGAATGATAGATTGATAAAGTAACAGAGAATACAAATTATGCGGGAAACAATTATCAAGTTTGCAAAAAAACTTAAGTCAAAGGATTTAGGGATTTTCTATGTGATTAGATATACTAAAACAGGAAGTACTTATATGTCCTTTGTCAATGACAAGTTGGACAAATTGCTAAGTTCTAAGGATGAAGGATTGGCTTCAGGTTGCTTTTCCCAAGAGGGGTATATGGGATTTGCAACCACGAACATTTGTGACAATAATAGTATTGATATACTGCTTGAGAATACTAGGAAGTCAATGAGTATTGCCAGGGAGAATAATTTTGAAAAAGTAGTTGGGTGGAAGTGTTTGACAAAATGTAAAAATTTTACAGACAATTCAGAATTGTTTGACGAACAATTTAAGCGCCAAGATGTTGAAAGTTTTATTTTGGATATATATAAAAAGATAAAAGCAATTTACAGTGAAAAGTCATACTCGATTTCGTTGAATTCATTTCTTAGTCTAGTGAAAAAACATAAGTTGATAATAAACAGTAATAATATTGTTGCTGAGTATGCATACCCTTATACCCAAACGGGATTTATGCTCACAATAACTAAAAATTCACTAACTCAAAGTTACTATGTGAGCAAAGATGCGAAGTTGTGGGAGATATTCAATTCTAAAACAGAAATTATTGACGAATTTAAGAATGTTAAATCAAGACTACTAAACTGGTTTGATGCAAAGAAAGTTGAACCAGGAAAATACAATTTGATATTAGATGGAAGTGTGGCGTCCGTTTTTGTTCATGAAGCATTTGGTCATACTGCTGAGTCGGACACAATCAAACTTGAGAGTCCACTTGCTAGAAATGGAAAAATAAGAAAAGGTGAAAAATTTACCAAATCATATATTAATATTTATGATGAAACGATAAAGCAACGAAGGAGTTATACTCCAATCGGTGAATATGGAAATGTAAGAAATAGAACCGATATAATAAAAAACGGCAGGATTAATGATTTTCTGTCGGACTTGTCAACATATGACGAAATTCCCAATGCGACAGAAAGAATAGAGAGTTTTGATGATATACCTATAAGCAGAATGGCATGTACAGTATTGTCGTTAAGTGGCAACACTTTTGATCTTATTAATGATCCACAGTTTAATAAAGTACAGGATATTTACCAAGAACTGTTGGAAAAAAATGTAATAAAAAAAACGGAGAAATATCTTTATTTGATAAATAGCGGAGGCGGAACTGTGTTAGCTCAGATTGGTACCTTTCAATTTAGTTCAAGCTTTACTTACGAGTTGTATATGGGAAAAACAATGTTATATAAAGGAGTTTCATTTGGTGGAAAAACATTAAGTGTTTTAAATGCGATTAAAAAAGGGAGCAAGAGTATGTATACATTTTCTGGAGATTGCAGTAGACTTGGACAGTATGTTCCAGTGTACGGAATGGCTCCTAGGATGCTGATATTAAAGGAACAAAACGATATTATAGTAAACTAACATGCAGAAAATTCATTCGCAATTTGATGACAAGCTACAAAAGCTAAAAAAGGATGCCAAAATAATTGGATATATATTGGCGTCAAATTTTTCGGAGGATGTTTCAGTTGGAAGTACTGGCACAAAACTTGGTGGGCTTTTAGATCCAGTAGCAATAAGGGAACGATTTGAAGGCAGTCTTCAGGTAGAGTTTAATGATGGAACTATATCTAAAAGTACTATCGACTATTTCTGGTTGGTTGATTTTGATACCAAGATTATGTCTTTGAAAAAAAACAGTATTAAAGATGAAGAAAGCAAGAATTATTTGTTTTATGAAAATTTACCCAACTTTACTAAACAATTCAGTCGTAAGCTTTATGATAATCATTATTCCCAAAAGACAGAGTTGATAGGTAGAGTAAGAAAATATAAAGAATGGATGAATTCATTGAATGAGAAAAAACAAAGCATTCAAGCTGGAGTATATAAATCTCTGGATACAATAACAAATTCAGCCAATTTACATTTAAGCGAAAAACAGACATTAATATCTGCCAGTGCATTCTTGGGAGAAATAACTGGATTTTCTCTAGCCAAGCGACAATTAATAGATATGCAGGTGGAAGATGAGTATATGGATGTGACAACAAAGTATTACCTAGCCATGAAAAAAGGTGTTAAACCTAAAAATTTAGCATTGCCAGTTATTTTAGACACTGATGCTTTTCCATCTCTGCTTTCACGTTTCATTCTAACAAATTTATCGGGGGTTTCTATCTACTCAAAGCGATCTGCATGGACCCTTTTAGATTTTTCTAAAAGACGACAAATCCTTGCGGATAGTATTGATATTACCGTAAAACCGAAACTATCAATGAAGGAATGGAGCGAAAATTTCTCGTCAATTGGTTATATTTATCCTGAGAGTTTCGACTTTGTTAAAAATGGACAGCTTGTTGCACCAATTTGTAATTATCGAAACTCAAGATTACTAAATACTAAAGTATCTCCTCCAGTTAGTTCAACAAAAGCTCTTTATTTTGGAAAAAGTGAGAAGCAGATGAATTTAAACCAAAAGATTGCCAGTATGGATGAGGCAATGGTAATTACAACGCTACTGGGTGTGCATACGCAAGATGAAGCCAGTGGTAACTTTACATTGGTTGCCCCAAACACTTTATATATAAATGATGGACAAATTGTTGGTAGGTGTGAAGTAATGATCAGGGGAAATTTTTTTGACATTATGAAAAATTGTCAAACTATATATAGAGACGGACTTACATTAAAGCCCTATATAGTAACAAAGCATATAGAAACAGTATAATTGATTAACCTTTTGAGTGACATTTAAAATTTTAGGTATACTTGGGGGTGGCTTTTTCTGTTCAATTTGGTAAGTTTTTCTTCATTTTGTGGTTGTTGGTGCTCCTTTCAATACCTTGAAATGCTAAAAACTCACTCTTTCCTTTTTTAATCTGACAAAATACTATTATAATAATAGAATATATCAATTATACAAATGTTACTTATTATATCTCTTCACGTATTCCTTAAGAACTACAAGCATGGGTCTTGTGAAGATAAAGATGGTGTAATCCTTAATAAACCTACAAGACATAATGAAAAACAAATACAGTAATCGTTCGAGAATTAGAGAGGCAAAATTCAGAGAGATTTTGAAGTACTTTTCCATGGATTTTAGTGCATCACAAACAGCAGATTTAATTGAAATTTCGAGAAGGAGTATTTCAGATGTTTATCAAAAGTTACGACAACGGATTTACAATCTAACAAAACAAGAATGGAGGCTAACTGGAGAGATTGGGGTAGATGAGTCGTACTTTGGAGCAAGAAGAGTAAGAGGAGCAAAAAGAAAAGTTCCTGTGATAGGGCTCCTGAAACGAGAAGGGAAAGTTTACACAAAGATTGTTAAGAGTTGTAGTAAAGCCGAGTTAATGCCTATAATCAAGGGAAGGATACTTGAGGAGAGTATGGTACACAGATGGTTGGAAGAGCTATGACAGTTTGGTTTTGAACGGATATAAGCATTACAGAGTATTCCACTCAAATAATGAATTTGCTTGTGGGAAGAGTCATGTAAATGGGATTGAGAGTTTTGGGAGTTATGCAAAATGGCGAATGGCAAAGTTCAATGGAGTACCGAAAGGGAAATTCATTTTACAGTTAAAAGAATGTGAGTGGCGTTGGAATCATAGAGATGATAAAATATATAAATTGTTGATGAAAGAATTGAGGAAAAATCCTTTCTAATCTTCACAAGACTATAAATATATAGGTTTATTATCTTAAAACTGAACGGTATTAGCAAAACATTGGAACGTGTAACGCTAGCTGTTGCTGCAGTTATGGGGACAACCAGATGTAGTGCACTTCCTGCTTCTGAGGCTACTTCTACACCGCTTGCTGATCCTGACCTTCCTTTTTGTTTCGATGGACCAGGATGTGCCAATTTGGTGAATGATGCTGGGTTGGCAAGTGTAGGGGAAAATAAGTGTACCAGCTCCTGATTCCTTAAGTCTAAAGCAAGATGAATATATTTTGAGTTATCATACGCAACTTGGATCTCCCGAAGAAAGCGATGAGTTGGCTCTTACAATAATTAGAAAAGGGCTAATGATTATTTCTTTTCAATTTGATAGAGATAGGTGGGAAGATGTTTTAGAAGTGGACCTAAAAGATGCGTTTTCATCTGCATTTGACTTCGGTTCAGAAGTTTTGGCACAAGTTGCGAGTAATGCAGGGGTTAAACATAAATATGTTTTCAATTTGAAAGATGTCCTTCCTCAACATCCTGTTTATATATACTTATACACTGGTAGTCTAATATCGCAAGACAAAATGTTAGTGATTCCTATGCTAGATTCTGATGTATCATTGAGACCATCTATCCAAGCTGTTACTCGGTATGGGTATACTTCTGATGAAAATATTGAGCCTGATGCCCCTCAATTTCGCACGGTGATGTGGGGTAATCTTGCTTATGTGGCAGGAGGTCCTGAAATAACAGTTAGAAAGTATAAACCAGAGTGGACTCCTGAAATAAGGCTAAGGCTTCTGGTTACGAATGAGCTTGCAGGTTATGCTGGTCAAGTAATGGGTACATCTTCTAATCTGCAGGTGAAGGAGGCGTATGATCAGATGGTGGAATATCTATTTAGACTTTATAATGTTAACTTGGATTCCAACCAAATAGACCAGAATCTGAAAAAAGAGATTTTCTCGACGTTGTGTGAAATATATGCGTCTGCAAGTTTACCAGGTGCTCAAGGAAAATATTCCGTAGACGAAATAAATCAATTGGTAATGCAAACAATAAGAGAATATAACTTAAGACACCATAATCCAGATGCTGTGGCACAAATAGGGCAACAAATTCATTGGAACATTATTAGAGATCCAGGGTTTGATGTTAAAGGCTATTTAAAAAGGTGTGTGGGCCTTGGACTTCTTACTAAAGAAGAGGCAAATAGTCCGTCGTTTAGTGTATACTAAAAATATGTTGTCTAAATCTATGGGGAATAAATCAATCCCAGAATTTGACTAGTTATCTAGAATCCTATATAATACGATATGGGAGGTATAATTCAGATAACAATTGGTTGCACTATGTTTATACTGGTACTTGCTGGATTTTCCATTACTCCCGATTTTCATGACTTTGATTTCGGCTTATAGCCGAATCTAGTATTTCATTTACAGTGTTAATTTACTAAAGATACTAAAGTTCTTTTGGTAGTGTACTTATTTAAGATGTTAGATAAAAAAAACATGAAAGTTATACAGATTTCACAAATAAACAAAGAATATGTAGGAAGAAAAGTAGTGATAAGAGGATTTATTCATGATATACGTATTTTATCCAAAATGATTTTTCTTGAGATACGGGATGTTACTGGAAAGATACAGGTTGTAGTTTCAAAGGATAATGAAAGTTATAGTGAAGTAAAGCACTTATCAAAGGAGACCATTCTTTGGATAAAGGGAGAAGTAACGAGGTCGTCTGCTAAAAAGTATGAACATGAAGTCATTCTAAAAAAATATAAAGTTATATCAACTCCTGTGTCTTCTATCCCGATAGAGGTAAACACCCATAAGCAGGTAAACATTGGTAAAAGATTTAAATATAGGTATTTGGACCTAAGAAGACCAGAGGTGCAGATAGTTTTTAAAACCTAGACAATATTCGAAAAGAGTTTTATTGAATTTCTTACCAAACGAAACTTTATAAACATTCATACACCCAAATTTCTTCCATACCCTAGTGAAGGTGGTTCGGAAGAATTTGAATTGACGTATTACAAAACCAAAGCATACTTGTCACAATCTCCACAGTTTTATAAGCAAATGTCTATAAATTCAGGATTTGAAAGAGTATATGAAATTGGTTCTTTATTTAGAAGTAATAAATCAAGGACGTCCCGACATACTACGGAATTTACGGGTTACGATATCGAGATGGCTTATATAGACAACTATATGAACTTGATGCAGTTTGAGGAGGATCTATTGATATATTGCATAAAAAAAGTACAACAAGAATTGGGTCAGGAAATAAAAAGCATACTTGATGTTCAAATTGAAGTTCCTACAGCTCCTTTTCCCAGAATACAAATCCAGAAAGCAAAAAAAATGATAGGAGGTAATGTTGACAACATAGATTACTTGGGAGACCTATCCTCTGGGGAAGAAGTTCTAATTGGTGAAATTGTAGAAAAAGAGTATAACAACGACTTTGTTTTTATTACTAACTATCCCTATTCAATTAGACCGTTTTATCATATGAAGAGTGGAAAAAGTGGTACGATGAGTTTCGACCTGTTGTACAAAGGGATTGAGATTACAACTGGGGCTCAAAGGGAGCACAGATATGATGTGCTTTTGGAGCAGGCCAAAGAGAAAGATATTAATACGGAAAAGATTGGGTTTTATCTGAATAGTTTCAAATATGCAAGTCCACCTCATGGTGGTATGGGGATTGGTCCTGCAAGAATAATAATGAAATTATTGAAACTAAAGAATATTGATGAGGCCACTTTTTTCCCCACGACACCAGATAGGTTGTCTCCAGATTAAGGAATGTATGCCCCGCCTTACGGCGGGGCATTTTTAGTTTAGAGAGTATTCTTGCAAAACGGTATCAATATTATTATACTGAAAGCCACGGCTTGTTAGGTGTCTTACACTTTTTTGTTTGTCCTGTAAATTGACTTTGTGTGGATGGGTTGAAATATAATCTCTAATGATTGAAATCTCGTCGAAATTGTTTGTATTGAATGCGGTTTCAATATATCCGTTACTAATTCCTCTTTCTTTAAGTTTGTTTATAATATAAAACTTACCATACATTTTACGGATGAGTTCTTCTACAAAATCTATCGCATACTTAAGATCATCTAGTAGTTGCTGGTTTTCTAGCTCAGTGATAACTTCTAAAATAATGGATTTTATTTCGGCGTCCTCTAATTTGATATCAAGTTTCGTTTTTTTTGGTAGTTTATACAAGTAAGCTTTAAGCTTATATGTAAGTTTCTTTTGTGTGTATGCTCTTGTAGAAATCAGGCTATAAGCTTTCTCTAGCAATTTAATTTTAATGTATGCCTTGGGATTATTAACCATGTTAAGAAATAATTGTTTTAGTTGTCGGATCGTTTAGGACTCTTATTACCTTGCCGATAATGTACGCTCCTGAATCTTTGTCAATATAAATCGGCTTGTGTTTTTTGTTTGTAGATTCAGGATGTAAAACGACCAGATTGCCTTTTTTTGTAAATGTTTTTACAGTTGTACTGCCGTCAATAACCGCAAGAACTACATCATTGTTAGTAAATCCAGAACCTTTAGAAATAACAGCATAGGAACCGTCACATAAATGCTGAGTACCAATAATTCGATTATTCATAGAATCACCGTGAATTTCTACAGCCAACAGGTTTGTGGTAGAAAGTAGCAGTCTTTTATCTATTGTTAGTTCTCCAAGATATTCATCACGGGCAGTTATCAAAGGGTATCCAGCATTTGCATAACCCATGATTGGTACATATACAAAGTTTCCTTTCACCATGCTATTTACAATAATACCTCTAGCTTCACTTGATCTTTGTATATAACCTTTATCTTCAAGTATTTCCAAATGATAGGTAACTGCTCTCTTGGATGCGTAATTTAGTTCTTCTTTCAACTCGTTAATAGATGGTGCTTGATCGTATGTGTTAATATATTTTTTAATGGTGTTAAGAAGTTTTCTTTGTTTTTGTGATAAAAACTTATCTGCCATAAAATTACATTTTATATATGTTAGTATAATCATTTTATACTCACGTGCAAGATTTGTCAAACTTTTGTAAAATAAAGAATAAACTAAAAGAATTCTGCATTTGGCATTGATTATTATTGAAATGATATTGGCTCTTGTAGGCTTAATAGTATCTTTTGTTGGGCTTCCAGGAGGATGGGTCATCTTTGGATCATATTTGCTTCGTGGATTAACAACAAATTTTGATAAAATGCCAATCTGGCTTGTAGTCCTGGTTTTTATAGTAGTATTATTATCTACATTTATTGATAATGTAGTAATGCTTCTCAGTGCCAAGAAATTCGGTGTTACTAAATATGGCATTATTGGTGCAATATTTGGTATGATTTTTGGTGTAATAATTGGGAATATTCCAGGGATAATAATTTTTATAATTTTGGGGTCAGTTTTATTTGAGTATATATTTAATAAAGATATTAAAAAAGCTGTTAAATCAGGATTAGGTTCTGCCGTTGGTTATGGGCTTGGTATTCTTATTAAGAGTGTGATATATCTTTTGCTTACTGTGCTTTTTCTTGTTTTACTTATTACTCTATAGAATAAGTATAGACGTGGTATAATTGGGTGTGTTACGTATCAAAATTGTGGGTGTTTAAATAATTTGTAAGATAGAAAAAATGGCAACATTATCAAATACTGTTTTAGATTTGCCTATTAACCCCATTAGGTTTTTAACACCGATTATTGAGAAAAAGGAAAAGGAAGGTGTGTCATTTTACAAACTTAATATTGGCCAACCAGATATCGATACCGATCCAGAAATATTAAATGCAATTCGTAAGATTGTCTCTAAGGAGGACTATAAAGTAATCAAATACTCAAGTGCCAATGGATTGTACCCTACAAGAAAAGCATGGGCGGAGGGATATTATGAAGGTGTGATTAGTCCTGATGGAGTAGTTGTTACCAATGGTAGTAGTGAGGGCATGCTTCTTGCTTACTATGCAATGCTAAATCCTGGAGACTCTAATCTCGTTTTTTCTCCTCTATATCCCAATTATGAAGCATATGCTCATATATCTGGAAGAAGATTGGTGGTATTATCGAGAGATGTAAAACAAGGCTACCCATTGCCACCTGTAGAGGATATTGAGTCAGCAATAGTCTCCGACGGTAAAGTTAAGGTTGTAACCTTAATTTCCCCAGACAATCCGACAGGTTATGTTTA
>Ga0190315_1001309_pt1 | contig 10245 bp, 22 predicted proteins | sample 48701101_MG_FD_161673 | JGI IMG/M metagenome (GOLD analysis project Ga0190315, IMG submission 161673) | Hydrothermal vent sediment bacterial communities from Southern Trench, Guaymas Basin, Mexico - 4870-11-0-1_MG | ecosystem: Environmental > Aquatic > Marine > Hydrothermal vents > Sediment ...
TTTTAGTTATAACTTAAAAACGTGGTAGGCGTGCCTATCACCACAAAGTATATATACGATTAATGTAAGAAGTATATACTATCAGTATATGTATGCTGATAAGAGGTGAAATATATGAGCAGAATAGAAATCGACAACGTGGAAGACGTGATCGAAAAAACCGTGAACCGATTCGGAACGATATCTGGATTGTCGCGGTATACTGGATGCAGAGCAAAAGTCGTGATCTTAGAGGATCAGGAGAAAACAGCATGGGACATCGCCAACGAAAACGCACAGAAAGAGGAATGAACCATGACACAAGAAAACACAAGCATCATGAAAAAGGAAGATACCGCGGTTCAGCCAGGGTTCCTGGATGCCGCGGTGTCGATTGACGAGGCAGTCCACGCTTTCGAGCTCTACGAAAAAGCGAAAGCGAGGTTACTGACAGATGCCGATATCCTGTATATCGGACCGAACGGATTGCCGGTGAAGAAAACATCTCCGGGCGCCACACCGTATATCAAGAAGTCGGGATGGCGCAAGATGGCACGGTTCTTCGGACTATCGGTGAATGTGCTACACCGAGAGAAGATATGGGTGGAGGACTCGAAGGGAGCATACTATATCTGGACGTATCTCGTCACGGTGTCGCATCCGTGCGGTGCATCGGTGACATCCGAGGGCGTCTGCACGTCGCGAGACAAGTTTTTCACGAAAGGGGGGAAAGTCCAGGCAGACGAAGCAAACGTCATGCTCAAGGCACAGACGGTCGCCATCAACCGCGGCATCAGCGATCTGCTCGGATCCGGTGATGTTTCAGCAGAGGAAGTCGAGACAAGCATGGAAGGCGGGGCAGATGATGCCCCTGCGCCTCCACAAAACACGAAACCGCCTGCGAAGGGTGAATCGTCTCCAACCGCCGACAACATCCACGAGCTTCCGGAAGGAAAGGCGTTGGTTGGAACACAGGTGCCGACGAAAGACGATCCTGCGTGGGATGAACTGGGGCTCAACGAATACGAAGTTGAGACGATGGACAAGAGCGGCACGTACTACAGGATAAATCAGCACAACGTATGGTGCACGCCGAACGGTGGGTTCGTCTACAGCGATGCACCGTGCTTCTTGAAATCGGTTTGTGCACCGGTGATGATCGTGTCGCTGATCAAGGAGTTCGGGAGCGAGCTCGTGAAAACGAAGTATCCGAAGATTAAGGTGGTGGCGTGATGGATGAATGCTTGAACATGGGCGCCGAAATTGCCATCAACTGGCTAATATCACATCATGTCCTCCCAAAGAGTGTAGACAGTCGAGTGATCGCAAAAACAGCGATCATTGAATACCGCGAAGAACAGAGGCGCCTATAATAGGCGTCTCTTTTAGGAGGATATATGGAAATAGGAACAATAACCGAAAAAACCGTTCACAGGATATGTGGACTCAAAGCTGCAATATACGTCAATGCTGGGAGCTCAATCGTGATAGAGATTCCTTATCCCCTTGAAGCAAACCCAACAGAATACTGTGAAGACCTAAACGCAACACTCAAAGACAGAGAAGAGTTGTTTGTATGATCGAGGTGCTTGAATGATATTGGCAGAAGATATCCGATTTAGAATCGCAGACTACATAGATGCCAGACATCCAGAAGCCTGCTGGGCAAACCTCGCCTGTGGTTAGTCTCATGAGTTATCATCCTCTCCTGCCCTGAACAGAAGATACCGTATCACTCCATCCATCGATGTTTGCTCGTCACGCTCCTGGATTTCCAGGAGCTTTTGCTTCGTTTTCGGACGTACACTTATTTGTGTCATGTTGGATGATTGGTTCTCACCATACTTATAGGTTACTACCACAACATTTATATAGGGGTACTGCCAAACATACACTTGCAGCAGGATGGCTGTACATTGTTCGGCGCAGGTTACACCCACCTACACACCTACCGTTCTCCTCTTTGAGACTGTTCTCCTGCGCCGGGCAACATAGAGGTCGCCGCGGTCGCGTTGCCTCACGGTCGCGGCGTCTGCCACACTCCCATTGGGCTTTGGACCCTGTGACGGCGGTTCGAATCCGCCCGGGAGTATCATGGAGGAAGACCCATGTTGAAGAAAATGCTCATTAAAGATATCGAAGCGAGAATACGGAGTCTTGAGAAGGCAATCGTCACAAATCCCCCACACAGAGAGTATCTCGAAGGGCAATTGTCAGCATACCGCTACGTGGTCGCGATGATGGCAGAGATCGAGGAGGTACGATATCCAGAATACGACAGAAGTCGGCGTGTGGGGATATTCTGCGAACGATGCGGACTGATCATGTATGTGGATCGCTACCACGCAGAGCGGATATCATCACAAAACTGTCCTGATTGCGGCGGCGATTTGATCTGGATATTGCCAGACCAACAGCCAGAAGGAGATGGATTCTAACCATGACAGAATGGACTAAACACAGAAACAAACTCGAAGAGTATCTAACTGATACGATATGTGAAGATGATGCGCTCGATTTTCTTGGTATACGATACGATGTCCAGAGCAAAGTAGCGTCGAAACTGAAAAACATGTCTGATGATGAGTTTGAATCAACATGGGGTGCGTACATACCGTGGACGATTGATGACGAAATAGCAGAGATTGAGGAAGATTGATCGAATGCCAGCACTATCATTCCAAGAAATGTGGCTCGATGCTCTGCTGTCGGGGCGCAAGAAACAGACCACGCGAGCGACAGATCGAATCAAGGTTGGCGATGTCTGTAACATGTACAATCAGCAGCGACTTGAAATAAACTCAAAACCGTTACGTAAACTGACTCCAGAAGGCGATGAAATGATGCGTGAACGGGAGTACCCGCGAGTTAGAAAGCTACCTGAAGGAATGTATCATGCGCACTTTCTCGGGAAAGTCGAGATCGCAGAGGTTTATGACATCCATCCATGTGAAATGGGCAAAGAATATCTTCGAGCATGGGCGAAGGCAGACGGGTTCGAGGACTCGGCTAATTTAGGATTCACCCCTCTCGAACTCGCAGACACATGGTTCAGGTCTCGTTACGGAGACGACTGGCTGGATCGTACGTGGACGGTGATCCGGTGGGAGGGATGGTTGGAGAGGTACTTTGAACCAAAGACAGAATAAGATTGACGGAAGGAGGTTAAAAATGTACATAAAATGGACTAAAAAACTTAAAGCGAAATTCGGGCATTCAAACGCAATTGATTTATATATCAAGGAAGAAGAATGTTTGAATCGATCGTGTTTCAGTCCGCATGATTGGAATCATGATAGGCATTTAGTATGTCTAACGAACTCGAAATATGGATGTCCAGAGCAAAGTAGCGTCGAAACTGAAAAACATGTCTGATGATGAGTTTGAATCAACATGGGGTGCGTACATACCGTGGACGATTGATGACGAAATAGCAGAGATTGAGGAAGATTGATCGAATGCCAGCACTATCATTCCAAGAAATGTGGCTCGATGCTCTGCTGTCGGGGCGCAAGAAACAGACCACGCGAGCGACAGATCGAATCAAGGTTGGCGATGTCTGTAACATGTACAATCAGCAGCGACTTGAAATAAACTCAAAACCGTTACGTAAACTGACTCCAGAAGGCGATGAAATGATGCGTGAACGGGAGTACCCGCGAGTTAGAAAGCTACCTGAAGGAATGTATCATGCGCACTTTCTCGGGAAAGTCGAGATCGCAGAGGTTTATGACATCCATCCATGTGAAATGGGCAAAGAATATCTTCGAGCATGGGCGAAGGCAGACGGGTTCGAGGACTCGGCTAATTTAGGATTCACCCCTCTCGAACTCGCAGACACATGGTTCAGGTCTCGTTACGGAGACGACTGGCTGGATCGTACGTGGACGGTGATCCGGTGGGAGGGATGGTTGGAGAGGTACTTTTTAGCTGATGGAGAGCGATAAGAATGGTCGATATCCGAACAGAAAGAACCAGAGATGAAGATCAGATGACACGAACAGACACATTTGGAGGATTATTATGTTGGATATGGAATTTCGAGCTGGGCTGCAGAAAGTATTGGAAGAGAATCCCACCAATGATGCAGCAGTAATTCAGTATGTCCTTGAGCACGCGTGGGAACAGTGCCCACGACCATTCTTTATTTGGCTCAATCGGAAGATTAGAGCTTATGATCAGTTCAATAGAGATCAATGAAACGATGAGACCATCGAAAAACACATCAAAATGCCCAGAGCCACCAGATAGTCTCGTTGAAAGAGATCGCATCATAATGCAAGCGATATGTGACTATGAATATCCAACAATGTCGCTTAACGATCTCGGTTTTAGCGGCGTGAAATGGGCGAAAGCGTTTGCGCGTGTCCGTAAGAGATTCTCCATCGAAAGTGCACCAATCGGGCAAAAAAGATATTGCACTCCCGACGAAAAGATAAAAGAACAGATGCGGGCAGCAATATCGAACAACGCCACCATTCAGGTCACAAGTCGACAGCAGAAAGTGCTGCTTGCACTTTCCAACGGTGCCATGTCCAGTGACGATCTTGCGGAGATTGTTGGGTTGCCGCGCGTCCCCGTGTTGGGAGCATTGCGAAAACTACGTAAGGAGGGGTTGGTCGTTCAACACCACATCGGTTGGAAACAATACACGTATGAACTCACTGCACCGTATTCAGAACTCGAAAAAAGAATCTACGTCAGCGATGCACACACAGGTCCCCCGGTGTCGGACATGGAAGCTCGCTACTATGCGATCCTCCGGAATTCGAAACTAACAGGGCTAATTCTATCTGATCAATATCGCAAGATGTTTCCTCATCGATCCCACAGGAGCATCCTCGGCAGTGTTCGTAGAGCAGCTATAAAACGCGGGTGGCGTCGATGACCGATCTGTATGAATGCTCCGAATGTGGGCACACAATAGAACTTGATGATGAATGCGAGTGTGATGAATGTTATAGATGCCCGAAATGCGGAGGGTGGTTGGAAATCTTGGTTTAATATCGTAGAGCATTAAAACCCGATTGGATGCCGGCAGATTGTGCCGGTCTCGGTTCGATTCCGTTGCGGGCTATTTAAATGAGGCACAAAAGGCGAGTCTTTGTGGCTTGCGAGACCGATAAGTTTATATAGAGTTACTTACTAACTTATTATTGCGGCACATGCCGGCACACATCACCAATGAACCAATCACGCTTGGCCAAAGTAAGATTGGGGTAGTATTGTCAGTGTTGCGGTCAAAACACTGGCGAGAAAGCACAGGTTCGCGAACTGTGTGATGGTGCGACGGTTCGACTCCGTCGGTGCCGCTTATGCAGAAACACGCAGCGCTGATATCTGGTAGACCAGATCGCAGAGAAGTTTGCAGATTCTTTGTAGTCGGCGGTGGAATTCCGTGCGGGGTCGCTCCCGTTCTCGAATGAGATCACGGTCGGTGCTGCGTGCTGCAAAACAAGTGATCTTATGAAAACTCTAAACGAAACATTCACAGACGATGAGTATGAAACGATGCTCCGCGTAAAGAAAGAATCTGGGCTAAACTGGCACGATTTTATCTTGGCATCGTGTTTGCCACGCAATGAAAGCGAGATTAAGCCTACCGGAAAGATAGCAGAATACGAAGCCATTTTATTTCAGCAGAATGGAGAAGCGATATCTCATCGAGTGTCGTCATTGGGTGAAGTCCGGGGATGGGCGCAAAAACGAGTAGATCGCGAGGGTGGATACGTCAAAATATACAAAGAACCGGACAGAACGTTCGTTGAGATTATTAAGAAATGATGATTAAAATCCATGTAAGAGGTAGTAATATGACAGACATGATAAGAACGCTAAACAAAGATTATGACTTAACTGCCATAGATGAGACAGAACTTGCAGACACCATGAAAGATCTATGTGAGACATATTTGATGTGTCGCTATGAGGTATCAACTGCGACACTAGATGTGTGGGATAGTATAGTGCGCGTCTCAAAAGAGATAGTCAGAAGAAGCGCACGCTATAAGCCACCGGCTCGCGCTGAAGTGGGCAGGATGGACGAAGGGCACAGGTAACTATTAAGATAGAAACAGATAAAAATAGGTGGCATGGAGGTTAAATGACATACACAGTAAAAGCATGTTATCAGTGTATTTGGTTCGAAGAAGGATATCCGTGCGGATCAACACCAACATCTAAATTAGGTTGTGAGCGTTTCAGAAGATATAATGGCAAGCGTGTACCAGATATGGATTTGATCTAAAAGTCACGAACCCCGCTCTGAAGAGCGATGCATGACGACGAATCATGCCTTTTTGCGACCAGGGGGCATAGAAATATGTATAAAAATGAATATTATAGTCATATTATAAAGATGGAATGGTTCTGGAATGCCCAAGACCGGTGGGAATTTTAAAAAATTTGAAATATAAAAGCTGTCAGATGCCACGAAAGCTGGAATGCCCAAGACGGACGGGTTTCTTTTTTATTTTTTTCTTTTTATAAAAAAAACAAATATAACTTGGGAATTATAAAAAACGAACAATATTACTTTTGCTAATGAGAACTAAATATCGTTATGAGGCGATAGAATTGACCGGAGATGGTTTTATTCGGAAATAAATATTATTGGAGAGTGATTATTTTACAGGCGGGGAAGAGGAGCAGGTGACGAGAGGAGCAGAAACGGGGTTCGCAGCAGCCCGCCTGTGCGGCGATCTCGGGTGGGTGCAGTGCATAACATGGCTGAAAAGATCGTACCGTACGGGCGATTTACGAAGACTAAACATATTTAGGAAGTGATAAAAGTCTTGCAAAAAAAAATTAGTGGGCTTTCCGCCACTCCTGGATCGAGTTCGCCACCGCAACGGTGAACAGGAAACACAGGAACGGCAGGAAGCCGAAGAGCCAGAGAACCGCCAGGCATGCAACGAGCATGAGCAGGTCTTGAGTTTGTGTGGATGTCATCTCTTCGTCCGGGAAGTCAGGATCGGGAATCATCTCTCGAGGTCATCGATGACCGTTGCGATGCAGCAATCATCGCCCTGGAACATATCGTTTATGTCGCCATGCCTGCCGCATTCCTGGCACCAGAAGATTTGAGACGGACGCGGTCGTGTGGGTTTCTCGTTCATGATAGGACCTCCTGCAATTCAATTGATTTTATTTCATCGTTGAATTCTTTAATCTCTTGCTCCATCGTTGCAACGATACGATTAGCCCTCTCTAATTCAGCTTTAAGCCTGTAGATTCGGTTTATTTCTTCCCGTTTGATCCGTTCGCAGATTTTTATCTCCTCCCGAATCTGAGAAATACTCATACCGCCATCAATCCTCGCTGTTTCAATGTCCATTCTATTCCACCTCTTGAAAAAATTAAGTGGCGGATTGCTCCGCCTACCTCTCGTACTCGATATTGTATGTCCCGCTTCTGCAAGCTTTCTTGGCGAGGCGTATCTGTTCAATAATGTCCTTGACCTTCGTGCCGAGCTCGACGTGTATCTCCGCTCCTTTACGAGATCCCCACTCGAACCACGAGCCCGGAGTCCAGTACCCATGCCCGATTATACGCCCCTTTTCGTCAATCAGGAACGTATTGTCCTTGTTTTCAGTTTCTCCTCGTGCTCTCGCCCGGAGAACTTCAATCGTTTCTTTTTGTGTTTTCGTGAACATTGTTCTCACCTCTGAAAAATGTAAGCGGGGGTATCCCGCCTACGCTGTCTCCTCCATAAGATCGATGCCGAACTCTGCGGCTCTCTCGATCTCACGCTCGGTTAGTCCTGCCCATCCAGACAAACCCGCTCTCTTGATAAGGAACTCCTCCGCGGTGTCCTTGTCGATCAGTTCGAAACTGTCTTCGTCTCCCTGCCACATCGACCAGCGATAGAAGTAGAAATATACGTTTCCACTTCTCGCCTTATGTGCAAGGAGATCTGTCCCGGTTGTGTACCGTGTGCCTGTGTTTGGCGGGTTCACGGGGCTTTCGTACAATTTCGAGTCTTTCGATACATCGATGACGACTTTTTTGCCGTCCTGGGTTCTCAATACTTTCTTTGCCATTATTGGATTCCTCCAGTAGTTTTGCTCCATCTTGGAGCATGTGCCGCTTGCGACTTGCGCGCAAGACAACGCTTGTACGTTCGGCACTGTGAAACGACTACGGAGCACCACTTCCGCAGCCACGATCTCCCCTGTGCCCGCAGGGGATAACATATTCCGGCGCCTACCATGCGCCGAATTGGCAAAAGGAAGCACGCGGAATCACCCGCGCGTCTCCTCGATCGCGATCTGTTGTATCTCGATATCATCACCGAGCATCCGCCGCAATCCATCCCGCACCCAGTTGGCATCTGCGCCGTCTGGCAGGTTCTCGATAACCAGGATGCGTGCCATTATCGTGCCTCCTGTGCAAGGAAGTCTCTCCACAGCGGAGAATCGCTAATGATCTCGTCCATCACCTCGCCCTGGTACCACTCTCGGCTCGGATGATTTTCCTTGAGCCACAACTGGAACATGACGAACTTAGCTTTGCTCGATGCCAAGATCGAGATTGTCATAATGCGCCGATCATCTGCGCAGCGGTAGTTGAGGTATTTTTCGGAACTCATTTATCTCACCTCTGAAAAATTAGGCGGATTACTCCGCCTCGCTAACTATCCATACACCACCCTCACACGCGTGGATGATGTACCTGCCATCGTCGGGGAGGTTTCTTACCTCCTCTGACGACAATCGCATCGCGTTCGCTGGCACTGATGATGGTATGTGGGGATATACGATATCGCATGGATATCTGTGCGCAAACCAGTAGTCATTGAGATTTGCGATCTCAACAACGCTCTTTTGTACTTCATGCCCGCCGTCGCCATGCCGAGCCGTGACGACTTCGACATGATCCTCGCCCACCTTCTCGACATTCAAATAATGCCGATTGAAGATTGTGTACGAGTGCGTCGCCGCACCAGTATCCTTCTCAACATACGAACCGATTGGAGCAGCCGCAAATCGACCGCTCCAGTCCCGATCACTTATTACCATTTTTTCTCACCTCGAAAAATTAGGCGGATTGCTCCGCCTCTTCTCGAGTCTCGTATACCCGCCCATCCGACACGTACTCACGTGTCTGTGGATTGTACATGTATCTGACGAAACACACCTCTTCGAGCGCGTCCTCTCGAAGAAGCGACAGACCATCTTCGCCCCAGCACACTGGGACATATCGCACAGTATCAACTTCGATTGTGTGATCGGGATCGATTGCAAAATCTGGGTCATCCGCAGGACTGAACTCGGCGATCATGATCTCGTCCGGATCGTCTTCTGCTGTGCTGCATCGATAGTGCGAGATGTCTGCGCCATCCACGTACTCATACATTGAGTCGTAGTACGTAGCGTGTCTATCACACTCGATCAGGGCATCTTCAAGAGCGGTGATCTTTTCTCTTGCGGGCATACCGCCCCAGTCACCTTCGAGTCCGCATCCCTCGACAAAGAAATCGTGGATACCTTCTGCTTTTGCGATCAAATTACAGAAAGTTTCATATTTCTCTTCGAGTTTTTCGAGGGCATCTTCTATGATGCTCCTGAGCGGCTCATCACCCTCTCCGATCTCACACAGAGCCCAGTCGTCCTCATCGAAGACGTCTCGCCTTTCGTTGTCGAGGACGTCCTGCTTGCAGTGTTCGATGCTGCCGATCAAGACGTCATCCTGTCCATGCGTGCCTGAATCAAGCGCACATATCGTCTCTCCTCGTAGCCATGTATTGAGGATCTCTTTTGCTGTGTGACTTACTAGTGTCATGTTGTTCATCTCCTGCGCATTATGCGCAATATAATCTATGTGCGCAACGTATATATACTTTTCGGTGTGGCTGCTGCTATCGGTTTCGTTCACATAGTGTATATGAATATCAAAAAGACGGTACGAGATGCTTTGTTTTCCGATGCGCAGCATTGTGAGCGCGGGTTTCGTTTTTTTAGTTATAACTAAAAAACAACGTGGCGTCAACCATCTCTGCGGAATTGTTGTCTCGCAACGTTACGGATCGTCATTTCCGCTACACCTGCGGCTTTGCTAATTTCCAGCTGTGTCCATCGAGGAAAATCCACACCATCCCAATCCACACCATCCCAAATCGGATCGTACAAAACGCAACCTATCCGGCTTGCCAACCACACCGCGGCAGCAGCTATCGACCGGTTGTGGGTCGATCCTATTTTGGTATCAGGGACTATCGACATCACGCACTCGATGATGTGTTGCGCATCATATCTATGATCGTCT
>Ga0190315_1001310_pt1 | contig 10243 bp, 8 predicted proteins | sample 48701101_MG_FD_161673 | JGI IMG/M metagenome (GOLD analysis project Ga0190315, IMG submission 161673) | Hydrothermal vent sediment bacterial communities from Southern Trench, Guaymas Basin, Mexico - 4870-11-0-1_MG | ecosystem: Environmental > Aquatic > Marine > Hydrothermal vents > Sediment ...
TCAAAGGAGGCTAAGATGATAATCATTATTAGAGATAAAAAAAGAATTGAAGAATTATCACCCAGGGATCGAAGATTTATAAGAATGGAGTCTGAATTAGAAAAAGAATGGCTGAGGCCAAGGTTGTCTGTGGGAACTTTTTATTCTTATAGTTTTAATAATTCTTTTATATCTTCTCAACTTAAATCTCTGGAAAAGATAGAGGAAGCGCTCAATTCTGATGGATGCGTTGTTTATCTTAGGGTGAAACAACGAGGTTAATGATGTTTGAATTTGAATATTTTAAAAAAGGATTGGCCAGCGCGCCAATCCTTTTTGTTTGCTATAATCGGTTTATGGATAAATCTAAAATTTTTTTAATTTTGTCTTTAAGCTTTATAGCGGGAGTTTTCGTAAGATCGTTTTTTGATATTGATTTAACGCTGGTTTATTTTCTGCTTGTTTTAATGGCAGTGTTTTTTGTTCTGGGATATAAAAACAGAATCGCGCGGGTTGCCATTTTCGCGGTTTTGTTTTTCATCGCGGGAATTTGGCGGACGGAAATTGATTTAAAAAAGCTGGAAGGATTAAATCTTAGCGGAAAAGATATTTCCGCCGAAGCGGCAGTTGTCAAAGAGCCGGAAAGAAAAGAAAAATATCAGAAGGTTATAGCAGAGCTTAACATCCCTTTTGTTCTGCGGACATCTTTCCCTCAAAGAGGAAAAGAAGATTTTAAATCTTATGCTGAAAAAGATAAGAAATTAAGATTGTTAATTAACGCCGATCCTTATTTGAAAATAAATTACGGCGACAAAATAAGAATAGATTGTTCTTTGGAAATTCCAAAAAATTTTTCCGACAGCTTTGATTACAGAATGTATTTAGCCAAGGATAAAATCTATTACCTTTGCCGATCCGCCCGAATTGAAAAAATCGGGAGCGGCGGGGGCGACAGGATTTACGGCGTTATTTTGAAAATAAAAAATAAAATGGAGGAGAAAATAAATCGGGCTATTCCCCAACCTGAAGCGGCGCTGGCAAACGGGCTGTTATTTGGAGGAAGCAATCGGCTCTCCCGGGAAATAAGCGATAATTTTTCCAAAACCGGAATGACCCATATTGTGGCGGTTTCCGGATACAATGTTTCCATTATCGCGGAATACTTGATTTTGGCGGGAATATTTTTGAGGCTTTGGAGGAAGCAGGCCTTTTGGCTGGCGCTGGCGGGAATAATTATTTTCGTGGTTATGATCGGGCTTCCCGCTTCGGCGGTGCGGGCGGGAGTGATGGGGACGCTTCTTATTTGGGCGGTAAAAAACGGACGATTGGCTAATTCCCAAAACGCCATTATTTTTGCCGGAGTAATAATGCTAATAATAAATCCTTTGATTTTGCGCTGGGATATTGGATTTCAATTATCTTTTATGGCGACATTGGGAATTATAATGCTGGCGCCTTTTTGGGAAAAATATTTTATTAAAAAACATAAAGCGCTGGGATTGACGGAGATATTGTTTTTGACAATCAGCGCGCAGATATTCGTTCTGCCGATTATTTTACGCGACTTCCATAACCTGTCGCTGGTTTCCATTCCCGCCAATCTTTTGGTTTTAACTGTCATTCCCATAACTATGCTGTTGGTTTTTCTGGCGGCCGTTAGCGGATTTATTTTTTATCCCTTGTCTCTGGCGTTTGCCTGGCTGGCCTATCTTCCGCTAAAATATGAAATAGAAATCGTGAACGCGCTGGCAAATCTAAGCTGGGCGAATAAAGAAGTAGAAAATTTCGGATGGCGGCAGGCGGTAGTTTGGTATTTGGTTTTGTTTTTAATAATATTTTTCTTAAAAGAAAAACAAAGATTAAAAGAAAAACGGAGATTGAAAGAGAAATGAGACACTATAATTTGACTTACGAATTTGGCTTACATCAATACATCAATATATTGATATATTGATGTAGAGAAATCATAATTTGTAAGAAATCCTAGTGTTGTTTACATTTTCTCTTTTATGCTATTCCAGAAAATTTCGGAGAGAAACGGAGAAATTTATCCGGAATCTGCGCATAAAATGAGGAAAAAATTCCCGATCTTTGGCTGGCGGCAGACAGGGATCGGGAATCCAGCCTGCCTGCCGGCAAGCAAGGATAAAATCGCTGGCTTAAAAAAATTACTCTGGATTCCCTGCCTTACCGGCAGGCAGGCCGCCGGAGTTTATCCGCCAAATTGGCGGGCGGGAATGACACTTCGACGGTTTCGTTCTGGATTCCAGACATTTTTTCTTCCACTTTCCGCCAAAGGCGGATAAGCGTTACAGAAAAAATTCTGGAATGACACAAAAAATTTATATACCACTACGATGCGATCGCAACGTAACGGTATATAAATTTTAAGCGGTATATAAATTCGGTGCTTGCTAATTGTTGCACTTATGCGAAATAGAAAGTTAATCTACGGAATTTTACTCTCGCTTTTTATTCTTAGCTTGATTTTAGGAAGCGTTATTTTTTATTCCAAAAATTCCCAAGGGCTTAAAGTTATTTTTCTTGATATCGGGCAGGGCGACGCGATTTTAATTACGCAGGGAAGAAATCAAATTTTAATTGACGGCGGGAGAAGCGGCAAATTATTATTGGAAAGGCTGGGAAGGTTTATCCCTTTTTGGGACAGGCAGATTGAAGCGATAGTGGCTACCCATCCCGACCAAGACCACATCGGAGGGCTGGCAAGCGCTTTGCGGAATTATGGAGCGGCAACGGTTATAGAAACCAAAGCCCGAAGCCAATCGCGGGTTTATGAAGACTGGGAAAATGAAATAGAGAAAGAGCGGGCGCGCCGCGCGGAGGCGGTTAGGGGAACGAGCTTTAAATTCCCTAACGGCGCGCGGGCGGAGATCGTTTATCCTTTTTATTCGCTGGCTGATTTTCAATCAAAAAACAGCAATGAAAACAGCGTAGTTATCAAACTTGCTTTTGGAGAAAACAGTTTTTTATTGACCGGAGATTTGCCGAGCGATAAAGAAAGCGTATTGATAAAAAGCGGACTGGATTTAAAGTCGCGAGTTTTAAAAGCGGGGCATCACGGATCCAAGCATTCCACCAGCGCGGAATTTTTAGAATTTGTTAATCCCGAAGAAGCCGTCATTTCCGTCGGCAAGAACAGCTACGGGCATCCCCATCGGGAAGTTCTTGAAAGATTGCGGAGGCAAGGAATTAAATTTTACCGCACCGATAAAAAAGGGAATATCGTTTACGAATGCGAAAGCCGGGAAGAAAAATGCGGAAGGTATTTTGACTGACGCGGATACGGAAAAATTTTTTTAAAGTCACATCTGTTCACGGTCGTGAGCAGATGTAACTTAATGGATCGGCGCAATAATGTTTTTGCCTGCTGCTAACGCGCGATTACGCGTTCACAACAACTGTTTAAATTTTAAGTTAGCCGGTTTGCCAAAGGCGGAAGGTTGTGATAAATTTAATTCTAGATTATGAAACCACTAAAGAATTCGTGTCGTTCGTATGTGTTCGTGAGTTGGTGTCGCCATAACGGCACGAAGATTTAATTGTTCAGTGATCTAGATTATTTAATTATTAGCGTTATAAAAATTATGGGCAAGCATCCTAAAAAAGAAAGAACATTGGTAATTATTAAACCCGACGGAGTTCAGAGAAGCTTGATCGGGGAGATTATCGGAAGGTTTGAGAGAACGGGGTTGAAATTTACCGCTTTTAAATTTTTCGTTCCCGAGGAAAAAAAATGCTGGGAGCATTATAATAAGGACGAAGAATGGTTTAAGGAAAAAGGAGAGAGGATAATAAATGATTTTAAAAAAAACGGAGTGGAGATAAAAAAAGAAGCGATAGAATATGGAAAAGATATTGTAAAGCAGTTGGTGTATATTATGACTTCCGGACCGGTGCTGGCGATGGTGATTGAGGGAAATAAGGCCGTGGGAGTGGTAAAGAAGCTGGTGGGGACAACCGAGCCGCTTACTTCCGATCCGGGAACTATCCGAGGGGATTTGACGGTAGATTCTTACGATGTGGCGGGAATGGACGGAAGGGCCGTCCGCAATCTTATCCATTGCTCCGACAGCGTTGAAGAAGCTGAAAGAGAAATCGCGCTTTGGTTTAAGGATGAAGAGATAGTAAATTACAGGCTTGTCCAGGAGCAGATTTTATACGATGTGAATTTGGATGGAATTTTAGAATAGCGTTTTAGCGTATCGCGATAATAAGGAAGGATGGCCGGCGGAGGCTATTCTTCCTTTTATTTTTAAAGCGGGTGTGTTATTTTATTTAAAGAAACGGGCTGTAGTATAACGGCAGTACGCGGGCATGGGGTGCCTGTAGCCCGGGTTCAATTCCCGGCAGCCCGACAATTTTTTACGCAGCGGCGGAACAGACAAAAAATAGCCCGGGTTTTTGCAATTTGTCCAAGCCTTTGGCTTGGGTATAAATTGCAAACCCCGCGGAAGCGCAGCGGATCGCGGGGCAATTCCCGGCAGCCCGACAAACGATTTATCGTCTATCCGCGCTTATTGTGGTAAAATTGGCCAAAGCGTCGCGTTTTGATTGAGGATTTAATTCACAGGGTAAAATAAAATTATGGCAAAAATTCAAAACATTTTGAAAGATTCAAATTACAGTTTGTCTGTTTTTGATCAGAAGCTTATCGATGAATTGGAACAAAAAATCACAATCAAAAACGACAAGCCGTATATTAAGTGCTTGATTCGCGAAAAGGAAATACAGCTAAAACCGGAAGAAGTTGTTAGGCAATTATATTTAGCAAAACTGCTTAAAGAATACGAATATCCGAAAAAAAGAATCAAGCTGGAACATGCTATTCATTTTGGCAGGCAAGTAAAATCCGCCGACATCGTGATTTTTGATAAAGACCGCCCAACCGTTGAATACATCATTGTTGAAATTAAAAAGCCAAAGCTCCAAGACGGGAAAAATCAACTTCGCTCATACACGAACGCTACCGGCGCGCCGATTGCTGTTTGGACGAATGGCGGACAAATTTCACATTATCACCGCAAAGACCCGAATTATTTTGAAGACATTACCGATATTCCCAAAGCCGACCAAACGCTTGAAGATATTTTAAAAGAACGATTTACACTCAAAGACTTAATTATTAAAGACAAAATTCCCAACGAGGGAAAATCGCTTAAAACCATTATTCAGGAAATGGAAGACGAGGTTTTGGCAAATGCAGGCGTAGATGTTTTTGAAGAAGTTTTTAAACTCATTTTTACCAAACTTTACGATGAACTGGAAAGCCGAGACGATAAAAAGTTTATTGAACGATTTTTAAAAAAAGAGCTTTTAGAAGAAGACCGGGGCGACTATGAAAAAATAAAAGAATATTTGCAAAATTTTGATGATTCCGATTTTAGAGTAATGGAATTTAGGAATACCGGACAATCAGAAAGCGAACTAAAAACAAAAATCCAAAAACTTTTTGATAAAGCCAAGCAAAAATGGCCGGGCGTTTTTGACGAAGCTTCAAAAATTCAGCTTAGCCCGTCTCATCTTTCAGTTAGCGTTTCCAGTTTTCAGGATATAAAACTTTTCAATTCCAATTTGCAAATTATTGATGAAGCCTTTGAATATTTAGTCAATAAATCCTCAAAAGGAGAAAAAGGGCAGTATTTCACCCCCCGCCATGTGATTGATATGTGCGTAAAAATGCTCAATCCAAAAGCTGGCGAATATATGATTGATTCCGCCGCCGGTTCTTGCGGTTTTCCAGTGCATACCATTTTTCACATTACCGGACATCTTTTTCAAAACGCGGAAATTCCGGAAGAAGAAAAAGAAAATGTGCTTAAAGTTTTTGGTATTGATTTTGACGAAAAAGTGGTGCGCGTCGCCCGCACGCTTAACTTAATTGCCGGAGACGGAAACACTAATGTTTTACATTTGAACAATTTGGATTATGACCGCTGGAATGAAACAATCAAAAATCGCTCTTGGCTTGATACTTACGGAGCAGGATTTAGGCGATTAGAAAAATTGTTAAAAGATAAAACTTCTTACAAAGAATTTAATTTTGATATTCTCATGGCAAATCCGCCTTTTGCCGGAGATATAAAAGAATCCCGCATTATTCATAAATACGATCTTGGCTATAATGAAAAAGGAAAGCCAAAATCAAAAGTCGGGCGGGATATTTTGTTTATTGAGAGAAATTTAAACTTTTTGAAACCGGGCGGACGCATGGCGATTGTTTTACCGCAAGGCAGATTTAATAACACATCGGACAAACAAATTCGCGAGTATATTTCCGAAAAAGCGCGCATTCTTGCCGTGGTCGGCTTGCATGTAAATACTTTCAAACCGCATACTGGAACAAAAACCAGCGTGCTGTTTGTGCAAAAATGGGACGATAAACTTTGCCCGAAAAAGCCCGATTATCCAATATTCTTTGCAGTGTCGGAAAAGCCGGGCAAAGACAATTCCGGCGATTATGTTTTTGTAAAAAACGGCAACGGCCAGCCAAAACTGGATAAAAACGGACACATGATAATTGACCACGATTTGCACAACCACGACGGAGAATTGCCCGACGGTGTGGCGGAAAAGTTTATTGAGTGGGCAAAATCTGAAAATTTGTCTTTTTGGAAATAATATTATGAATTTGGGAAGTGAGATATATTTTTTCTTTATAGACGATCAAGGGTCTTTTAACACCGATCAAGAGTGGTTACTGTTAGGAGGATTGTTAATCACTGTTCAAGATTATCATAGTTTGAGCAGAGAGATAAAGGAATACAATAAAAAATTATTAGATACCACAATACGAGAAGTAAAATGGAGTGATTTATCAGCAGCAATGTATTTAAAAAATAAAGGACAAGCTATCAAAAAAAGTAAATCTTTTGCATATTTAAAAGATGTTGATATTAAGTCGATTGAAAATTTCATAAAAGAGTTTTATAAGTTATTAAATAAATATAACTACCAAATAATTTTAAGTGTCTCAAGCAAAACATATTTTGATCAAAAACCGTCACATAACTTTATTGAATTACAAATAGAAGATTTGCTACAAAGGGTTCAATATGAAATTCAGAATTCTAAATCACTGGCCGTCTTTGTACACGATTCAAGAAGCGGTAGACAAAGTAACGATGAAGTCAAAAATATTTATAAATCTTTAATGTCTAATTCTAGATTTGTAGATGACTACAAAAATATAATTGACAATTTATTTATTGAAGACTCACATTTGAATAGTGGAATACAGATAGCAGATTTTATAATCGGCGCAATTTCTGGAACTCTTAGAGATTGGAGATTTTCAAAAAATTTATACAAAAGTTACTTGCAACAAAAACTAAGAAAAAGCACAACTGGGAAAGTTATTGGCTATGGAATACTGCCAACTGGTTTGACGAAAAATGACCAGTACAAAGAATATCTATCAAAATATTTAGAAATTACCTAACTATGCAATATTCAGTTGTAAATTACAAAACGGTAAGAGAGAATTCTGATTTCAGAATTGATTCGGAGTTTTATCATCCTGCAATTTTAGAGCGTTTAAATTTACTCGATAACAAACCAAATGATTTTTTAAAAAATTTAGTGAAATTTGTCGTTGGTCCATTTGGTTCAACTGTTACTGTCGATAAATATGTTAAAGAAGCAGATTATCGATACATCAGAAATAAAGATATAAATGATTTTTTAATTGATGATGACGATCCTGCTTTAATTCCAGAAAACGTATACAAGCCATTAAAACAATTCCATATTCAAAGAGATGATTTATTGCTAACAGTAGTCGGAACGCTTGGAAAGGTTGCAATAGCAAGAAAACAAGATAATAAATCAATTTTTAGTTGTAAAAGCACACTTTTAAGATCTCAAAAGTTAAATCCGTATTATTTGCTTACATATCTAAATTCACCAACAGGACAGATTTTTTCACTAAGAGGAAAGAGAGGTGCTATTCAAGAGGGTTTAAATTTAACAGATTTGAAAGATATTAAAGTTTTTCTCGCTTCAACGGATTTTCAAAATAAAATAGAAAGTATAATACACAAATCTTTTAAATTACTTAAATCCTCCAAATCCCTCTACTCCCAAGCCGAACAACTGCTTCTCTCCGAACTTGGACTTACCGACTGGAAGCCGAAACACCAGCTCACTTTTGTAAAAAATTATTCCGGAACACAAGAAGCGCAGCGTTTTGACGCGGAGTATTTTCAGCCGAAATATGAGGAAATTATTGAAGCGGTGAAAAAGTACAAAGGCGGGTTTGTAAAATTAGCAGAAGTAGCAACCACAAAAAGAGGATCGTTAATTCCTGATAAATTTTACACAAACGAAAAAGGGACTCCTTATATTCGCGGGGCTGATTTTTCAAGTGGATTTTTAAGTGATGATAAGTTGGTTTATATTGATAATTCTTTTAAACCATGCCGTGAAACAATCGCAAAAAAGAATGATATTGTTTTCGCTTTAATAGGAACAGTAGGAACGAGTGCATTGATAGATGAAAAATTTGATAGAGCGTTTATATCAAACAATATAGGAAAAATTTCCGTTAAAAATTATAACTCATTTGCTTTACAGGTTTTACTGCATTCAATTATTGGAAAATTATATTTTGAAAAAGAGCAAACACAAACCGCTCAACCAAAAATCTCAGACAAAGATATTCATAATTTTATTTTACCGTTATTAAACGATAAAATTATATCTGAAATCGAAACAGGATATATTGAATCGCAGAAGGACAAAAAACTCTCAAAATCTCTCCTTGAAATCGCCAAGCGTGGTGTGGAAATGGCGATTGAGAAAGACGAGAAGGAAGCGAAAAAATGGATTGATAGTGAAATTGAAAAGTTAGGTATAAATATTTAAGCGTGAAAAAACATCAAGAGAAAAGTTTATTGAACGGGCAAAAAAAGAGAATTTAAGTTTTTGGAAATAATTTTATGAAGAAATTGCCTGACAACCAAATAGCTTTTTATCAATCACCGGACGGTTCGGTTAATATTGAAGTATTTTATTCCGAGGAAAACATTTGGCTGACTCAAAAAAAGATGGCGGAACTGTTTGATACTACAGTGCCTAACATCAATATGCACTTAAAAAATATTTTTAAGAGCGGGGAGCTTGATATAAATTCAGTTATTAAGGATTTCTTAACAACTGCTTCGGACGGCAAAAAATACAAAACTAAGTTTTATTCTCTTGAAGCCATTATTGCTGTTGGCTATAGGGTGAACTCTGAAAGAGGCACGCAATTCCGCCAATGGGCAATCGGTATTTTACAGCAATATATTTACAAAGGGTTTGCGCTTGACAGTGATCGTTTCAAGTACGGATCCCGTTTTAGCGCGCGTTTTTTTGATGACTTATTAGAGGAAATACGAGATATCAGAAGCAGTGAACGAATGTTATATCAGAAAATTACTGATATTTACGCTACAAGCATAGACTATTCGCCTAAAACTACTGAAACTAAAAAGTTTTTTGCCACAGTGCAAAACAAACTGCACTTTGCCATTACCGGACAGACCGCGGCGGAAATAGTGAGCAAAAGGGCTAAAAGCAGTAAGCCTTATATGGGTTTGACTTCCTGGAGAAAGAGTCCGAAAGGCAAGATTCTACCGAGTGATGTGGTGATTGCCAAAAATTATTTGAATAAAAAAGAACTGGATCATCTCAATCGTATTGTAAATATGTATCTTGATTACGCGGAACTACAAGCGGTTAAAAAAAGACCGATGTATATGAAAGATTGGATTAAAAAACTTAACGCTTTTTTGAAATTCAGCGAATACGAGATTTTGACTAACGCTGGTAAGATAAGCCATGAAGTCGCCAAGGAGTTGGCGCTGAAGGAGTACGAGAAATTTAGAAAAATCCAGGATAGAAATTATGTTTCTGATTTTGATCGAGAGGTGAAAAAACTTTTGAAAAAGAATAGGAAAAAGTGATTATGGCGGAAAAGTTTATTGAACGGGCGATAAATTAAAAAACAAAATTGATGTCTAAAAAAGATAATTTTAAAGTGCTTTACGCTTTGTCGCTTGCCTGGCAGTTGGGCTTTCTTATCGCCGTTCCTTTTGCCGTCTTTCTTTGGCTGGGAATTTTGGCGGACAAGGCGCTCGGAACGCGGCCGCTCTTTTTAATTCTCGGCTTGTTTGCCGCCATTGCCATTACGGCCTATGAGGTGTATCATTGGCTTATCCCTTTAATTAAAAAACAAAAAAATGATTAGCTCGGCTCGCGGCCG
>Ga0190315_1001311_pt1 | contig 10232 bp, 7 predicted proteins | sample 48701101_MG_FD_161673 | JGI IMG/M metagenome (GOLD analysis project Ga0190315, IMG submission 161673) | Hydrothermal vent sediment bacterial communities from Southern Trench, Guaymas Basin, Mexico - 4870-11-0-1_MG | ecosystem: Environmental > Aquatic > Marine > Hydrothermal vents > Sediment ...
TTAATTCATCTCGTTCCTCAAAAGATAGCTGTACAATATATTTTTTAGCCATTATATTTATCTCCAGAAATTTTTTTATATTTAACCTTTTTTTACCCATCAAAACAACCTTGACAGTGTACTCGTTATTATTCAATAACATCAAAATGATATCTAATTTAGGCTGATCACCCAATGGGTGCAAAGCCTGAAATACATTAAAAGTAACTATATCAATCAGTTAATTGATATCAGATCATAAGAATCGCTCAATTTAGGGCCTTATTATTGGCATCATTGAGATATTGCCTACAAATCATTTCTAATTCACATTGTAATTGATGCAGAAGAACCGGAGATTATCACAGTAATCACCACTACACTTTATTCCTGCGACGTAGCCATTATCTCGACATCTGTCATAGCCTGGAGGTTCTTCTGAAAACCCGTTTTGCCACCAACTGGATTGAATTGGAGGTGTCCCCCCTTCAAAACCATGCATAGTCATTTGGAGGTTATCGCAATAACGTCCTGAACACCCTAAACCGGTTAGTGCTCGGTTTTCATCTACAAAACCATCTGAATCTTCCTCTGAAAACCAGGGAGAATCGATCCGATTATTAGGATCAAGAGTCGGTAAGTTGTCTGTACAGCAATACAACTGCTTATTGTCGCAATAGCGACCCTCACAGGTGATGCCTCTCACAGCGTAGCCAGGATCACAATCTGCCCTTCCAGAACCTTCTTCTGAAAACCAATCTGTCGAATAACATTGACCCTCTACTTCTGTGATACCACACACATCGATACGAAAACGGTTAGTCGCATTTTGCGGTTTGGCAACATACAGTTTATTGACTTGCGTGGGAGGCGTTGTTGTTTCATTGCTGACATTTTGAAAGATGTCTTGATCACTGCCTGATCGATCTTCAGCCAGATTAACCGTGATACCTACCGGAAGTAGCCATTGGAATAACTTGATTTCATTATCAGGGGGAAGCTGTGTGCTAAAATTCAAACTAGAACGGCTTTTTTGCCCTGCTGGCCAAGGTGCATAATGTGAATAAGTAAAAGCCACTCTTTTTCCCTCTTCACAGGAACTCGGGGGATAATCCACATCCACATCCGCATACACAGCATTACCGATATGACTGAGGCAAAAAAGTGCAATCCCACTTAAAGAGCGTATTTTGTTGTTCATTCTGTTTACCTTTCTCGCGTAAAAATAGAAATCTGGAAACCGGTTACATAAAGCCATCTTCAACATCACTTCTGCAACACCCTCTCGTGTCAACGCTTAAGCAAGAGCCTTCACACACAGGGTAGGCACATAAATCAGGCTCATTGCGAAAAAGCGGGCCACGAATATCATCCATACTCCAACCGCCATTGTATTGCATCCATTCTGGAGTCTTATCTAAGGGTATCAGATTCTGCCAAGTTGCCATCCGTTGATCTTTCTCGCCCGGATTTCTAAAATCATCGAAGTAACCACACCCCCCTATACCACCGGCATCATGATAACTACCATGGCTATTTTTTCCAATATAAACAGCAGGATGCGTATTTTCAACAATCTCAATGTTGGTCACTTCTTTGGTATACCAACCAGAGTGCTGAAAATACATGACACGTTCGAGTGTGCCATTGCTGTTGATTTTCACGGTAATACGTTCCCAGTCACTGTCGTGTGCGCCGAAAAAGAGCGTACACTCATCTTGATAATCGTAAAAAAACCAATACCGAATGTACTGGTTCCCTGAATCACATTGACTGTATTGATAGTAGATTGGGACCGTTCCGTTTTTTATCGAGTCATAATCAGTATTACAAATCCTGTCAGTGTTTCCATTGACAATCCATGCGTTATAATAGGTTTCGGCATTGCCTGGAAAACATTTATTCGTCTCACCTTGCTTTTGATCAAAGCGTAATAGAGGGGCAAATTTTTCGGCTTGCGCTCGTTGACAGGCAACATCGTCATCTGTACAGGCTGTTGTGGTTGTCGAATGTAACAACAGGAACACAACAGATGAAAAAAATACGTTCTTTTTCATTAAGTGATAATCTCCTATAAATGAGTTGATCATTTTACAATACGGTATTTTCTCTTTTTTTTTTACGTTTTGACAACTTGATGCGGTACTTTCGCTTTTGTATCGGCTCATAATTTGTAAACTATTTATTTGTAAGCCATTTATTTTACGTTTTGACAACTTGAGCTACGTTAATAGGTGATTGATGTTTGCAAATTGACGAACATGCCTTCGCAAAATAAATTTTTCACGAAAATAACAGCAAAATAAATTTTTCACGACAATAGGGCATTCCAGATTTGATTTCAGTTCAAGATTTATCTTGATAAACAATGCCTGGTGTAGATGGGAGCGGCACTGTGGTTAACTACAGTACAACTCAACCGAGATTGATAATGACCCTTTTTTTAGAAATGCGCCTCTTTAAAAGTGAAAAGTAAAAAATAACCTATTGAATTTTATATCATCTGTCAACTCTTTCTAAGAAACTCGTTTTCAATTAAGCTCATCAAAAGAAGTTTCTGTTCTATATAGATAAACAAGTCAATTTTGGCGATAACCGAGTTGATTCTCAAAAGCGGCGAATCAGGAATCTGGTTTTTCAATTACCTTCATGAATACTTGTACCATGACTAATATAGACCTCTCTATTAAAGCGAATGGCATTTTCACAGTTCAAATTCCTGATCGCCTGTTTTATCTTTCTGAATGCCAAAAAATTAAAAATTAGAAGTAGAGACGCACGGCCGTGCGTCTCTGAAAAATGGAATCATATACCCTATAAATACTATAGAATATTTAGAATAAAGCTTTCGGATTGGCAAGTAGCGATGTATGAACTTTGCCCCTGACTGGGTTACGATAGGCTATTAATATAGCAATGTTTGCGCCAATTTTAAACTCTTTTAATTTCAATAAGTTAAAAAATAGAACCTTCAAATTCAACGCAAATTCAACGCAATTCAACGCAATTCAACTCAAATTCAACTCAAATTCAACTCAAATTCAACGCAACACAAATTCCTCGTCACGCCTTAATAATGTTCATAAAAGAGGTATGAACTTTGCCCCTGACTACGATAGTCTATTAATAATATAGCAAGGTTTGCGCCAATTTTAAACTCTTTTAATTTCAATAAGTTAAAAAATAGAACCTTCAAATTCAACGCAAATTCAACGCAAATTCAACGCAATTCAACGCAATTCAACTCAAATTCAACTCAAATTCAACGCAACACAACGCAAATTCATCGTCACACCTTAATAATGTTCATAAAAAATTGAACGATAGAACGTATTTTGCTCAATCACGCTTGTTTTCGTGATTTTCTAAACACGATTTCGCACCCGATATCGTCAAACACTTTTTAATTCGTTATCTTGTCAAATCAAGGCATTATAGATTGGTTTGTTTTTTTGAAATTCGATTTAATTTAAATGATCCGGAGCAGGATGCTCCGGCCATTATCAAGCGTTATTATCGGTGGGATTGTGTGATGGGTTTATTTTTAGAAAAGGGGAATGCGCCAAAAGAGTGGGAAATCAAAGCAGTAGAGACGCACGGCAGTGCGTCTCTACCAAGCTATTGGCTGACGATCACGGAAAAATCCGCCCGATGGACCTCCATCAGGTAAGGTGGCTAACCAGATGAGGGTATCTGCGCCTTCTTGAACTGTGCTGGTGGCATTGGGGCCGCCCATGTCGGTTCGCACCCAGCCTGGACACATTGAATTAATGAGGATATTGGTGTCTTTCAGTTCGTCAGCAAGTAGTCGTGTGAGGGCATTTATGGCCGTTTTAGATGTACGGTAAGCTGGACAACACCCATTCATTTCGCTCAATTGTCCCATGCCGCTGGACAAATTGACTATCCGCCCATAGTGATTTTTGTTCATGATGGGAATGAAGTGTTTACAGAGACGGAAGGGGCCATACAGATTGGTTTCCATGGCGGCACGTAAATCATTGACTGTAGTGTCTAGGGCGTTTTTCATCGGATCGGGAAAGATGCCGGCATTGTTGACTAAAATGTCTAAGCGCCCATATTGTTCACGGATAAAGCTTTCTATTTGCTTGATGCTGTTTTCATCTGTGACATCAAGTTGATGAAAAACGACGCTTATGTCTTCTTTTTCCAGTTGTTGCTTGATCTGTTCGCCTTTTGCATTGTCACGGCTGCTCAATATTACCGTGATATCTTGTTTTGCGAGTTGACGACAAGCTTCTAAGCCTATGCCTCGGTTAGCGCCGGTTATTAAAGCAATTTTATTGCTGTTTGTCATGGTTGATATGCCTTTGAAGTTGTTTTATTGATAGAACGCTGATTCGTTTTTGATAGAACGCTGATTGGGCGCATTCCCAAAAAAAGGGTCATTCTTGGTTATCGCAAAATAAATTTGGAACGAAAAGAAGGCCGCAAAATAAATTTGGAACGAAAAAAGAAGCAAAATAAATTTGGAACGAAAAAAGAAGCAAAATAAATTTTGCTTCGGCCTGATTGGAGTGCAAAATTTATTTTGCATAGGCTCAATTTTCGTCCAAATTTATTTTGCGAAGGCGCGATTGATTGAGATTAATAATGACCCTTTTTTTGGGAATGCGCCCCGCTGATTCGGCTTCTTGTCATGATTGCGCTGATTTAATCAAGGGAATGGTGGGCAACAAAAACCCGTTACCCACCCTACAAGAAAGATATGCCTAAAATGGTTGAACTTCTACTAAAATGACTGTGGCAATTAATATCAATACTGGAAATTCGTTAAACCAGCGGTAAAAAATATGACTGTGATGGTTGCGATCATGTTTGAAATCATTTAACAATTTGCCACTGTAGAGATGATAGCCGATTAAAATGACGACAAGTAGCACTTTGATATGTAACCAGAGAAAACCTGTGGCCGTTAAGAAGGGTTGCCACCAATAAGCCACTAATAACCAGATGCCAAACCCGACGGCTAAAATGGCGCTGGGGTTCATGATGCCGTAATACAATTTGCGTTCCATGACTTTGAAACGTTCATGACTGGTTGTGTCTTCTGTCATGGCATGATAAACAAATAGGCGCGGCAGGTAAAAAAGTCCTGCAAACCAGGTGATAACAAAGATAATGTGAAAAGCTTTAATCCACAGCATTTTTTTTCCTAGTGGGTAATAGGTAATGGGTAATGAATCATGAATTTAACGGAGTTAGCTGATTTACAAACACTATGGGCTACAGAAGTGGTGATCCCGCCTGATAATACGGGTTATATGCCACAAGCGAATGATGTGATTTTTAGTTTAGATATCCAATATGTGGGTGATAGTGCTTTTGTGGGGTTGGATATACAACACTATTCAGGCGATATCATGGGTACTTATGTGGGACACACTGATGTTTCGGTGCCATACGTGCCCCAATTTTTTTGTTTTCGTGAAGGCCCACCGCTTTTGAAAATGCTCAACTTTGTCCAAGAGTATTTTAACATTATCCCAAATGTGTTGCTCACTGATTGATGGACATGGTATTGCTCACCCGCGCCGTTTTGGTGTGGCCTGTTGGTTAGGTGTTCAAACCCATTTACCCGTTATTGGTTGCGCTAAACAAACACTTCTTGATTATCAAGGTGAATTGGGTGATAAACGGGGGAGTTGGTTACCTGTTTGGTTAGACAATGAGATGGTGGGTAAGGTTTTGCGTACACAAGCGGGTGTTAAGCCTATTTTTGTGAGTGTGGGACATCAGATCGCTCTTTCAACTGCGGCGGAGGTGATTTTAAATTTGGCTCCCCGATATCGACTCTGTGAGCCGCTGCGACGCGCTGATCAAGCGGCAAGGGCTTATGCGAAAGGTAAAACACTGTCGGGGGTGACGTTTTTGAAAAATTTTTCATAACGGGGAAAGTGGGTGGCAACCAATCTCTTGTGATTGCCATTTTTAAATAGTGTAGACAAAAAAAAAGGACGCTAAAGCGTCCAAAACAGGGGGAAAATTCCGCAAGCACGGAAATCAAAAAAAACGGATAGTGCTGCAATGTGAAGTTGCCGCAAAATGAATTTTGAACGAAAATCCTCACTTACAAAGACGCGAGCCATTGAGACGCGAAGCATCGCGTCTCTACAGTAGAGACGCACTGCGTGCGTCTCTAATAAACCGGTATTTTACCGCAAAGGGCAACCTTCGGGATTGCCCCCTCTTCTGGTTGCTTCTATTAAAATACCTGAAAATTTAGGGTTCAGTACTTATCACTTTTAATGACACCCGGAGTGATACCCTTGTTTGGTAATCCGCAGACATCAATCACGCTATCATATCAGCGCGTGGATTGAAGGGTAATGTTTGTGCCATTTTGAGATAAAACGCCTGTGCCTCTGCGGTATCGGCTTTGGGTGTGACAATTTGGAGTAGCACATAATGATCACCGGGGGGTTTGCCGGGAAAACCGCGCCCTTTGAGGCGCAATTTTTGGCCTGATTGCGAATTGGGCTGTATTTTCATTTCAACGGTTCCACCTAGTGTTGGCACGGCCAGTGTGCTACCTAAAGCGGCTTCCCAAGGGGTAATGGGTAAATTCAGATAAATATCTCGACCTTCAATACGGTATAGACGATGTGGTTTAAATTCGATTTCTAAATACAAATCCCCATTCGGGCCACCGCCCATTCCCGATGCGCCTTGGGAACGAAGACGAATTTTTTGCCCTTGAAGAATGCCTTGAGGGATTTTGACATTAAGTTGGCGTGTTTGCGGTTGCCCTGATCCATCCCTTTCATGCACTTGTAATTCTAAAGTTCGAGTGCAGCCTTGATACGCTTGTTCTAGCGTGATGGCACAGATAGTCTTTTGATCTTTGCCTGCGGTGCGATAGGAACGGCGAGGTGTATAGTGAACGCCTTGTTTACGACCGCTAAATACACTTTCAAAAAAATCACTGAAATCAAAAGGCATGTCTGTAAAGCGGCCGTCACCAACGTTGACATTCCAACCGGGCGGTGGTTGAAATTCGTCACCCGCTTGCCATCGGCTTCCTAATTGATCATAAGCCGCACGTTTTTCTGGGTCTTTGAGCGCTTCGTAAGCTTCCCCAATTTCTTTAAAACGTTGCTCTGCATCTTTTTCATGGCTCACATCGGGATGATATTTACGGGCTAATTTTCGATAGGCGCGTTTTATGTCATCTTGTGTGGTATTGCGCGAAACGCCTAATGTTTTGTAGTAATCCTTGTATTGCATGTTACAGAAGCACCCAAGTCTTATCAATGATTCAATTATCGGTAGTGATGCAATGTGGGTAATATTGATAGAACGTTGAGTCGATTTTTTGTCATGAGGCCACGCAAAAGTGTTTGCGCGCAAAAACTTTAGCCTGAAATCGTGAAAGGCTGATTTTTTAAAATCAGTGTTAATCAGGCCTTCATCAGTTTAATCAACATTCTATTTTCTATAATTCATCACTGTTCAATTTTCAATTGGGGCTATATAAGCCTTGTTATTGAGATTTCAAGAGTTCGGGCGCTAATCTATTTGATGGCTGACATACAAACAAGTACGATTATTGCCTTGTTCATGGGCTGTGTGTAAGGCACTATCAGCATCAGAAATTAAACTTGCTAACTTTGGTTTAGTGGTGCCTTCTGAAGAGGTTAAGCCAATACTGATTGTGATATCCAATCCTTCAGGTTTGAGTGCTATCGTTTTCTGACGTAAATTTTCTGCAAGTGCTTTACCCTTATCAAGGGTACAATCGGACAGGAGTACCGTAAATTTTTTACCCACAAAACGAGCGACTATCGCTTGTTCAGGAAAAGAACTGGCAAGAAAATGACCCAGCAGATGGAGTACGTGATCACCTATTATATGTCCTTGAACTTCATTGATTTTTTCAAAATCGTCAATATCCACCATCATCATGCACACATTGGGATTTTGGGCTATAAACGTTTTTCCCTCTTCAAGCAAAAATTTTTTATTGTGTGTGCCTGTCAAGCTATCAGTCGTTTCTAATTTATAAATATCCCTAGAATAGCGTTTGAGTACATTGTATTGATGTTTAATCAATAATAACGATTTCACGCGGGCTATTAAGACTTCTTCTATGACGGGTTTGGTGATGAAATCGTTAGCCCCTGCATGAAAAATTTCCGCTTGACAGTCTCTATTGTCTTCAATAGTAATAACTAAAACGGGCATTTCTTGGCGAGAACAATGCAGTTGGGTACGAATAGCATACAATAAATCTCCACCTGTCATTTGTCCTTCAAGAAAAAAGTCAACAAAAACAATGTCAAATCCTTCATTTTCCCTAGCATTATCAGGATTATTTCGGGTGTTCTTGAGTAAGGTTAATGCTTCTTCAGCACTGGTGACATGCGTAATGTATAAGCCATGTTTTTCCATAAGGGTTTGAGTGCCTTGTGCCGTACTGAGACTATCTTCAACATATAATACTCGGCCCACTAGCCCAGAATGCCGCTGTGAAACGTCTTTGATAAATTCGACTAGACGCTTATAACCTAATGATTTATTAAAATAATCAGTCACACCTGCCGAAAATCCTTCACGCAGTAGGCGCCGATCGGCATCGCTAGAAACGACAATCACTGGCGTAAGATGCTGCTTTTCACTTTTACGAATTTCATGACACAAATCTAATCCGTCTAAGCCTGGCAACAATAAGGATGTGGTGATGAGATCAAATTTTTCCCGATGCAAATATTCTAATGCTTCTTCAGCACTGCCACAGGTGACAATATAGGCATTGTGCATTTCTTTTTGCAAAATATGAGAAATAATGGATCGTGCCACTTCTGAGCGATCCACTATCATAATGCGGCAAGTTTGTTCTTTAAGAGGAGTCATCGCGGTATAGTCATTGTGTTATTGATTTCCAGAGATGTGGCTTGATTGTAATGTATGATCGGGAAGCGCCTTGGAAATTGTGCAGTGTCTAGCACTTGAGATCGATGTCACCTCTAATCATTCTTACCCATTCAGCTAATGGTTGATCAAAAAATCTCAAAAAACTTTGACTTTAAAAATTAGAGCAAGTAAAGTAACAAAAGTCATCTTTCATGGTGACACCATGAGGTTCATGGTATATGAGAGGCTCTGCAAATTAGAGGTTGCAAATTCACATCAAGATTAGGTTAATCTTGAGGTGCATTTTATTAGGCTTTAAACCTAAGAACTTATGACAAGCATCCTCCATTAAGTCGCTTGGAAACAAGTGGCCGCTCGGATGAGACAGCCCATCCTGGACTCCAGTTGCAATTTGATTATTTGAGTTATCAACGGAGAGCTAATTATCTTAATTCTTGACCTATTTAGTTACCTGTTTGGTATAGGTGAGTAAGTATGACTAAGAAAAAAGAAGCTGTTTGTAAAACTTAACTGTACTACGAATAAAAGTGTTATGTCATTAGTTTTTTTATTTTTGAGTGTTGATTTTTAATTTTTGATTTTAATGCCTTGATTTGATTGCAATGTTTGTTTTCAAAATCACCACTTGATTTTAAACGCTTTGAATTTTGAATCGGCATTTCCCCCTAAAGCAAGCCTGATTTCTCAATCCCGATTTAATTCAGCATTAAAATACAGTGTATTGTCTTATGCAAAAAAAAACCCCCTGTGGAAACAAACCACAGGGGGCAATGGGTAGGAAATCAAATATTGACTAAATTAAGCTTTATTACTGATTAAGCCTTATTATTCCGTTACTTATTCTTTGTTCAGTCACTTATTATACAAGGGTATTAAACGATATTACCTTTTAATACCCTCATTAATTTCACGGTTATGATGTTTTTTTCACCATTCACACCGTTGGGAGTGATTTAACGACTGCTTTCGCTGCCCGTGTCACTGCTATCAGTGGAATCACTGCTTGTGTCATTGCTATCAGTGGAGTCACTGCCTGTGTCACTGCTATCAGTGGAGTCACTGCTTGTGTCACTGCTACCGCTGGCATCGTCACCGCTGGCATCGTCACCGCTGGCATCATCACCGCTGGCATCATCACCACTGGCATCGTCACCGCTGGCATCATCACCACTGGCATCGTCACCACTGGCATCATCACCACTGGCATCATCACCACTGGCATCGTCACCGCTGGCATCATCACCACTGGCATCGTCACCACTGGCATCATCACCGCTGGCATCGTCACCGCTGGCATCATCACCACTGGCATCGTCACCGCTGGCATCGTCACCGCTGGCATCGTCACCGCTCGCATC
>Ga0190315_1001312_pt1 | contig 10231 bp, 11 predicted proteins | sample 48701101_MG_FD_161673 | JGI IMG/M metagenome (GOLD analysis project Ga0190315, IMG submission 161673) | Hydrothermal vent sediment bacterial communities from Southern Trench, Guaymas Basin, Mexico - 4870-11-0-1_MG | ecosystem: Environmental > Aquatic > Marine > Hydrothermal vents > Sediment ...
TTGACTATGTTGCTAATGCAGGTTCTTGTATTACTGGCATTGATACATACAATATTAATGATTTAGTTGAAGATAAGATTAGTGTAATTTCTGGAACGGTAACGGATTGCTCTCAAGTACACAATGACTATTGTCTTTTCCAAAGTGCTGATAGCATCCTGAGAATAAAAGACAGGTATACTTTTGAAGAAAATGAGTCGTATTCAGTTCTTGGAAGTCTAAAAGAAAGGTCATCATTTAACGAATTTATAGTTTTATCGTCCAGAAGTTATGATGAACTTTACCTTCCTGTTTTGAGGTTTATAAATGAGATATCTGACAATGATATCGATTTACTAATAAATGTTAACGGACATGTGTTGGAAGAAGATGGTAATTACTATCTTGGCGATGACGATGGAATAGAAATAAAGCTATCCAATATTGAGACATATGATTTTCATGCGAACGATGAATTAAGTGTTTCTGGGATTATACAAAAGAGATACGATAAATATGAGTTATATATAAAAAATATTCAATCGATAAGCATTGCGAAAAGCAATCTCTCTAACACTGGTGCTAATATGTATGCTATCACGTCCGCGGTGTTTATTTTGTTCTTTTCAATTAAATATATTTTTCATCTTATAAAAAAACACTTCTAACAATTTATAATATGTGTTATACTCTCTCATAAAATAATTTTCATATAGAATTTCTATTATGGCGGAGAAAGGTTCGAAACTGGTAACAGGCAAAAGCAAAAAACATGTGGCATCCAAAAGACGGACTACAGTGAAACCTGTAAAGAGGAAGGGTAGAAAGATATCTTCTAATAAGACAATTAAGACGAAGACTGTGACTCGGAGTAAAACAACAAAAAAAGAGGGCATGTTAACAAAAAGTAAACACACAGCACAAACCCTACAGAAGAAGAGGGGTTCTGTAGGGAAAAAGTCGATTGTTAACACAGGTACATCTAGTAAGAAACTCAAAGGAAGATCTGTACAGGATAAGGTTTCGCAGAAAATAGTCATAGAGCTAAATCGTCAAAGTTTAAGGGGTGTTCTTAAGATTGTGATTATTACAATTGTTGTCGTTGGAGTTTTGACTTTAATAGATTCGTTTGTACAATGGTATGTTCCATATTATTTCGTGGGCAAAATTAATGGTGATTATGTTACAAAGCAAAAGATAAAGAACGATTTATATAGCACCGAAGGCTATGAGTACTTTATAAACACAGAGGTTACATTTAAAGTTATAATACAAAAGGCTACAGAGGAGGGTTTGAAACTTGAAGATGTTACTGATGAGGAGATGGATGAAATGGTGTCCAAAGTTAGTCCTAGTGTAAGTACGTTGGATGAATATATTAAAATGACCTCTAACAAGGAGACGTATGGATTATTTGACTCGGATGATTCGGAGTATCTTGAATATCAAATAAGAGTTTATGCATTAGCTTTCAAAATATTTAACAAAACGATAAGTGTAACAGATCAGGATGTTGAGGAATTTTATCAAAAGCAAGAGGCATCAACTGGATTAAAGAGAGAAGAATACAATGAGTCTTTGCGAAACACACAAGGGATACAGGAGGGGGAGGAAGTAGAGTTAATAAAAGATTCTATACTTGCTCAAAAAGGTGGAGAGCTAGTTGCCTCGTGGAAGGCTGAAGCGGATACTTACGTTTATGCTGAGCATGATAATTATTATCGGTTTGGAAAGACGTACAAAGATTTGTGGGGTCATATTAAGAGTATTTTTAGTAAATCGGATGATTCATAATTGATTTAGTACTAGTTAGGTGTGAATAAGGTGATCTAGATCAAGATTGAAAACAGTGGTAGAGTTAGGAGAGCAATAAGGATTCCTGCAAGGATGTCACCCAGAAAATGTACACGAAAGTATAGTCTGGAAAAAGCAATTATTAAAGAGTACACAATGAAAACAAGTGTGTATTCTGGGCAACACAGACTACAAATTATTCCCAGCATAGTAGCACCTATTGTATGGGTTGATGGCATTGAGTACTGTACCTTGATAACTAGATATGCGTGTCCTTTAGTATCTGGTCTTTTTCTATTGATAAGTGGTTTAATAATATATTTGCTAGTAATCCATAAGAGGCCAAGCACACTAAGAACTGTTAATGTATGGTAAAAACAAGTTTTTAAGTATAAAACGAATATGGTAAGTGGTAAATAAAAAAACATTAGGCTGTCGGATATCAATTTTACAAACATTACCCCAAAATCACTAACCTTGGACGGGAAGATCTTTTGGCTAATTTTTTGGTCAAGTAAGTCGAGTTTGTTGATAATTTTCATTAATTAGTAACCCTGTCTGAATATTTACCAGTTTGAGTATTTACGGAAACTTTATCTCCGACCTGTATAAACATGGGTACATCAAGTTCATAACCCACGTCCAGTATGGCCTTTTTGGTTGCATCTGTTGCGGAGTTACCCTTCACCGTATCAGTAGTTTTAACGATTTCTCTTACGACCTTGAGTGGTGTTTTAAATCCAATTGGATTGTTATCATAAATCATTATTAAGTAATTTTCACCTTCTTTAATAAGTTTTGTAAAGCTACCTATTGCTTCCTTAGGTAATGAAATTTGCTCATAGGTAGTATTATCCATAAACGTATATAAAGAATTTTCATTATACAAATATTGGTACTCATTAATATTTACTTCAATTTGATTTACTTTCTCACCTGACTTGAAGGTAAACGCAACAAGTGAACCAGTAACTAAGTTTTGCATTTTGACTCTTGTAAAAGCTGAACCCTTGCCAGGGGACACGAATTCCTTTTCGACGATATGATGTGGTTGCTGATTAAAAAGTATATATTGACCCTTTGTGATTTGTGTTGTAAAAGCCATAAGTGTTTCTATAAATATTAAAACGAGATTAAAACGAGTGATTTTAACACATCAACTTGATTATTGCACGGTGCTACTGAGCTTAATATTTTCCATTACGTACTCAAACAAAATTGTCGAACTCTCAAGCCCAGATATAACAAATATTATGTTTTCTTTTGGATTGGAAAAGGATGCAACCATATACGACTTGTCGTCTAGCATAATCGTATTTATATAAAACTCAAGGTCATTGTAGGTCTGTACGGAGCTTGATAGTACGGTAAATGTTTTGTCTTTTAGTGTTTCTGAAAGAAAGAGAGCATTTGAGTTCTCTATAGAAATGTTTGATTGCCACTTAAAAGGTATGACACACAGTTTTTCCTCCTTATTTTCCAGAGAGAACCCATTTACTGGGAAGTCGTTATTGATAATGCCTTGTAAATTATATTCAAATGAGTATCTTAACGTGAAGGCATAGCCTTCTGGCAATTCGTCACCACTTAGTGATTTAATAATCTGCTTCAATCGATTCTCTAGATGTTTGCGTTCGGACAACATTGTCTCAGATTGTTCTTTGGTGATTATTTCATACCAAATGTCTTGTGAGACAGTGTAAATTCTAAGACCAGTAGTTTCGCTAATATTAAAGTATATGCCATTTTCCTTCTCGGTTTCCAAATATGTTGCTTCCCCAATATATGACCATCCAATTGCCTCAGCATTGTCTATATAAAAATCTTTCACATCTTGAAAGGAGTATGTTTGCGGAATAGTATAACAGGAAATATTGCTTGCAACGAGGCTTTGAACGTTGGGGTCATCTTTTAAAATTTCAAAAGCAAAACTGGAATTAGGAAAAACTGGAACGGTTTCTGTTAACCCGTAAACGTGTTCAATTTCATTGTTTTGGTTGTTTATAATTTTGAACCTCTGTTGGTCTTTATAAAGTTTAAGAGACAAAAAAATTACCGATAACGAAATGGCCAATATTGCTAAGTATGGTAGGTAGGACTTAATAAACTGTCCGAAAAGCTTAATACGTCGGTTAGTACTATAGTTCTTGGTTGTAGGTTTAATTCCTACAAGTCTATTGAGGTGTCTCGTCTTGTTTTTCGTCCTTTTATGTTTTAAAACACTAGCCACATGTCGCTTATCAAAATAATATTTTTAGTATAACATATAAGAGTTGTAACAATAAGTTTATATACGGCATATGAGTAAACCAGGTTGTTTGTATCTTCTTTCGATGCATATAGGTAATGATTCTGAAGATTTGATTCCGCCTTATCTTCTTACTTTATATAAAAAAATAGATATTGTTGTGACAGAGAAAGCTAAAACGACAAGACAATTTTTTTCTTCAATAAGTATTGATGTTCATTCAAAAGAGTTTATTCAGCTAAAACATAACCGGGATAGCAATCTGTATACCCAGATCCTTAAGAATTTGCAATCTGGTAAAGATGTTGGTTTGATGTCAGAATCGGGTATACCATGTATCGCTGATCCAGGGTCACAAATTGTAAAATTATCTCACAAGAATAATATAAGGGTAGTTCCAACAATAGGGCCATCTTCAATTTTTCTGGCACTTTCTGCTTCGGGATTGAATGGTCAATCGTTTGAATTTCATGGTTACTTACCTAAGGAATATGAAAAAAGGAGAAGAGTTATAGCAGGTATTGAAAAGGATTCACGACTCACAGGTAAAACCCATATTTTCATGGAGACACCGTATAAAAATGTGCATATACTACGAGATTTAGTGGAAGTGTGTAATCCAGAAACATTTGTGTGTGTTGCTAAAAACGTTACAATGCCGAATGAATTTATCCAAACCAGAAAGCTGGAAAATTGGAAAAATGATGATGTTTTTGTAAAAAAAGAAAATGCAATATTTATCCTTCAATACGACACTGATTTAAAAAGAGAGAAAGCTATCAATATAAGGGGCAGAAGATTCAGGTTTAAAAAATAAATGGGAGTGTCTTGTATTTTTAAGAGTAATGTGGGGTGCACTATGGAATTTGTTTGCCATGATATTCATATCTTCGATAACGAATTCAATGTCTTTATCACCGTTTAATAACAGGATTTCTTGATTTGTAATCGAGGAGAGATTAATTTGTTTTTTATTTGTTGTTTTAATAAGATTATAGCATGCGTTAAGATCTGTATTTCTCATCCCACTATAATAATCATTTATAATATCTACAGATTTATACTTCATAAACTTTCTTATATGATATAGTTCAAGTCCCGCAATAAAACCATGGTTTATTATGTTAATGGTGGGCTGAAATTGCTTGATAAAGGAATAAGTCGAATAGAACAATTTCTCAACCTTTCTAGGGGGAATATCTCCTCCTTTGTAAAACGTTGAAACAAGAATTGATTTGTGTGGGTGAATTAACTGCTTCTCCAATGCATTTAGCAATAGAAATCCACCGAAAGAATAACCTAAGATGTCATAAGAATCTTGTGTGTACTGATGTATGAAATTGGAAACAATTCTAGTTAAGTTATCTGGATTGGGAATCATTGCCGATTTGCTGTATCCACCAAAAGCTGGCAAATCAAGACATACAAATTTATATTTACTTTGAAGAAGATTTATAAGTGGGTAAAAGGAAAGATTGGATGCTAGAAATGGTGGCAGACAAAATACCAATTCTCCCTGACCATATTCTTTGTATGAAATTGAATTGCTTCCAACAGTTAAGAAATTCTCATCAGTTTTCATAGTATTTTCAATGTTTTTAGTAGCGAAATATTATAACTTGTATAAGACACATATGCAACACTTTCGAATCTAAGCTTAAATGAAATACATTTCGACTTTTACCAATCATAATCACACAGAAAGTCTAACTAATCTGATTAAAACCTGTTACCTAAGGGTTAATTAAGATTATTGGCAAATTAGTAGCAAAGTGTCGGCTCTTTTACTTCCGGTATAAATAAAGTACAATAGTAAAAATAAATTTGTTAATAATTTTAATGTTTGTAGATGTGATTGATTTGATGGTAAAAGGTGGAGATGGAGGTAATGGCAAGGTGGGGTTTGATTCGTGTCGAAAGCCTGCTGGTGGAGATGGAGGAAATGGTGGTGATTTGTATCTTGTTGGAAGTACCAACAAATATGATTTGTCACATCTGAAAACAAACAGGATATATAAGGCCGAAAATGGGGTCGAAGCAATTTCGGGCTTAAAAGATTTGACTGGAAAAGATGGAAAGGATGTAAAAATTCACGTTCCAGTTACAACTAAGGTATATGATACTTCAGGAGCACTGTTAACAACAATTTCAAAGCCTGGAATGGAAATACTAATTGCGAAAGGTGGAAAGAAAGGAAGAGGAAATCGGTTTTTTCACAAAAGATCATCGCAGGTGTTGAAAAAGTCAACTTCTGGGGAAAAAGGGGAACAACGTCGGATACACTTAGAATTTGAAATGTACAGTGACATCTTACTAATTGGTTACCCGAACGTAGGTAAATCATCTCTGATATCGGTAATTACAAACTTGAAAGCCAAAATAGGCTCTTATGAATTTACCACTTTAAATCCTCAACAAGGTCGACTGGATGGAATAGTGATTTTGGATTTGCCAGGTCTTATTGAAGGTACTTATTTTGGACGGGGTGTTGGAACGGGCTTTGTAAAGCATACCAGGTCCGCAAGGCTTGTAGCACATTGCATAAGTTTAGAAAATACAGACATATTGGAAAGGTATACTAAAACGAGGGAGGAATTAAAAAGGATTGATATAGATCTGTATAATAAGCCAGAAGTAATTATTCTCACGAAAAACGATGAGGTGGGAACCCAACAATTGGAAAGGGCATATAAAATTTTTAAAAAGAAGAAAATACCCTGCATCCATTTTTCAATATATGATGATCAAACAATAGAAAATGTAAAAATGTTTTTTCGTCAACAGATCTTGAATTAAGCATTAAATATCAAGCAATCCCTTTTCGATTAGATATTTACATAGACCGAAATCCTGAATGGGTGTGCCGGGAGCACTAAAAATTGTTATCCCGTTTATATTGACTTGAGATTGGTTATTTATTAATTCATGTAACAAGACTTGCTTTGGCAAGATAGTTAGAGGGTTCTTATTAGTAAGTTTGGATATATTCTTTTTACAATCGTAAATCAATGTAACCTTTGGATTTGATAAAAATGACAAATCAATTTCGAACTCATGGATAGAAGTGTAGGAGGTAATAACGGTTCCAGGTGCAATGGCCCCCTGATTAACAAGTGGTTTGGTATGAGAAGAATGACACATTATCAAGTTGTAATTTCTTAAATAAACTTTAGACTGGTCAACAAAATTTACCCTTACTCCGATTTGTCTGCAGGCGTGATAAAAATCATTGTCAAATCCATTGTTAGTCACAATGTCAATTATTTTTAATTCGCGGTTTAATGCTTTAAGAAAATATATACTCCATAGTGAAACATTTCCAGTACCGAACGCTATTGATCTTCCGCTTTTCAATTTTACTGCTAGAGTGTTTAGTAAAAGTGCATCCATGGCACCAGTTCGCATTTCAAAATAAAATTTGTATGGGGTGTTTAATATTGTCTTACCGTCTTGAATTACTATCACGTGTCGCTGTGTTTTTCCAGAAACGGTATCAAGGGTGCCGATTATCCAATAGAATCTGGGGGAGGTACTTGTTTTTTCGATAATTGTATCTGTAAGTATATTTCCAAGACGTTTATTGTTTTGGACAAGCTGGGAACTGTTTGTATTGTAGGTGGTGGTTTTGTTAACAAAGGAACTTTTTACATATTGCAAGATAGTAACAATCTTGTCGATATCTATCCTTACAATTTTCTGGTAACCATTATTCATTACAGATATACTAAACTATAAGGGCAGTTCTTTACCGCTTGTAGTTATAAGTTGTAAAGCATTTTCATTATATCCTATAAGTGACATTGGGAAAAGTGATGAGATATTTCTGATTTGATGTAATTAATACAACCGTGTATTTAAACGTAGTTTGACACGTCAAATTATGGTACTGATATAGACAAAATGATGATTTTGCGATAATATATATACACATTGAGGTCTAAATTGGTAAAGTTATATGTCAGGACTTATGAAAGTAGTTATGGTGGTGGCTCCAAAGAATTTTCAAGAGAGCGAATATATGATTTCAAGAAATGTTTTTTTAGATAATAATGTTCAGGTTACTACCGCTTCCACTTTTAAGGGGGAGTTGATTGGGATGATGGGTATGATGATTAATTCTGATATTACCATAGCAGATATAAATGCTAATGATTATGACGGGATAGTATTGGTAGGTGGAAGTGGAGCTACCGTGTATTTTAACAACTTCGTTATCTTCGATGTAATAAGGAGCTTTAACAAGCTGGAAAGAGCTATTGGAGCAATATGTATTGCTCCTTCAATCCTTGCAAACTGTGGCGTTCTTTCTGGTAAAAAGGTGACTTCATTTCCGAGTGAAAAAGCCAATCTTGAACGAAATGGTGCGGAGTATGTTGATCAAGGTGTAGTTGTATCGGGTAATATTGTTACGGGTAACGGGCCAAGAGTTGTAAGAGAGTTTGCAACTAAATTAATTGGACTAATAAATGCTGAGTAAAATTGATCTTACAAACTGAAAACACGATTAGTAATTCTGAAATTGCTACGCATAATTTCGATCCCATCTTTAGAGATTTAGTAAATGCAGTATATATTGGTGAACGTGAAAAGACTTATATGGATATTGTTTCCCCATCAATAGTACTTCATGATATCGGATTTTTGTATAATTCTGACCCATCCGTGCATCATCTAGTAGGGGCACAAAAATGATTTTTGTTTCTAAATGATTGGAAAAGAAGTGATCAGGAGAAAATATCACTTTGTATTAAGGTACATAAAGGCAAACACAAATCCTCTAATTTTAAAATGGAACCCAAAACGTTGGAGGAACAAGTAGTTCACGATGCGGACGATATAGATAAATGTGGATATCTTGGATTAATTAGAGGAGTAGCTGTTTTTACTGAATTTGGAATAACAACAGATCCACGATTAAGAGATTTGTATACTATAGTGTCTAAACTTGCCCAGGCAAGTGAGTTTAAGTTTTATACTCCAACGGGAAAGAAATTAGCAGAAAAGTTGATTTCTTTTAATCGAAAAATATTCCTAAAAAAAAAAGTTAAAGGAGAACTAGAAACTTATTGTCAACTTTACTCTCAAGTATCAAACTATATTGACTAGTAAGTTTGCAAGTCAATATATAACAAAACAAATGGCTCCAGCGAGGGGGCTCGAACCCCTAACCCTTCGCTTAACAGGCGAACGCTCTACCATTGAGCTACACTGGAATATGTAAACTAGTGCATATGATAAATGAAGCTGTTGATTTTTGCAAGACGAGAATGTGTGTGGGGGGCAGGACATGGTACAGTATATGAATCGGGACTATAGCAAATGTCCCTATACTCTCATGCGTGCTCAATTTCTGGTAGATGGCTCTTTTCTTTCAAAGGGTCTTTATTAATTCAAAATTTGGAAACCGTGGCTTGGTGCTTTGTTCAAGCTTATATCCTGTCGAATTTTTTGTCGATTTCATTCTTAGTTAATTTCCAAATAATTGGTCTTCCATGTGGACAAGAATATGAATTTTGGCATTTAAACAGATTTTCAACGAGCTGAATTACATCCTTATCTGTTATAGCTTGATTGGCTCTTAAGGAAGTATGACAGGCCAACGTTGCAATAATACTCTCATACTTTTCGGTCACAATAAGTTCAATGTCTTTTGGATTGGTTGAATCTGAAATGACCTCAATAAACATTTTTTCTATGTTGCCATTCCTAGTACTTTCTGGCACGGCGGTAATTATTACTTGAGATTTATTTGTTGTAAATTCAAACCCCACATCTTGTAAAACTGTTTTCATTTCCGATAAAAGTGCAATTTGTGTGCTGGATAGCTTTATTTTAACGGGAACAAGTAGCTGTTGTCTAATACTCTGTTTGTCTTGGTAATTTTTCAACAACGACTCAAATCTTACTCTCTCTGCGGCTGCATGTTGATCGATTATTAGTAATTCATTGTTTTTTTCGCATATAATATATCTATTTAAATATTGACGAATATTTTTAAACTCCGAATTCAAATATTTGTTCATTGTTTCTTCATCCAGGAGTTGCTTTGTGAAATCCAATGCATCTGATGACCTTTGCATATTTCCTGAATTATAACTACCATATCCCATCTGGGAATTGTCATGTGAGTAAGGGCTATTACCCTCCCTAAGTCTATATACTCCAGTGTTCTGACTTGTTTCTGTTGTAGATTGATCAGAAATATATTCT
>Ga0190315_1001313_pt1 | contig 10224 bp, 6 predicted proteins | sample 48701101_MG_FD_161673 | JGI IMG/M metagenome (GOLD analysis project Ga0190315, IMG submission 161673) | Hydrothermal vent sediment bacterial communities from Southern Trench, Guaymas Basin, Mexico - 4870-11-0-1_MG | ecosystem: Environmental > Aquatic > Marine > Hydrothermal vents > Sediment ...
ACAACATGCACCGGCTTTCAAAGCTTCTATTGCCGTCTCCTTGGATGCAAAAGCGGTGATTATAATAGCATGGGTTTCTGAATCGAGAGCTTTCAGCCCTTTTAATACCTCTATTCCCGTGATGTCCGGGAGCTTCAAGTCTATTAAGCAAATAGGGAACTTTTTCTTTTCTTTTCTCGCTACTGCTAAAGCTTCCTTCCCACTCCCCACTGTCTTTACCTCGTAGCCTTCTTCCGATAGTATGTCGCTTAATGTCTCACACATTTCAGGATCGTCCTCAACCACGAGTATAGATTGCCTCCTTTTCATTTCATTACATCTGCAATTTGAATAACTTTAGATTCAAAATAGTCATAAAAAATTTACCTAATATTTAATTTTTCTTTCAATAATTGAAAATATTCTTTAATATAAGTTCACCAGGATGGAGGTATGATGTGTATGTACTTTTGAAGGAAAAGGAAAAGGCTCAGTTAGTCCAAAAATTGAAACAGAGTTATAAGTGCAGCAAGAATGGTGAATCCTGCACTTAGAAATGTGAATATCATTGATATCCTGTGTTCCATCTTCTCGAACCGTTCGTCCATCTTCTCAAATCGTTCATCCATCTTCTCAAACCGTTCATCTATTTTCTCAAATCGTTCGTCTATCTTCTCGAACCGTTCATCTGTCTTCTCAAACCGTTTATCCATCTCCTGTCTTAACCCTGCGAACTGCGCATCCACCTTTTCAAAACGCGCCTCCATCTCCTGTCTTAACCCTGCGAATCCCGCTCGCATCTCTTCCTGGATGCCGTCCACATGACCCCTTAAATACCATAAATTGAAGAGGTTACAAATATCAGGGTCGGTAATCTTCCTTCTATCTTCGAGCACATCCTGCATCGCTTCCCGGAATTCCTTTTCCAGCACCCCGAATAGCAAGTCTTCTGTGGCTTGCTCGGTATATCCCCGTCCTCGCTCCTCTCCACTTCCACTCGCTGCCACCATTTTTATTTTACTATTAGTCTATTAGTTAGTTTTACCCTATAAAAACCTTTCTTTCAAAAAAAAAGGCTTTACCAAAGAAATTTTATCTTGACATCTTGACTTTGTCATCACTCAACCTTTTCACAACCTCATACACGATCAGCACGCTTCCTATCATTTCCTGCAATTTCTGCTTTTCGTTCTGGAAGAGGCAGCTTTATAGTAAACGTGCTCCCCTTTCCAACTTCACTCTCCACCTCTATTTCCCCTCCATGCACTTCCACGTATCTCCTACATAAAGCGAGTCCTAAACCAACGCCACGGGGTTTCGTAGTGAAAAGAGGCTCGAAGATTCTCTCCCTGCTCTCCTCGGGTATGCCTTCGCCGGTATCCGCAATACTTATTTCTATATTCCCTTCTTCTTTATTCTCCTCTGTTTTTATCTTTAACGAGCCTCCTTCGGGCATTGCTGATATTGCATTTGTAATTATATTCGTGCACGTGCGCTGGATCTGGTCGAAATCCGCCTGTATCCCGGGTAGGTCCCCTTTTAGCTCCTTTTTTAACTCCACATTCGGTGGTATATCGACCGATGATAGAGCTTCTTCTACTATTTGATTGACGTCGCATTCCTTCAGGGTTGGCACTGGCACGCGAGCAAACTCCAGTAAATCAGTGATCAGGCGATTTGCCCTTTTTACCTCCTTATCCAGTATAGCAAGGTGCCGGTTGACCTTCTCATCCGCGATATCCTTGAGCTTCATATTGAGGAAATAAGCTGTGTTGCTTATCACACACAAAGGTTGCCTGAGCTCGTGTGCAACGCCGCTGCTAAATTCGCCTATCGTTGCAAGTCGTTCTGTCCGCCGAAGCTTTTCCTCCATCTCTTTATGCTCTGTCAGGTCCCTCATGTCGCACAATACCTGAACCGGATTACCCTGTTCATCGAAGATCGGTATATGCATGATGTCAACATACTTCTTCGTGCCATTACTCAAGCTAAGAACCTTCTCCATATGAGCTGCGTTTCCCGTTTCAAAAATATCGGGTACCGGGCAACCCTCGCAAATCTCATCGCGATTCCAGAACGCTTTATAGCACTTCTTACCAATCACATCTTCCCTTTTCACATCGAATATCTTTAATCGTGCACCGTTTACCTCTATTACATTCAAATCACGGTCAAAAATGGATATCGCTTCACTGACGGTATTGAGTATCATCTGTGATTTGTCCCTCTCTCGTACCATCTCCTCCTCGCTTTTCCTTCTCTGCTCGGAAACAAGCCCGATAACATAAGCCACAGCTACAAAAATAATCGCTCTTTCAAAAGTCCCGGTGACAAAGGAGCCCAGGGAGAAATAAGTCATAGCAATATGCGTAACGCCGAGAAATATAGCGACATAAACTGCTTTCTTGCAGTACCACACTCCGGCGAGAAGGATGGGGATATAGAAGAGATGTGTGTATACAATAGCTTCACGACGGATAAAGCCGACATAAAAAGCTATGAATACACATGCTATTATTGTAAAAAGCAATATAAACAATTTATTATTCTGCTTTGCCTTTCCTGGTATATGCCTGAGGTTACTACTATCTCCAGCCATGATAATTGAGTTTTGATGAGCGTTAATTGTTATTTAGCCTTTCCTAATTTTTATTTTCTTCGGCTATGTATTTGTATTGAACAGTGTCAGTATCGCAAAGCCGCAAGATTATTTATAAATATATGGATAGCATGGTATAATAGGATAGATAGGATAGGGGGTTAAGGATAATAAAATGGCGGTGGAGATAAAAGAGCGGGGGCATGTGAGATTACCTGCCTTTTTAGAGCGTGGTTTTTCGGATTTGAGGCGCGAGGTGGTAGCGAGGCGGAGATGCAGCATGTGTGGAACCTGTGCTGCTTTTTGTGATAAGATAGGGATAGAAGATGGTGAACCGAGATTCATTGAGGATTATGACACCGTCTGTGGGCTGTGCTATACCGTCTGCCCCAGAACCTTCATGCCACGGGCGGAGATAGAACAGAAGATATTTGGTAAAGTCAGTAATGATGACGATGTTCTCGGCGTATATCGGGCATGCTACGAAGCACGAACAAAGAAAGCTGATATAGGGGGAAGAGGTCAGGATGGGGGTGTGGTCACGTCTATACTCGCTTATGCACTGGAGACCGAGGCAATAGACTGTGCGGTGCTCACTACTGCAAATAGTGATTGGAGACCCCGGACGGAGGTTGCGAGGGATTATGAAGCGCTGAAGGAAGGTGCGGGTACAAAGTATACCCTATATCCATCTGTCAGAGGTGTGAGAGAAGCGCAGGAAGAGGGCTGCAGTGCCATTGCATTTGTTGGTCTGCCATGCCAGATACAGGGTTTGCGAAAGGCAGAGACTGCGAATGCGAATCAGCCATATGAACTGCGAATAGATGATGTGAAATTGTTGATAGGGCTGTTTTGTACCAAGAACTACAATGAAGAGCTACTGGATTTCGTGAATGAGCAGGTGCCACTGGAGCGTGTGAAGAAGTTTGACATAAAGGGAAAAGAGCTTCTGGTATATGACAATGATGGAGGAGTTGTTTCCTTCTCACTGAACGACTTAGAGGTCTTTGTGGGGGATGGATGTTCAGTTTGCACAGATTTCACTGCAGAATTGGCTGATATCTCCGTAGGCTCGGTAGGCTCTGCTGAGGGCTGGTCAACCGTTATCACCCGCACGGAACGGGGTGATGAACTGGTGAGAGGCGCCTCAGAGAGTGGATATATAGAAGTAAAGGATATAAAGGCGAAGGGTCTGGAGCTGATAAAGAGGCAGGCAGTGAAGAAGCGTAAACGAGTGGAGGAGACAGAGCTGTAAAGCTCTGAGCTCTGAATCCTTTTTCTTTTTAATTTTTATATGCACCTATAAGATAATATAAGAGGTATGGTAGAATAATGTTAGAAGAGGTGGAGAAATGAGTGACAAAGATAATAAAGCTGATAAAGAAAAAGAGAAAGAGAAAGAAGAATCGGTAGTGCTCCGTGTGGCGGAAGCATACCATCGTGATGCCGGGCGAGGTATAGCAAGGATAGATACCGATACTATGCGGAAGCTTGGCGTGGTTAGTGGTGATGTAGTGGAGATAGAAGGTAAGAATATAGCAACTGCTATCGTTTGGCCCGGCTATGCACCTGATAGTGGTAAATCAATAATCAGGATTGACGGTAATATAAGGAGTAATGCTGGCGTTGCTATTGATGACCGTGTGCGTGTACGCAAGACGAGAGTAAGAGATGCGAAGCGAATCGTACTCGAGCCAACACAGCCGGTAAGAATCGCAGGAGGTGAACGGTACTTAGCGAGGATACTGAAGGGGCGACCGATAACAAAGGGGCAGATTATCAGGGTTGAGATGCTTGGTAACCCCATTACTTTTGTTGTCACCAATACTGTGCCACTGGGCACGGTTATACCGAGGTTAGATACAGAGATAGTGCTACGTAAGGCGCGTGAGGAGCGAATTGGGGTGCCACATGTGACTTACGAGGACATCGGGGGCTTACAGCGTGAGATAGGGATGATAAGGGAGATGATAGAACTGCCATTGCGACATCCTGAGCTCTTCGAGCGGCTGGGCATCGAGCCGCCAAAAGGGGTGCTTCTTCACGGTCCCCCGGGCACAGGTAAGACATTGATAGCAAAAGCGGTAGCAAATGAGACAGATGCGAATTTCTATTCCATCTCCGGTCCTGAGATAATGAGTAAGTTCTATGGAGAGAGTGAGAAGCATCTGCGTGACATATTCGAGGAGGCGGGTAAGACCGCTCCTTCCATCATCTTCATTGACGAGCTCGATTCCATCGCGCCGAAACGCGGCGAGACAACAGGAGAGGTAGAGAGGCGAGTGGTGGCACAACTGCTCGCTCTTATGGATGGGCTGGAATCTCGTGGTCAGGTGGTGGTTGTTGGTGCTACAAACAGACCAAATGCACTTGATGAGGCTTTAAGGCGTGGCGGGCGGTTCGATCGGGAAATAGAGATAGGTATACCAAACAGGAACGGTCGTGAAGAGATTCTGCAGGTGCATACGCGTGGCATGCCCCTCGCGGACGATGTAGACCTGAAAGAGCTTGCGGACCTCACGCATGGATTCGTAGGTGCCGACCTCGCAACTCTATGTAAGGAAGCGGCAATGCATGCACTACGCAGGATACTGCCAGAGATAGATATGGAGAAGGAGATCCCACCGGAAGTGATGGAGAAGTTGCGGGTGACGAAGGAGGATTTCAAAGAGGCTTTGAAGAATACCGAGCCTTCTGCGCTCCGTGAGGTCTTCGTTGAGATTCCAAATGTCAAATGGGATGATATTGGTGGTCTGGAGCGAGCGAAGCAGGAATTGAAGGAGGTTGTTGAATGGCCTTTGAAATATCCTGAGGCGTTCTCGCATCTGAAATCCAAGCCGCCAAAGGGTATCCTCCTATTTGGTCCACCCGGCACAGGTAAGACGATGCTGGCGAAGGCTGTGGCAAATGAGAGTGAGGCGAATTTCATATCCATCAAAGGTCCAGAACTGCTCTCCAAATGGGTGGGTGAGAGTGAACGTGCGGTTCGTGAGCTATTCAGGAAGGCGAAACAGGCAGCTCCATGTATCATCTTCCTCGATGAGATTGATTCCATTGCCCCGGTTCGGGGTGGCGGTTATGACTCACATGTGACGGAGCGAGTGGTCTCTCAGATGCTGACCGAGATGGACGGACTGGAGGAGTTGAAGGAAGTAATTATTATAGGAGCGACGAATCGCCCGGACATGGTGGACCCCGCTTTGTTGCGTCCTGGACGACTTGACCGGTTGATATACATCCAGCCACCGGATAAAGAGGAGCGTAAGAAGATATTCGAGGTACATCTAAGAGGTAAGCCGGTAGCCAGTGATGTTGATCTTGATGAGCTTGCAGTTAGGACCGATGGCTATGTGGGAGCAGATATAGCAGCGATAGTGAGAGAGGCGGTAATGAATGCTTTAAGGGAGTTCATCAGCTCTGGTGTCTCGGATGAGCATGTGAAGGAGGCGGTGAAGAACGTGGTGATAAAGAAGAAGCATTTTGATGCCGCTATTAAGACTGTCAGACCTACTGTTCTACCTGAAGCCCGGAACGAATTCAAAGAGAAGGCAGAGGATTTCGTGAAGTACGCATATGTATGAAAAGAAAAGCATAGTGAAGGGGAAGGGAGAAGAGGAGGCTTTATCTTTTAATGGCTTCTGCTTCCCTGCTTTTTATTCTTGTTCTTATCCTTATTCCAGTACAATTTCACCCTTCCAGGCATTCCATATCTTAGCTACATCACCTATATCTGCTGCTACACCGTTATGGTTCAGGTCATAATGGAAATCTTTCGGGATTAACCCAGCCCATGCATTCCACATCTTAGCTACATCGCCTATATCCGCCGCCACACCATTATCATTCAGATCGCCTACCATTAGCAGCTTTATATCTGCCCTCGTGATCACACCAGCACCTGAGTTGAAGTTGATATAGACGTTAGTGTGATTGGACCAGAATCGCCTCTTCGTTACACTCAGGTTGTAAGTGCCTGTGCCTGTTGCGACATCTGTGAACTGATAGTTACCCTGAGCGTCAGTAGTAGTAGAAGCAATCAGAGCTCCTTCCAGGCTCCGGAGCGTGACTGTTGCACCCTCTATCCCGGTATCCAGGACATCTGTTACACGTCCTCTCAAGCAACAGGATACAACCGTGAAGGTACTGTTCTTCGCAGGTGCAGTCCCGATCTGATAGTCAGGAGGTCCTTCTGCGAGCTGAATATCAGAGAAGTTCAGGTTCAGCATGCCCTGCGAGCCTGATTCGCCGCTAACATTGAAGACCAGTAAAGCTACAGAGCCACTTGCACCATCTGGTATCGTTCCATTCCCTAAATTGTGATTGTAGACCAGTACTACCCGGGTGCCCCAGTCGAAGTTCCTGTATGCTGGACTCTCCCAGTTCGCAGTCAAGGCGCCATTATGAACCTCTACGACTCTCATTACGCTGGTATTATACAGTATATTGAATATGATAGCAAGTACTGGTCCGTTCTCTAAATTCGTTATGTTCACGGGTATCCTCACGGTCGTATCACTGCACGCCTTTACATCATCACAGATACCGAAGTTCGTTGCTGTTGGTAGAGCAGATGCATAAGAGATAGAAGCAGAAGCTATAAGAATAGCAGAGAGTAAAAATAATACTGATACGGAAATCAATGCCAATCGTAGCGTTCTCTTCTTATCCATTTCCCTTCTCTTAAGAAAAGTTCGATTGGCATCAATTAAGTCTTTGCAGGATTATTAATCGTGCTTCAGTGGTGTTAAAGAAAACTACCGAATCGGTGCAAATCTAATTTAGAATATATACGAATTCTCTTTTATATAACCAGAAGCAAGAGCACCGGGACCGATAAGCGTGTTATTACCAATAATCGTACCGGCATCAATACAGGCATTTATTCCTGTTTTTACACCATCACTTAATATCGCACCGAACTTCCTCCTGCCAGTATCCATGCCCGCTGCTTTTACTGATGCCTCGTCAAACCTGAGGTTCGCAATCTTCGTGCCCGCACCAAGGTTACAATGCGATGCAATAACCGAATCACCGACATAAGAGAGATGGGGTATCTTCGTATTGTCCATAATAATGGAATTCTTTATCTCAACGGCATTGCCTATATGGCAGTTCTTACCAATTGCGGTCTTAGCACGGATATAGCAGTTAGGACCGATCTTGCAGTTCGGACCTATAATCACAGGACCTTCGATATAAGTGCCACATTTTATGCTCGTTCCTTCACCTACTGCCACTTTGCCTCTCAGCTCCACGTTATCTTCCAGTTCACCTCTGATAACAGGTCTTACACCTTCACCCCCCATCATAGTTTCGTTTGCACGTAACAAATCCCATGGATAGCTGACATCTAACCAGTGCTCTTGCTCTATCCTGGTCCAAAAAACTGGCTCACCTGAGTCAATAAGCAACTGTAAGGAATCGGTAAGTTCAAATTCGCCTCTCTTTGAACGCTCTGTCTCCTTCAGCGCACCGAACACTGCCTCGTTAAGGAGATATACACCGGCATTTATGGTATTTGTGGGCGGTCTGGGCATCTTCTCGTGTATCTTCACTATCCGGTCGCCTTCTATCTCAACAACTCCATACTCACCGGGGTTCTCCCTGTCAATCACACCAAGTGTGATTGTGATGCCGTTTCCTTTACCTTTACCTGCTTCTGCTACTCGCTTTATATCGCTGGCATTTACTATCGTATCGCCATTAAGCATGAGGAACGCGTCGTCAATTAGATTCTCCACCTTCAATAGTGCGTCGGCAGTACCAAGCTGCTGCTTCTGCGTTACATACTGAATGTCTATGCCCCAATCAGCACCGTTAGAGAAGTAACCACGTATGGTTTCGTCGTGATACCCAACGACAATGATAAATTCGGTGATTCCAACTGCTTTCACCTCCTCTATTAGATGCTCTATTATTGGCTTGCCTGCTATTGGTAGCATCACCTTCGGGCGGACGTAAGTAAGGGGGCGCATCCGCTTGCCCTCGCCTGCCGCAAGAATCACTGCTTTCATAATTGGTTTATTAAAAGAATAGGATAATTATTAAAAAGAACTATACTTGACCTTGACTTGGCTCGATCACGTTTTTTTATAAGAGCCACATATCATCAATTGTTGCATCAATTTATCCTGCGGACAAAATAGATTTCCGCTTAAAGCTTAAACCCTTACAGTTTTCGGAGTTGAGCAACCAAGACGTATTTTGTGCCTGCTTCGTCAGGATCATCGGGCTTCAGATTCCCGCAAGACCGTGCACGATGTCCCCTCCCCCCTTTCTTTCCGTAATCTGGGCATGCCTCGTTTGGACAGTACGATTGGAACTGGAACTATCTCCGCGCTATAGCTAAGGGCTCTAACTCTAACCTAAAATCATTCAAGACCGAAAAAAATTCGAACCCTGCATTCGTTCCGTTCCGATGCAGGGTCAAATAATATTATACTATCAACTCTTTAGCCATCGCCACTATTTTATCAAAATCTTCACGGTTGGCTCTGTACTTCGCAAACTCAACCATTCCGCACAGATCAAGGCATTTATTCACCTTTGAATACGTTTCAGTGTCCGTTCTGCCTTTCAGAGCATTCATCAACTCAGTATTTAGCAGTTCTCTTTTAATACCGAGTTTATGCGAGAAATAGAAACGGATTGCCTTTGATACCTTCTCGTATGCGTCCTTCTCTCTGCCGTCTGTGAATAACTGCTCTGCTTCTTTAATAATCCTTCTTGCCTCACTCACGTAGTCAAAGTCAAGGCTTTGTGCAGACTCTACGGCAATGGTGGGCTGTGGCTGTATCTCTTTTCGCCTCGCTTTTTTAAGATATTTATCAAAGATAAACCACCCGGTTGCAATTACCCCCATGAGGGGTATGAGGAGAAGTAGCCACCAGGGACTGCCGCGCTGCTCTTCCTTATGGTTCTGCTCAGGTACGGTTTCCAGAGTAACATTCTGAATAGTTCCGTTGATATAATCCGCTTTGATTCTTCGCTCAGCACCTGTGCTCTCATTCCTGTAAGGTATAGTTACCTGTGTATGGTTCTGAGATACGAGATTAAAAGAAGCTGGTGTCTGATTAAACCCTGCATTCCTTAATTGTTTATCGTACTTCACGAAATCGGGGTTTTTGGCAAGCTCCTTCCGTATTTGCTCTTCTTGCTCCTTCTGCTGCTGCATCTCCTTTTCCAGCTCTTTTTTCAATTTACCCACATTCTGACTGATTTGATTGTTTGTTATGCGCTTTTCTATACTCTCTTGATGCTGCTGCCCGCCTGAGCCTGATTGCGGTTGTTTGTTGCCATAGCTGTGAGTGGAACTGCCAATCTGGATATTGAAGGAACCACCGGATGAGGAATAAGAAGTGGAATGGATATAAGTGCCATTGCATTGATAAATAGTGGTAATGCCCTGCGTCTGCTGACCCTGCAGCTGCTGCTGGCTGTTATTAGCCTTCACCTGAATGTCCAGCGTGTTTGATTCTACCGTTTCGCGTTTGCCCGTTTCTGGATTGGTATAAGTTATCTTTGCCGCGTCCAGTGTGTATTTACCGGGTTTAAATGGCACTATCGGGTCGCTGTATGCAAATACCGACTCTTCCTTTGCGGGCAGTGTATATTCAAGGCATCTTATGTCCAGCCCGTTATTCCCG
>Ga0190315_1001314_pt1 | contig 10224 bp, 12 predicted proteins | sample 48701101_MG_FD_161673 | JGI IMG/M metagenome (GOLD analysis project Ga0190315, IMG submission 161673) | Hydrothermal vent sediment bacterial communities from Southern Trench, Guaymas Basin, Mexico - 4870-11-0-1_MG | ecosystem: Environmental > Aquatic > Marine > Hydrothermal vents > Sediment ...
CGGTGGAAGCTTCCTATGGTACCAACAGGTGGAGGAGGGTTAGTCATTGATAAGTATGGAGTTATATATGGAGGTGGATATTACAGAGCAATATATGCCGTGAATCCAAACGGGACTCTCAGATGGAGTTATGAGATAAACGATATTGTGATAGGTTCATGTCCAGCAATTGGAGAAGACGGGACCATATACATAGCAGCATGGGATGGATATTTGTATGCAATCGAGCCAAGAGATGCTGCGGATTTGAGGGTGAGTGGAGTATATTATGGACCAACGTTTGGGTGTATAAGGATAAGGGTGAAGAACGTTGGATGTGAACCAGCTTATAATGTTACATGTGAAGCAAAGATACTTGTTTACCCGTGGAAAGGAGATGAAGAAACGAAAATATACACAGCAGAAGTCCCCGTCATAGATGTCGGTCAGGAGGTTGAGGTGAAGATAGGGAAGATTTGCCTATCTCCCCTTAAATACATACCATTTCACGTCATCTTGGGTCCGGAGATACATCTGCTGAAAGTGGAAGCTGAAAACGCAAATCATGATCTGGTATGGGAGGGTGGTGGCTTCATGCAGATGACCATAATAGGTCCACTGGTCTGTCTCGGCGGACTGCTGTGGTGGTTCCTTGATGTGATGGGAAGTCCTCGTGTAGAAGGTTTTGCCGGATGGGCTACAATGGATCCATGAATCACTCCATTTGAGAAACTACGCAGCATCTTCCAGGAACTTAAAACCATTACTCCCGAGCCAGATAAGATATCCGCTATCACAATTCCCTCAACAGAATCCGCTTTCCCGGCATTCTGAATCGTAAAATCAAATCGGAAATTCATGTCTACATCTCGGGCACTTTGCAAATCCGCATGATTCTATCGCGGAAGAAGGACATCCTCTGCATGCGAAAGCTCGCCCATAACTCAAACTGAACCCAAAACCACATTTCGGGCAGGTCAGAAGTTTTGTCATCCATCGCCGTTAACATGCAGAGCGATTTAACCCTTTCTGCTACACCGATAGCGTTACCCTGAGCAGGTCTCTCAATCCTGGAGAGAATCCGAGAATGAAAATCGCTATTTTCAGAAGATTGAGAACATCTCTGTATTTCTCCTCTTCTCTGTACATCTCATCGAATATCAGTATAATCAGAATGATGAGAACAATCTTGATGATTGGATAAAGGATTCCGCCCGATATGTCCATAAAAAGGAACGATACAGGATGCTTTTCCCCGTATGGAGGAATTCCCATACCGAAAGGATCGTATATGGATATGTAACTGGTGAAACCATCCAGAGCATGTCCGAATAGCATGGAAAGGTTGAGAGGTTGTGAGAATATCCCCAGTTTCTCCACATAACGTCCGAGCAAGTATGCGAATAGTGTTATCGCCACCGGAAAGATAAGACACACGGCAAATACATCCATTCTTACGATATTCTCCCGTGCAACCAGATAGATGGCAATAAAGCCCGATACAACAGCCACAAGACCCGTGATGAATGGCAGAGAGAGCCTGTTGATATCACCTTTGACCATAAACACAGAAAACACAACCACAACGATAAGCGCGAAAATGAGGGGATTGAGAGGATGAAACATCATGTCCCTACACACAAACCAGAAAGTTCCATAGAAGGCAATGATGGCGCCGCCGTAGATTACAATCATATATCTTCTTTTCCTTTCGAGGAGCCATCCGACCACAACAGAAATTATAGCGATAGCAGCTATCTGGACATAAATCAGTGGAGAGATGAAGAAGAAAGACAGGGGTATTCTGAAAAAACCCGCATCTTCAAGAACCCTGGAAACCGAGCCGTAGATGAAGAAGGGTAACAGGGATACGCACAGTTTCCAGTCCACATCTATCTTCAATCTGCGAAAGAGCCTGTAGATGTAGTAGATGGCCACCATGGCGATAATCCCATAGGTTATCTCTGAGACGAGGGTGTATCCTTCATGCGCAACGATACCGTGATACTCTGCCACCCCTCCCTTGGCATCTGCCACGACCGGTCCCCAGTAGTATTTCCATATCCACCTGTCATAAATGACCGAGGGAAAAAGGAGATATGATATGAAAATGCCGGCAATGATAAAAATCACTACCAGAAGCACCATCACATCTCTCTTCATTTCCCTCTGCGAAAGGTAAAATAAATATATTAATCTCTCGTTTATTGCTGACGAAACATGGAAAGATTTCTAAAACTCAAGGAAATGGTATTCCCGAGGGATATCATAGTCGGTCACAACGCCATAGAGAAAATACCAGACCTGTGTGAAAGACTGTTTGAGGGAAAGGCTCTCGTTGTGGAAGGTAAGAAGACGAAGAAAATCGCCGGAGAGAAGGTCAAAAACCTCCTCAAGGGAGCGAAATTTGATGTATCGGAAATAACGGTAACATCGTCATCGAATAGAGAGGTAAGAAAGGTTCAGAGATTCATAGAGAAGGAAGGAATTAACTTCGTTGTCGGCGTCGGCGGCGGAAAAATCATAGATGTATCCAAGCTTTCATCATCCAGATGTGGGGTTCCTTTTGTCAGTGTACCCACAGCGGGAAGCCACGATGGAATAGCCTCTCCAATGGCATCAATAAAAGATAAAAACTCTCCAACATCTAAAAAAGCAATTTCACCGATGGCAATAGTCGCCGATACTACCATAATAAAAAAAGCCCCATACAGAATGCTCGCCTCTGGATGTGCGGATGTCATCTCAAACCTCTCCGCTCTGAAGGACTGGGAACTCGCTCACAGATTAAAAAACGAGGAATTCAGCTCCTATGCGGCTTCTCTCTCAAGAACATCCGCAAAGCTCATAATGGAGAATGCGGACCTGATTAAAACGTACACCGAAGAAGGGGTCTGGCTGGCTGTCAAGGGGATGATTGTTTCTGGAGTAGCTATGAGTGTAGCAGGTAGCTCAAGACCTGCAAGTGGAGCGGAGCATATGTTCTCTCATGCTCTTGATATGCTCGCACCCGGAAAAGCCCTTCACGGAGAGCAGTGCGGTGTGGGAGCCATAATGATGCTCTATTTACATGGAGAAGACTGGAAGGAAGTGAGAGATATACTGAAAGAGATAGGTGCACCAACCAATCATAAGGAACTTGGTGTACCAAAAAAGAAGATAATTGATGCCCTTGTAAGGGCTCACTCCATAAGACCTGAGAGATATACCATACTTGGAGATGGTGGTCTCACCAAGGAGGCTGCCAAAAATATAGCCAAGAAAACAGGGGTGATTTGATGGCGATAGTAACTCTCATTGGGGAGAGGATGGCGAAAAAGGGGAATGAGTTCATCTATCTCGGGCCAAGCACGGATTGTAAAAACTGTAAACTGAAAACCGTCTGTTTTAACCTCAAGAAATATAAGAGATACAGAATAATTGGCATAAGAAACAAAAGACATAGTTGCAATCAGCATGACGGCGGCGTGAGGGTTGTTGAAGTGGAAGAGTTACCCACGATTGCGGTGGTGGACAAGAAAGTTAGGGTTGGAGAGAAACTAAAGATATCTCCCATAGAGTGCAGAAGGCTGGACTGTGAAAATTTCGACATCTGCCTTAACTTTACGGTCGACCCACAGAAGGAATACAGGGTATCAAAAATACTCGGAAAATTGAACTGCAAGATGGGAAAGGAACCCGTAAAAGTCGAACTCGAGGAGATCTAATGACAAATCACGTTGTATATCAAACCATTCTCTCCTTTTAATCCCTCAATCGTCCCCTCCGGATCCTCGACCATCTCCTTCCATCCCCTGATACCATCTATCTCGCTCACGTCTGCATATCCCATGCATATTACAGAAATACCTGATTTGCTGCAACTCCACACCTCCCCTATAAACCTGTATTCGTGCCCATCCTTTTCTCCAGTATAAACTACGAAAACGGTTTCGTGCCCTTCACATGTTTCTCTCTTTCCATTGATTCTGCTGCTGTAATTCATGTTTATACCGTACTTGACCGCCTGATTCAAGATATCTGCATCAACCTTTTCCAGAAGTTTCTCTTTGTCATGCAGGATTATAAATCTCAACGAAGTTACGCTTAGATAGGCAGTATCTCCCTTCCGGTAAACCTTCGTTGACCATTTCTCCATTCCGAGAAGACCCGAACCCTTCTCCTCATCCTCAAAGTCCTCGTACCATCCGTCTGTGAGGAGATCCCGGGGTACGTACGCCTCTCTAAGAGAAAGACAGCCGGATTGCACGATGGAAAGCAAAAGGAGAAGAAAAACCAGAAAGGGGTGAAATTCTTTCATTTCTTTACTGCCTTTTTGAGTATATCTGCTTTATCTATCCTCTCCCAAGTGAAATCGGGATCATTTCTTCCAAAGTGTCCGTACGCCGCCGTTTTTCTGTAGATGGGTCTTCTCAAGTCGAGCGCCTTAATTATTTGAGCTGGCTTTAACGGGAAGTAATGTTTTATGAGTTCCTCTATTTTCTCCAGGGGTATCTTGTTCGTTCCAAAGCATTCAACATCTATGGATATCGGCTCGGGAACCCCTATTGCGTAGGATAGACTGATTTCGCATTTATCCGCTATACCGGAGGCAACTATGTTCTTTGCGATGTATCTCGCCACGTAGGCACCGCTTCTGTCAACCTTTGTTGGATCTTTTCCGGAAAATGCGCCGCCGCCGTGCCTTGCCACACCACCGTAAGTATCAACCATGATCTTTCTTCCCGTTAGACCCGCATCGGCGTAGGGCCCTCCTCTAACGAAAGAACCCGTCGGATTTACAAATATCTTCGTATCGTCGTCCATCCATTCCTTGCATGTGGGTTTGATAACTTCCTCTATGATGTCTCTTTCCAGTTTTTCTCTGGATACACCGGGGTCATGCTGTGTCGAGACAACGATCGCATAAGCTCTCACTGGTTTTCCGTCCTCATACTCTATCGAAACCTGTGATTTTCCATCGGGTCTGAGGTACGGTATCTTCCCCTCCTTTCTGACCATCGCCAGTCTTCTTGCCAGTTTGTGTGCAAGGGATATCGGAAGGGGCATGAGTTCTTTGGTCTCTCTGCACGCGAATCCATACATCATTCCCTGATCCCCGGCTCCAAGCTCCTCATCGTTGAGCAAAACACCTCTTGAGATATCCGGGCTCTGCTCGGTTATCTGAACCCATACCGAACAGGTCTCCCAGTCTATCCCATACTCTGCTCTTGTATAGCCAATCTCCTTTATAGTTTCTCTAACAACGTGGGGAACATCCACGTATCCTTCGGTGGTCATCTCGCCAAAAACCATGACCCCTCCGTTCTTGGTTGCAGTTTCTATCGCAACCCTTGAGTATCTATCCTGCCTGAGAGCATCATCGAGAATAGCATCCGATATCTGGTCACACATCTTGTCCGGATGTCCCTCAGTTACGGATTCTGATGTTATTATCCTTCCCATCTTGACCACCCGAAATAGCTTTGCTGGAGGAAAGATGAAATTACTTAATAATCTTTTCTTAGCATCTGGGAGTTTCTATGAATAAGGGCGAAAACCTGGTGAAAAATGATTTAAAATGCCGTTATTTTTTTGGAATATGTGGAGTTGAGGTTGTACGGAATAAAGTTGGGGGAAATTGAGAGAGGTGTTGACCTACCAAGCACTATATGCGAAACTGCCGACAGGGATATAGGTGGTTTGAAAGACGGAGATATAATTGTAATAGCATCCAAGGTCATATCGAAAGCAAAAGGATACACCATTTCAAAACCCGATCTCTCGACAAAAGCAAAGATACTCTCTCTGATATCGGGAAAACCACCTCAACTTGCTGAAGCCATAATAAGGAACTCAAAGAGGATTTTTGCCGTAATCCCTATAAGAGATATACTCAGAGACAGTAACTTTCCCAAGGATTTCACGGACAACCCGGATGAGGCGCTCAGGCTTTTGAATATGGAGGGAAGCATCTTGCTGACAGAAACTCCGGACGGGCGCCTGGCGGCGGATGCCGGCATAGATATGTCAAACGCACCCGATGATATCCTCACATACCCACCGCATGACCCGGATATGGAGGCGGCAGAAATAAGGAGGAGGATAAAAGAGGAAAGGGGGATCGATGTCGCAGTCATTATCTCAGATACCGAAATCAACCTCTTCAGATATGGGTCAATTGATATCGCTATAGGTTGTAGCGGTATAGACCCGGTAAAGAGAGGTTTTGCATCCCCAGATAGATACGGAAAGAGAAAATTTGGGGGCGTCGATATAGTGGCAGACGAGATAGCATCGGCTGCAGCACTTCTCATGGGTCAGTCCTCGGAGGGTGTACCCGTGGTTGTTGTGAGAGGTCTGAGTTACAATAGAAGCGAGGAGGGAATAAAACACATCGTGATTGAGAGGAGGTTGATGGTGAAAGGTTTTATTCTTACTCTTTTAAAATCTACACTCTCTCGACTGTGTGGCATCTGAATCAAATTTGCCGAACGAAGTTTATCCATCAGTTGAAGAAGTATCTCCGCCCTTCTTTCTGCCTATGAGGATGTAGATTAGGAATCCTATCAACCCAAGAAGGAGAACTATCAGTAACCATATGGCAGCATCTCTATCATCTCTGTTCAATGCATCGGTATAAACCCAGTATGCCAGGATTATCCGTATAAGTAGGGGTATAAGCAGAAACAGCCACAGCATTCCGGCCGTGAAGAACCACATCTCCGGATACCATATCATGCCGAGGAATTTTCCACCATTTTCCGTGACACCGATGTACATATACATTCCTGGAAGTGCAGATATGCATACTGCGCTGGATATCGGCGTAACGATAAGAGGCGTGTGTAACAGAGGCATCATTAACTTTATGGTTACACCCTTTCCGTTTCCATGTCAGAATGCTATTTAAAACTTTTGACCGGATTTTGACGCTGTCTACTTTTTCACCTCCAGCATAGATTGTAGATGGTACACCATGCTATTATCCAAGTTTTGATACCCTCCAGTGAGCCGTGATGCTTTCGGGTGCAAAGGAGAGCATCAAAATGAGAAAAGAAGGGAGGGATTCAGTCCGGATAAAATCCCGAAAACGATGCTCCCACCCATGGATCATCCCTGCTTCCCCAGTTTACGTGATGTTTCCTATCCTTGAGACCAAAATTTTTTATCGATTCAAGTTATAATAATTCAGTGATGGTGAGAAAGCTCATCGCCATCTTATTGACCCTGCTGATTTTGCTCCCCCCACTCACTATGATAACATCTGGTGAGAAGAATCAGAATGACGAAAACAGCGGTTTGAGAGATTCTCCATGGCCAACACCTCAGCATGATGTGAGAAGAACTGGAAAGAGCCCATATGGAAAAGTTGGATGCACTGGAATGTTGAAATGGAAGGTGCACTTATCATCTGGAGCAGAATCTTCACCAGTTATAGACAAAGATGGAGCTATCTACCTGAGCACATTGCAACATATTTATGCTATCAATCCAGATGGAACGATAAAATGGAAGATTAATATCAGTGGGTGGGGAGGAGAAGACATGACCATAGGCAGAGATGGAACCATCTACGTTGTGACGTGGTTTGGTGGTAAACTATGTGCAATCTCTCCAAATGGAGAGATAAAGTGGGAGGTTCGTATAGGGGATTATGCATTTGCCTCTCCGGTGATAGATGAAGAAGGTATCATATATGTAGGATCGACAAATGCAAAATTTGTTGCTGTTTATCCAAATGGAACGATCAAGTGGAAAATAGATTTGATGGATGAAGGGGGTGAAATCCTTGGATATCCTTCGCTGTACAAAGACATCGTATATGTGAACAGCTGGTGCTACTCCACTAAAAAGGTTTACATTTTTGCTATCTACAGAGATAATGGAACCTTGAAGTGGAAATTATATCTGGGACGGTCTTTAGGAGCGTACATTGGACCGAGTATCGCTGAAGATGGAACATTATACGCTGTTTCTGGATGCAGTCTCTATGCTATCTATCCAAATGGTACAGTGAAATGGAAAAGATATCTTGACTGGCCATCTGGATCAGCACCAGCTATTGATGATAATGGCAACATCTACGTTGCAACATCTGGAAATGATGAATCATCATGGCATGGCTCTTACATATATGCTTTCGATTCGAATGGAACGTTATTGTGGAAACATTGCTGTTATGGAACGTGGGGTGGTGTAGCTATAGACAAGAATAGTATAATCTATGGAGCCGGAGATCACGGGCTGTATGCATTCAATCCAAATGGGACTTTGAGATGGATCTACAAATTAAATGGTGAACTTTTTGGTTCTCCAGCAATTGGAGAGGATGGAACCATCTATGTAGCATCATGGGACGGGTATTTGTACGCAATCGAGCCGAGAGATGCTGCGGATTTGAGGATAACTGCTTTTTACTGTGGTTTGACTGTTGGACATTTCAAGATAAAGGTGAAAAATGTCGGAGTTTTTCCTGCTCACAACGTTTCCTGCAAGGTAAAATTAAATGGAAAGTGGTATACAACGATTGTTCCGGAGATAGGCGTGAATGAAGAGAAGATCGTGAAAATAGGATGGATATACCGTCCTATTCTGCGTAATCCATTTGGTGCGTGCCTTGAGGAGATACGTGTTGAAGCGGAGGGAGCAAATCATGACATACTTCTTCAGGATGGTATCTGGTACATGACGATAATAGGTCCGATAATTCTCCCAGAGGATGTAAAATCGCTTTTCCCATCAACGTGGAGATGGATACCGGCTGAGGAGATCTAAGTGCATTTTCACCAAATGGAATGCTGAAATGGAAATTACAGGATAAACGAGGATATAGATGATCCTCATCAATCGGAGGGGATGGAACTATTTATCTCGTGAGCAAAGTTTTGCTAATCGAGAGATATTTGACCCATGGATTTAATATAGAGTGTTCGCGAATAAAAACCCACTAAATTTCACCGAGGGCTTTCCATATCCTGTCACCAACCCAGTGTATGTTCCTCACACCTCTGCCCTTCTCGAGTTCGATGAGATCACCTCCATTCATCAGAGATATGCCAACCGCTATGGCCTTACCATGATTCTCATCCCTAATCCATACCGGGTCTCCTTCCTGTATATCTCTGTCTGCATCGACTATTCCCGGGACCATAACATCTGCGCCCCCTGCAATAAACTTGATCGCACCCATATCTATCGTCACGAACTTCCTTTTGGGTTCGTATTTTTCTATGGATGACAGTATGAACAGTATCCTACCATCGTGGATGAGAAAATCAACGGAATTATCCACTAGCACAACATCAAAATCGAGGAGTTTTGCCCTCTCCATCTTTGGATTGTCTGGAAAATCGCAGCCGTAAATGTTCCCGATATCATCAGCTATCCTTCTCGCCTCTTTCTTTCTGATGACGTACCTGTTCTTCAGCATGACCCTCCATCAAGAAAACAGTTATAAGTAACTTGTTGTTTAAATTTCTCTATCATGCCAAAACCGCTGGAAGTCCTGCACAGAAGTTTGAATACCAGAGTGATCGTCGAACTGAGAGGCAATCGCGGATACCGGGGCATACTCGATGGATACGATGTGCCCCACATGAACCTCGTGCTCAGAGATGCGGAGGAGATAATCAACGGAGAGACGGTGGCGAAGAGAGAAAAGGTCATAGTAAGAGGAGATAATATTATATACATCTCTCCACCTTAGGGGGTTGAACCATGAGCAAGGGAACTCCATCCAAATCCGGCGGCGGGAAGACGCACATAAGGTGCAGAAGATGCGGAAGGCATGCATATCATGTGAGAAAGAAGAGGTGTGCGGCCTGCGGTTATGGAAAAGGTAGCAGGATGAGGAGTTACAGCTGGAGCAAGAGACATTAAACTTATCTTCTCTTTCCACTTTAGGATTATTATGAAGTTCGTTCCCATTTCCTCGGATTCTCTGGGTGTCAGGTCTCTTTCTGTATATGTCGAGACAAAGGACGTAAAGATGATCATAGATCCCTCCGCAGCCCTCGGTCCAAGCAGATATGGACTACCTCCTCATCCTCTGGAGATGGAGGCGCTGGAAAAAACAAAGAAGGAGATAGAGAAAATAGCCAGGGATTGTGACCTCTTTGTGATATCTCACTACCACTACGACCATTATGATCCAGATGCAACCTTTTTTGAAGGAAAGAAGGTCTTCGCAAAAGATATCGAGAAAAACATAAATGCATCTCAGAAGGAGAGGGGGAGAGATTTCAAAGAGAGATTCGAGGAAAA
>Ga0190315_1001315_pt1 | contig 10222 bp, 7 predicted proteins | sample 48701101_MG_FD_161673 | JGI IMG/M metagenome (GOLD analysis project Ga0190315, IMG submission 161673) | Hydrothermal vent sediment bacterial communities from Southern Trench, Guaymas Basin, Mexico - 4870-11-0-1_MG | ecosystem: Environmental > Aquatic > Marine > Hydrothermal vents > Sediment ...
CCCCGATCTCCTTTTACAAAGAGGGAATATAGAAAAAGGTGTTCAAATTAGAGGAAATCTAGCTGTTGGAAAAGGGACAATCATAAAATCAGGTGTTTATATTGAAGGAAACGTTGTTATTGGCAAGGATTGTGTTATTGGACCTAACTGCTATTTAAGAGGGACTACGGCAATTGGCAATAATTGCCATATTGGGCAAGCGGTGGAAATTAAAAGTTCAATTATTGGCGATAATACTGATATTGCCCATCTCTCTTATGTTGGTGACTCGGTCATCGGTGATAATGCTAATTTTGGCGCGGGGACTATCACCGCTAATTTGAGATTTGACGGCGGTAATATTAAAACGCCGGTTAATAGTGTCATCCATGATACGGGTCGCCGAAAATTTGGAGTCATCGTTGGTGATAACTGCAAAACGGGAATTCATGTTTCATTTTATCCCGGAGTGAAAATTAATCCTGGATCCCAAATACCGCCGGCAGAAATTGTTAAAAGGGATATTAAATAAGACTCCTCGTTTTTGTTATTCCGAAAAATTTCTTAGCGGAGCGGAAAAATTTGTAAATTCGTCTGGAATCCATTATCACGGCTTAAGGCTGGTATGAAATCAGAGATTGATTTTACAATTTTTTATTTTATTAGAAATTACGCATTTGATTAAATCTTATTTTAATTATCAGTGTTTATCAGTGTCTAATTTAATAATAGCACACTGATAAACACAGACTAAAGCGTTGATAAACACAGATTGAAACGCATAATTCCTATTTATAAATGCTTCTTATTATCAAATTGTCAAATTGTCTGATTTTACTGACAATTTAGCAATTTGACAATTTAACAATGAGGGGCGTTTAAGTTTTAAAAAGCAATGAAAGTTTAAAATTTAGGCTCTGATCTCATACCAGTCTTTATCTATCTTTATCGCTCCGCTCATTGTTTAACTTTTGTGGCAATAGATTCCAGCCGTTTTTCTTTCACTATCGCGCAAGAAAGAATTTTGGGATAATAAAGCAGGAAAGTCTCCAATTAAATGATTACCGCCTTATGAAAATAATTTTGGATTTTGACAACACGATTTTCAATACTCTTTTGATGCTAAATGAGTTTTTAAAAGTTTTTCAGGAAGCCGGTTTCACAGAAGAAGAATTTTGGAATAATTATGAAAAAACCAAAGAAAAAATGGGGGGATTTGATCAGGAAATATTTATTGATTTGCTTGGTAATTCAAGTTTTTTTGACAAGAAAAAAACGAAGGAAAAAATGGATAACATCTTGTCCAGAGCGAGTAATTTTATATATCCAGATTTTGCCGACTTCGCGAAAAGTTTTAATAAAAGAGACTTAATACTTCTCTCTTATGGAGTAACTGATTTTCAAAAGAAAAAAATAGATAAATCAAAAATCGCTTCCGTACTGAGCGAAATAATTATTACTTCAAAAAGCAAAGACAAAAGTTTTAAAATTATTCGTCAAAAATATCAAGGCGAAAAACTGTTTTTTATTGAAGACAACGGAGAACAAATAGATCGGGTAAAAAAAGAATTTCCCGAAGTTATTGCTTTAAAAATGGAAAGGCCGCAAAGTCGGTATATTGAAACAAAATCCGAATTGGCCGACTATATTATTAAGGATTTTTACGAAGCGCAGGAGATAATAAAAACGGTTTGTAAGGTTTAGTTTTGTCAATCACTGCTTAACTTAAAGTCTGCCACATTCAATTGCAATTCCCTGTTCCCGTTCCACTCGTTAACTTCCAGAGAAAAAACGAGATCAACCAAATTGCCAATTTTTATTTTCTCAATCATCTCTCCCTGATTAAAACAGATTGCTTTAAAATATTTTACTTTGCCGTTACGGTTAGTTCTTAAATCTAACCGAAGATGCTTGTTGTATTTTTCAGAGCCGTTGGATCCCACTCCGCGAATGCCGGCGATTTCCAATTCTCGCGTCAAAAAAACCGGTTTTTTATTTCCCGTTCCGAAGGGCTGGAATTTACTTATCTGGTCGTAAAGACCCCAGTTTATATCTTGAGGGAAAATTTCTTGGCTGATTAAAATTTCAGGAATTAAATCTTCTTCGCTCAATTGCTTATCGGCAATTTTTTTTATTTTTTGGTAAAATTTCTCTAAGTTGCTATTTTCTATTTTTAATCCTGCCGCTTGAGAATGTCCGCCGAATTCAATTAGTAAACCTTGGCAAGCGCTGATAGCGTCAATTAAATTAAATCGCGAAATGCTTCGCCCTGAACCGGCGCTTGTTTTTTCTTTTCGTTTAAGAATTATTACTGGACGGCTAAACTTGTTGGCTAGCTTTCCGGCGACCAAGCCGACCACCCCGATTTTCCACTCTGAACCGCTTTCCAAGATAATTTTTGGCAAATTTTCAGGAGAATATTTTTTGTTAATTTTTTCTTCCGCTTGGCTGATAATTTTCTCGGTAATTTTTTGCCTTTCTCTATTGCTGGTTTCCAATTTATCCGCTAAAATTTCTGCTTCTTTTTCCGATTTGGCTATCAGAAGACGGTAAGCCGCGTTGGCATGGTTCATTCTCCCAGCGGCGTTCAAGCGTGGGGCAAGAATATATCCGATAGTGTAAGTGTTAATTTTAATTTCTTTCTTGGAAGGGGCTAGGGGCGGATTTATCGTAGAAACGAAAAATTTTGCGCTCTTGCCATTATTATTTTTATTTCCTGGAGCAGAATTTTTAATAAGCGTTTTTAATCCCGGGCGGCGAGTTTTTCCCAAAACCAGCAAACCGTATTTTACCAAAGTCCTGTTTTCGCCGATCAGCTTAACGCAGTCTGCTACCGTTCCTAGCGCTACTAAATCCAAAAGCCATTTTTCAGAAGCTATTTTTGTTTCAATATATCCCAAATTTTCTTTAGGGGGAGATTTTTTGTTTTCCCTTTGAGAGGAGTTAGAAGTAGAGTTTTCTGATAATAATTTTTTATATAGCGCTTGAACCAACTTAAAAGCTACTCCCACACCCGCTAATTCTTTGAAGGGGTATTGGCAATCTTTTTGTTTGGGATTAATAACCGCCGTGGCTTGAGGTATCTTTTGGGGCACATTATGGTGATCGGTGATAACAACATCCATTTTTAATTTTTTAGCTTCTCTCACACTTTCATAATCAGAAATTCCGCAGTCAACAGTAATAACCAATTTAGTTCCGCTTCCGGCAATTTCTTCCAGCGCTTTTTTATTAAGCCCATAACCTTCTTTTTCTCGATCGGGCAAGTAAACATCAATGGGAATATTCTTCAAAATGCCTTTATATTTTTTTATTTCTTCCAGCGCCTCAACTATCAAAACACTGGAGGTTACTCCATCAACATCATAGTCTCCATAGACGGTAATTTTTTCTTGATTGTCTAGCGCCTCTAAAATTCTTCGGACGGCTCTACTCATATCTTTCATAAGATATGGGTCGTGGAGATTATGGTTATAATTGGAATTAAAAAACTCTTCAGCTTCGCGCTGAGTTTTTATTCCCCGTTCATATAATAATTGGCAAACGATTTCCGAATATTCCGGAAATCGTTTTTTAAATTCTCCGGGAAACTTTTTTTGAACTCGCCAATTTTTACCCATAAATGTTTTTTATTTTTCCGCAAACTTTTACCTTACAACAGCGTATCTCATTCCTCCAATATTTTTAACCTTGCCCTTCATTTCCATTAAAGTTAAGACGCTGGAAATTTCGGTAACGGAGATATCGGTTAATTTGGATAATTTATCAATATGAATTGGCTCTTCGGCTTCCAATAATTTTTTTAGGATTACTTCTTCCTGCTCGTTATCGGGGATAACTTCCTTAGCTTTGGAAAACTTGGCCGCGGAGGATAAATTTAGTTCGTCTAAAATTTCCTGGGCGTTAGTTGCCATCTTGGCGCCCATCTTTATTAAATTGTTAGTCCCAACGGAATTCAGGGAATAAATACTTCCCGGCACGGCGAACACCTCGCGATTTTGTTCCAAAGAGAAATTGGCGGTAATCAAAGCGCCTGATTTCTCGGACGCCTCAATAACTAAAGTTGCCAGCGACATTCCGCTGATAATTCTGTTTCGCGCTGGAAAATGCTGTTTGAGCGGCGGCGTGCCAAATGGATATTCGCTAATAACCGCGCCCCGCTGAATAATTGTTTCGGCAGTTTTTTTATTGGTAGAAGGATAGATGCTGTTTTGATCAATGCCGGATCCCAAAACGGCAATGGTGCGATTATTTAGTTTTAAACATTCTCTGTGAACAAGATTATCAACGCCCAGCGCCATTCCGCTAACCGTTGTCATTCCCGCTTGCGACAACTCTCGGCTGAATTGCTCGGCTACTTGGCGGCCGTAAGAAGAAACTTTTCGCGGTCCAACTATGGCAATGGTAAACTCGTCTTTTTTCAATTCTCCCTTAACATACAACAACGCCGGCGGCTGATGAATTTCTTTAAGCAGTGTCGGATAATTTTCATCGCTTAAAATAACAATCCCAATATTTTCTCGCGCCAACTTTTCCGCCTCTTTCTCAACATTAATTTTATTTCTCTCTTCTAAAATTATATCTATAACTTTTTCTTCCAATCCCGCTTTCCTAAATTCATCCATACTTGCCCGCCAAGCCTCCTCTAAAGAATTAAAATAAGAACAAAGTTTTTTAAATCTCAGCGGCCCGATCCGAGGGATTAAATTAAAAGCGTTATAATATTTTTTTTCGGTATTTATCATTAAACTGTGTGTTGACAAATTAATTGAATATTAGATACTACTTTGAAATGGGATAAAAATTGTTACATTATTACATTGTTAAAAGCTATTTTTATTTATTACCCAACAATTTGACAATTTGACAATATAACAATCTCTTTACAGTTCGTTAATTCGTTAATAAAGATGGTCTGCTGATTTTCATCTAATTTTTATAAAAGGGGACAAATTTATAAATATCTAAAAAAAATAATTTAGCCTGTTTTAGCCAGTTTTTCCAACCCCTCCCAGCCTCCCCTTATCTAAGAGGAGGAAAAATAGGAAAAAATCAGCAGGCCCTGCCATAAATTTCGGTGTCATTTTAGATGATGTATCAATAGACCTCTTGGTGTCATTTTAGATGATTTGATGCGTGGACTTGACAAATTTTATCAGTATGCTAGGATGGCCTGTTGAGTTGAAAAACTACTCAACAGATAACTTAACGGACACTGTCCTGTCTGTGAGCGGCGAAAGCGCGTTATCCCTCCTTAAGCGCGCCATTAGCCAACAAGCTGAAGTTCGCTCCCTTTATGGGAACAAATTTCACGCTCATAGATGGGACAGTGGACGTTATTTTTATTTCTACCGCTTTTATAATAACAAATTCGGCTATCGCTTATTTATAATGCTAATAGTTTAACAATTTAACAATCTCCTCAATCACTCCCTCAATTTTCCTCATCTCCTCCTCATTAAATTTTTCCAAAACAAATTTCTCCGTGGGGATTTTTTTATTTCTTTCAGTGTCAATGCCGATTCTAATTCTCATAAAATCCTTTGTCCCCAAACAATCAATAATTGACTGAACCCCTTTGTGTCCGCCGGAGTTTTTATTTTTAGAAATTTTAAATTCGCCAAGCGGAATATCCAGATCGTCATGGATGATAATGATATTTTTCGGATTTATTTTATAATAATCCAAAACAGCTTGAACCGCCTGTCCGGAGTTATTCATAAAGGTCATCGGTTTAACAAGGATAACTTTTTCGTTGTTGATTATCCCTTGAGAAATTTCAGCCTTGAATTTGGATCGGAAATTAAATGTTGGAATATCAGAACATTGGGATACTATTTTATCCACCGTCAAAAACCCGGCATTGTGCCTGGTTTTTTGGTATTCTTCTCCTGGATTGCCAAGCCCGATAATTAGTTTCATATTAGAAAATTATTTGAATCACAAAATTCTAAACTTCACCGTCATTACGAGCGGAGTGAATTTGCCAGCAGGCAAATGAACGGAGCGTGGCAATCCCGTACCATAAATCATAGAACTATGAATTATCGCAGTGAGATTGCTTCGTCGCCTTCTCGCGAACTGTGTTCGCTCGGGCTCCTCGCAATGACGGGTTACAATCACTCAATCCGCCTTAACTTAATTTCCCCAAACATTTTCGTTTGCTCTACGATAACAATTTTCTGTTTCATCATTTCCAGCATTGCTAAAAAAGTGACAATTACTTCCACGCGGGAATCAGATTTTGAAACTATGACGCCGAAAGACAATTCCGCTCTTTCCATTAAACTCTGGCGCAGAAATTTTATTCTATCTTTCAAAGAAATTATTTCTTTAACAGTTTCTTGAGCCAACTCTTTAGTTTTGGTAATTTTGTTTAAAACATTTTGAAAAACGGTTTTTAGTTCGCTGGCGGAAATATTTTGGGGTGGCAGAAAAGTTGTCATCACTCCCGAATAACTTTGCCGAGAATAAAACGATTTCCCTTTCTTGTCCAACAGTCCCAGCTTTCTTGCTGCTTCCTTGAATTTTTTATATTCTTCCAATCGCTGTTTTAATTCCTCAATATCAACTTCTTCTTCTTTTGTTAATTCCAGCATCGGCAAAAGCGCTTTTGATTTGATTAAAATTAGTTTGCTTGCCACTGACAAAAAATCCGCCAGCTGGGCGAGCTCAATATCCGCCGTTTTTTCTAGATATTCCAAGAATTGATCTGCCACTTCCGCCAACGATACTTCGGTAATTTCCAATTTTCGCCGTTCTATCAGATCTAAAAGCAGATCCAGCGGACCTTCAAATATTTTTTCTTTATTCTCGCAATTCCGCGCTTTGACAATGTATGGCATAAAATTGTTTATTTTTTATTTTTCGTTTTTCTAGCTTTTTTAATTTTCTTCTTCGCTTCCGAAAAATTTCCCTTGATCATTTCCTCAGCTTCCAAAAATTTCTTCGTTGCCAGTTTGATTGACTTTTGGTAGTCGCCAGTGTTGATGATTAAATTTTTTTGCCTTAGCAAAATTTGGTCAATAAAAGTTGGGAGTTTCATTAAACTGCCAAAAGGAGGAGTCGCTCCCAATTTGCCTTTCAGATTTTTTTTCATCCATGCTTCCTTGGCAAACTCTACCGTCTTAACTGTTTTCTGCTCTTCTTTCTTTAACCATTTATTTACCTCTTTTTTCAACTTCGCTTTATTCAAATTTTTGTTAGACGGAATGAGGGCTAGAATATATTTTCGGGCGTTCAATTTTATCACCAGAGTTTTGACAATTTCCTGCGGCTTAAGGTGTTGCGTTTCCGCCGTGTCCAAGGCGGTATAAGTTTTTTTATGGTCAATTACCTCGTGCTTGATCTTATTTTTCTCTAATAAATTAGTCAAACTTTTTAGAACAGCCATAATTTCACCTCCTTTCTAAATCTCAAATTAATTAATTGCTCATTAAAGAATTAACGGATTAACGGATTGATTTGATAAAATAAGAATTGTTGAATTGTTAGAAATTATTTTTGCCACTCAATAATTTAGCAATTTAACAACATAGCAATTTCTTTGCAATCCGTTAATTCTTTAATCCGTTAATAAGTAATTCTTTAATCTATTTTTATTTGAACATATCCGACACCGCATAAGCGATATTGTCTGAGTGGTCGCCTACACGTTCAAAATTATTTAGCAGTGTTACAAAAAAATTGCCTGCTTCCGGCGAGCAGATGTTTTTTTTCATTCTTTCTAGATGTTTGTTCTGAACCTTTTTGATAATTTCGTCAACTTTATTTTCATGTTCCATAATTTCTTTAGCTAAACTTAATTTGTTTTCCTTGAGAGTTCTAATAACCAGATTCTGGGTCATTTTTATTTTGCCGAAAACGGCTGTCAAATTTTTAAAAGCCTGATCGGAAAACTTGATTTTTTGCTCGGTAATTTTATTGGCCGTTTGAGCAATAACTAAAATATGGTCGGACATTCTTTCAATATCCGTTAAAATATGAAATAAACTGTAAAGTTTCATTGAGTCCTTTTTGCTTAAACTTTGCTGGGAGACCAAAATAAGATAGTTGGAAATCGCGTCGGTCATCATATTAATCTTATCTTCTTTTTCCTTTACCGATTTTAAAAGTTCACTCTTTCCGTTAAAAATCATTTCATGGCAGTTCTCCAGCATCTCGTAAGTGATCTTTGACATTCTAACCACTCCTCGATTAGCCTGGCTCAAAGCGATTGAAGGAGTAAAAATTAATCTTTTGTCAAGATAATCCAGTTTACTCTCTTTAACTGCTCGTCGGGGAAGAAGTTTGTCAATTCTGTCAACCAAAAATGGAACAAAAGGAAACAGAATAATCGCGTTGATAAGATTGAAAAAAGTATGGGTGTTGGCAATCTGCCGTCCGATTTCGGAAGAGCTAAAAATAATAAATGACTTCATAAACGGAAAGAGCGTTAAAAAGATTATTATTCCCAGAAAATTAAAAACAAAGTGGCTGGCTGCCATCCGTCCAGAATAATGTTTTCCTTGATAAGCGAAAATGAGCATCTTAAGGCTGATCCCTAAATTAATTCCCAAGATAAAAAATATCGCGAAGTCAAGATTAACTATTCCTTTGACACCCAGCGCGATAATCAAAACCGCGGCGGCGCTGCCGCTCTGAATGGCGATTGTTAATAAAGCCCCCAATAAAATAACTAGACAGGGAATGGAGCTGACTAAGTTAAGCGCTTCCAGAAAATTAGCGTTGCCTTGCAAAAGGTCAGCTCCTTCAAAAACTAGAACTATTCCTAGAAATAAAATTCCCAAACCGAAAACTGCCTTGCCGAAATATTTGTAAATTCTTCTTTGGTTAAAATTATAAAAAAGAAAACCAATTATCAAAATCGGCAAAAAATAAATTCCGACTTGGCAAGCGGCTAACTGCGCGGTGATGGTTGCCCCAATATTGGCGCCTAACATTATTCCCGCCGCGCCGCCCAATTCCATCACTCCCGCGCTAACAAAAGCCATTAAGATAAGAATAATAATGCTGTTGCTTTGAACCAGAGAGGTAACTGCCGCGCCGGCAACCAGTCCTTTAATAGTCGGTTTGTCTTTTGCTTTTTTCAAAACTTTCTCCAGCTCCTCTCCCATTATTTTCTGGATATTTTTACCCAGCAAGCCAATGCCGTAAATGACTACAACTAATCCGCCAAGAATGTAAAAGATTGTTTCCAGATAAATCATATTAATTATTTCTCTTTTAGGGTGAACCAAACGACCATTCCCCTTTCGGGAGAGAGCTAAGGGTAGGTTAATTTTTAACCAATCCTTAATTTCCAATTTTTAAACTTTTGAAATCTTTGGTTTTCTTTTTCTTCTTTTTTTTAGAAATTAAGAATTACAAAATTATAACAATCTACTTCTAACTTTCTCTAATAAAAAAGGGAATAATATAGCGGTATTACCTTGAATTCAACAAATAAAAAACGCTATCTAAAAAGCAACGTTCAAATTAAAATATTTAATTGAGCTAAAAACTCAAAAGACAGAGAGCGGGAACCGCCCTCTCTCTCGTATTTTAACTCGTTATAAAATTGTTTTTTGTCCGTCATAGTAATTTATGGAACTATTGCCTCAATGATCGGCAAAGTTTTCACCGAAGAAATCTGCCCTAACTTAAGCGGAAGACGATTTAATTTTTCAGACCCGATAACTTTTTTATTTTTATCAAGAGTTGTTTTTTTCTCCGAAATATATTCTTTATCGGAACTGTCAAACTAGACATTCAAAGTATCAGTTATATTAATTCTCTTTCCAATTTTCTTTTTCTTATTTACAGGTTAAATAAATCGTGATTATAAGGTTATCTTTAACTGGAGTACTTCTCTACCACATAAAAAAACATTTATTTCGCTTTTCATAAAAAAAGATAAACATTTCTATCAACTTTGCTTTTTGGCAAAATCGGAATTTTTCAGACATTCTTTCACTTTAACCTCTTTATCTTTTGTGTTGGGGTGTTTAACATTGATAATTATCTTCCAATATTTCTTAGCAATTCTAATTTTTTTTAGTTTTAAAATTGTTTAAAAATAAATCTTAGTCAGTGGACATTTTCTGTAAATTAATTTTTTTCACAATACGCAACGCTAATCTCTCAATTACCCACATTCAATTTGCAAGTGCAACTTTGTGGATGAAAAATTAAGGATAAATGATTCATAATTTCTGTTTTAGTTTGTTCATTTCAATTTCAAACGCTTCATTGGGAGTTTGGT